>JAANMU010000463.1_pt1 | contig 49065 bp, 40 predicted proteins | sample 7279701 | NCBI WGS metagenome assembly JAANMU01 (sample SAMN14094539, study PRJNA606508) | bioreactor metagenome | isolation source: A lab-scale SPAN reactor treating ammonium-rich wastewater day 57 | place: Ireland: Galway | collected 2017-03-13
GGGGGATACCCCCTGAACGGGTTTTGGAGGGCCCTTCACCTTAAAGCATCCAATAGTAAGGGCCCTACAACCTTCGTCCCGGCCGGCTCGAGGCCGGGACGAAAGAGTGAAGGGGGTATCCACCCGGCCCCCGCTCTCGGGCAAGAACACCCAACGACGCAAAAAAAAGAGGCCGCAAAAACGCGGCCTCTTAAAAACGACGCATCATAAGCTTAGGCGGACTTCTGGTAATCCTTAAGCTTCCGCTCCAAAGTCGCCATCTTCTTGCGCAAGGCCCGCAACTCCGCCTTCACCTGCGGGATGCGCGAGGCCGCCGCGTTGCTGCCGCCGAAGGGGATGCGCACCTTCTCTTCGACCTTGCGTTGCAGCTCGTCGACGGTCTTGTGCGCGCGGTGCAGGATGTCCTTGAAGAAGGCCCCGCCGTCCTCGAACTCGTCCTTGATCTTGTCGATGACCTTCTCGGTCTGATCCTTGACGCTGGAGACCGGGCTGCCGATCGTCTTTTGGAAGAACTCGGCGATGGACTCGCCGCCCGACTGGATGATGTTCTTGAGCGTCGCGAGCGGCAGCAGGCTCTTTTTCTTCTTCTCTTCCTCGAAGATGATCTGCGTCAAAGTCACGGTGGTGAGGTCTTCGCCGCTGCGGTTGTCGACGATCTTCACGTCCTCGCCCTGCTTCACCATTTGCCCGATCTCGTCGAGCGTGACGTAGCAGCTGTTCTGCGTGTCGTAGAGCTTGCGGTTTTGGTAGCGTTTCACGATACGAACGGAGCGGTCTTTTTCCATGGTGTCCTCTCGGATGTTTTGACGCGTTCATGACGCGCTTGGCAGGTCTCGTTTGGATGTCTTACCCGAAAGGGGCCACTCTCACAAAACCCAAAGCGCGTCAATTTCTCCCGTGGGCCCCAAAGGAAAGTATGGGACAAATCTCGCGGTGTGTCAAAGTCGATTCGCCGGAGGGGTGTTTTTATGGAAAAATCGGCGGCGGGCGGGATTATTTCGGCTCGGGCGGTTCTTTGGACTCCGGGGCGCCCTCTTCCTCGCCCTTCACGGCCTTGCGGAAGTTGCGGATGCCCTTCCCCAGGCCGCTGCCGATCTGGGGGATCTTGCCGGCGCCGAAGATGATCAGGATGATCACGAACAACAGGATCAGCTCGGGGGGGCCGAGGCCGAAGATGGCTAAGGGGTACATGGGGGGTCCTCGTCTTTCAGGTAGAAATTATGACTGAAATAGCCGGGGGTCAAGGAGCTAGGGTCCCGAAGATGAAAATACAGCAATATCCCGCTGACATAGTAGATGGGCAGGAAAAGGATCAGAAAGGGGATCAAGACCAGCTCGGAGGCCCCCAACAGCTTCAGGGCGAAGGCGAAGGCCAGGATATAAGAGGCCGGGACGAGGTTTTTGTGGAGGTGCAGTCGTATCCCCAGCTTGGCCGGCCGCCCGTCGGGCCCCTTGCGTTCCGGATACCACGGAATCCAGTTGAGCAGGTTCAGGATCCACCAAGCGGCCATCAGGAAATAGCTGCTGAAGCCCAAGGCCGCCTCCCCGCGCCAGGCCCGCCACAATAGCAGCCCCATTTCGACGGCCGCGAGGGCGTTCATGAAGCGCACCATGAAGCTGGAGCGGTTGAAAAAAAACTTCAGCATGGGGCCCCTCCCTAAGCCGGATTGCTCCAAGGGGTCAAGGCGGGGCAAAAAATAATGGCCCCGGCTTTGTGAGCCGGGGCCATCCTGAAGTGTCGACCTCCCCGAAAAGGAGGGTTTTGGTTAGTAACCCAGATAAACCCGCGGTTGACGCGGGTAGAAAATTTGTGGCTGCGGATTAACCACCGTATGGCTCATGCGTCCCGCGGCCGAGGCGCCCGAGCCGTATATGTTGTCGTACTGGTAAAGATAATCGTTACTGCCCGTCCTCGGCAAGAACAAAGGTTCGACGACTACCGGTTGGGGGCCATAATAGTAGGGGTTGCCGTAGTAGGGACCGCCCGCGTAGGGGTTTCCCCCGACCACCACCGTCCTGGCCTCCGCCCCGGAGAGGAAACTCCCGCCCATCAGGAGAACCGCCAAGGCCGCCGTTCGCACCCATGTTTTCAAGTAACGCCGCATATCTTTCCTTCACCCACCCAATCCGGGTGAAAAATGGAGCGCCGCAACCTTCCTTTGTTACCACAGGGAGGGCGATTTGACCATAGTCATTACGGCCCGGCGAGAAAAAAATTCTAAATTCCAAGGTTTTTCGCAAAATTCTCGAGGCTTAACAGACGCCGCAGCTGCGGCAGACCTCGGGCATGCAGTAGTGGGTGATCTTGCCCGCCTCAAATTTGGCGAGCTCGCGGACCAGGAAGGGGGTCTTGATCCCGTGGTCGATGAAGTCCCAGGGCAAGGCCTCGGTGGGGGAGAATTCCCGACTCACGAAAAATTCTGGATCAAAACTTAATGATAACAATGAGTTACGAAGATGATTCGCCCCGCCCACGGCGAGCGCCTTGCCGGCCGGCACCAGGGCCTTGTGCAAAAACTCGCCGACCCGGCGGTCGCCCCGGGAGAGCAGGGTCTCGACATAGGCGTCCATGCCCGACTCGCCGGCCAGGCGGATGTGCCCCGCCTGGGCGAGGCGCTTGCGGATGAAGCGGAATTTCTCTTTCAAGGCCGGGATTCCGGCGAAGGGGGAAAACTGCAGGGGGGTGGAGGGCTTGGGGGTGAAGGGGCTGACGCTCAGGGTGAGGGCCGGCATTTGGGCCGAACGCTTCGCGAAGCGCGTCAAGGCTTCCCGGGTCTTCAGCGTCAGGTTGCAGAGGGCCTCGATGTCCTCCTCCGTCTCGGTGGGCAAGCCGATCATGATGTAGAGTTTGATGTTGAGGATGCCGCCCTCGGCCAGGCGCAGGGCCGCATCGACGACCTCGTCGTCCGTAAAGGTCTTGTTGAGACTGCGTCGCAGCCGTTCGCTGCCGGCCTCGGGGGCGATGGCGATGGTCTTGTTCCCGCTCTTGCGCAGGTAGTGGATGATCTCGGGCGTGAAGGCGTTGAGCCGCACCGAGGAGGGGCTGAAGCCCCCGCCCTGCGCGTCAATATATCCCAAGATCTCGTGAATCGCGTCATGGCCGAGCAGATCTCCGGCGATCAGACCGACCTTTTTCCGGTATTTCAAGCCGTGATCGATGCGGCGCTTGAGGCCCTCGAGGGCGTCGTAGCGGGGGTAGCGGTACATGAAGCCCGCCGCGCAGAAACGGCAGCCCCACTGGCAGCCCCGCTGAACCTCGATCAAGTAAAGCTCGCCGAACTCGGTGTCGGGGGTGAGCACCGTCGAATGGGCGAGCGGGATCTCGGGGTTCTGGACGACGAGGCGGCGAATGAAACGCCCCTGCTGGGCGGGGCCGTTGGCCCTGCCGCTGACCAGGCCGAAACCCGCCGTCGTCTTGCGCATGGGCGCCGGGCCGCCGTAGCCGCTGTCGAACAGCGAAGGCACGTAAACGCCCTCCAACTTATCCAGGGCCGCCAGGCGCTCGGCCTTGGAACCGCCGCCGCGCAGCACCTCGGCGATGGCCGCGAGGACCTCCTCGCCCTCCCCGATCACCATGGCGTCGCAGAAATCCGCGATCGGCTCGGGGTTGATCGTCACCGCGGGGCCGCCCGCCAGGACGATGGGGTCGCCGTCCCCGCGATCCTGGGCGCGGGCCTTGAGCCCCATCAGGTGCAGCATCGGGATCAGGTGCAGGTAGTCGTTCTGGTAGGAGACGGAGAAGGCGATCAGGTGCAGGTCACGCGCCGCCGAGCCGAGCTCGTAGCCGCAGAGGCCGCCCGGGGCGTATTGCGCCAGGAGGTCGTCCTCCGGCAGGAAAAAACGCTCGCAGGAGGTGTCGGGAAGGCGGTTGAGCACCGCGTAGAGGGTCTGGAAGCCCAGGTTGGACATCCCGAAAAAGTATTTGTTGGGGTAGGCGAGGCCCACCCGCAGCGAGGCGCCGGGACGGTGATAGGCGCCCTCTTCCGCCTGGAGGCGCGTCTGGATGCGTTGTCGGATCAAATAGGACATTTTTTTTGCCGCGAAAAAAGAGTGCAAAATAATTTAGTATAAAGATTCCGGCGTGCTAATTCAATGCGTCATTTGACGCGAATCGTCAACCCCGCTTGGAGGTTGTGTCCGCGGGGCGAAGTCCCTATAATCGTTCTATTGTCGTTTGCCGGTTGGGGATCATGGCTTCGAAAAATTTGGACCAAATCACGAAGAGCGGCGCTCTGCGGCGCCCCTATTTGCAAGGCCAGGCGCGCAGGCGATCGCGCCGCGGCGATGCCGACGCGTCCGTCGCGGTCCGACCTCCCGAAAAGATCCCCGCCAGCGTCCTGAACTACTTCAAGCTCGATCCGCGCAGCCGGCAACCCTACCCGCCCGAGGAAAAGCTCTTCCTCTCCCAGGTCCTGATGCACGAGATCGACGAGGGGCTCCGCCTGCTGCGCCGCATGGGACGCCAAGAAGAAGCCCGCGCCATCGGCAATTTCTCCAACGGCATGCACGTCACGCAGCGCCTCGAGCTGCTGCGGCGCCTGCTTGAGCTCCCGGAATGCGAGGGGCTCGAACCCGAGCGGATGCGCGGCGGCACGAAGGCCCGCGGCAACCAATGGGGCGCGGCCAAGGCGAGTTTCGGCCCCCACCCCGCGGTGGCGGTCAGCGAAGTCGGCGTCGACTACAAGCCGCGCAACGAGGACGCCTTCCTCATGATGCCCGATCACAAGGTGATGGCCCTGGCCGACGGCATGGGCGGCCACGTCGCCGGGCACATCGCGAGCGGCATCGCGGTGGACTTCTTCGAGGCGGCGGTCGAGCGCGGCCATGACTTGGAAAACGCGATGGTGCTGGCCAACGACGCCATCCTCACCCGATCCCGCAGCGATCACCGCCTGGGCGGCATGCACCCGATGGGCTGCACCTTCGCCGCGATCCAGATCCGCCACACCCTGCTCAAGACCGCCCACGTCGGCGACACCAAGGTGATGGTCGTGCACGGGGGCGAGATCCTCTTCGAGACCCTGGACCATACCCAGGGCCAGGAATTGCTGCGCGAGGGCCTCGTCGACGAGGCCACCGCCCTCGAGCTCAACCACATCCTCAACCGCTGCATCGGCCTCGACAGCATGCGCCCCGACCGCGACGTCGAGACCTCCACCGTCACCCTGATGCCGGGCGACCGCATCCTGCTCGCCACCGACGGCATCACCGACAATTTCTTCGACGAGCGCCTCTGCCTGGAAGAGTTGGCCCACCTCGCCTGCTCGGGCTCCCTCACCCAGGCCGCCGAGCTGATCGTCGAGGAATGCCAACAGCGCATGCGCCTGGGCAACCTCCCCGACGGCCGCCGCGCCAAATGCGACAACCTTTCCCTGGCCCTGATCGAATTCCGCGGCTGACCCCTCCGCCTCTCCAAACAACGCGATAAAAAAATCGTAAAAATCTTATTGCCTTTTGATGGCTTGCCAAATTATGCCTAAATCATAGGCAAGCGGATGCCCGGCGCGGTTTTAGCAACCTTCGCGCCCCTCATACGGAGACGTCATGGAGACCTCGCGAGAATCCCTCGAAAATCCCTTCAGCGAGGTCCTCTTCAACCACCTGCACGCGGGGGTCCTGCTCTTGGAGCCCTCGGGCCGAGTGGCCTATCTCAATCCCTCGGCCGAGCGCCTCTTGGGCCTGTCCAGCCAGGCCGCCAAGGGAAAACCCTTTCTGGATTTATTTCGGGATGGCCAAGCCCTTGCGCAGCCGCTAAAAGAAGTCTTGCACTCCGGGCGCACCGTGCACGCCCACGAGATGAAGGTCGTCACGATGCAAGGCACGGTCTCCCTTCAAGTCGAAATCGCCCCCTTAAGCCTCCCCGAAGCCCCCGCCGGGGCCCTGGTCTGGCTCCACGAGCTCAGCATGGAGCAGGCCTTCCAAGAGGAGAACCGGGTTCTCGACCGGCTTTCGATGATGGGCACCCTCGCCTCCGGCCTGGCCCACGAGATCCGCAACCCCCTGGGCGGAATCCGCGCCGCCGCCGAGATGCTGCAGCGGGAGCTGGAGGGCGCCGAAGACCAGGAATACGCTCGGATCATCGTCTCGGAGGTGGATCGCCTCAACCAGCTGATCACCCAGTTGCTCGACTTCGCCAAGCCGAAGAAACTCAAGAAGGCCTCGGTCAACATCAACCAGATCCTCTCCGAACTGCTGACCCTCCAAAACTCGTCCATGCAGAAGCGGAAAATCGCGCTCAAGCAGGAGTTCGACCCCTCGCTCCCGCCCGTCTGGGGCCACGAGCCCTCGCTGAAGCAGGCCTTCCTCAACCTGATCAAGAACGCCCTCGAGGCGATGGAGGGCGGGGGCACGCTGCGGGTGGTCACCGGTTATATCAGCGACTATCGAATGCAAGTCGGGGAAGGAAAACCGACGCCGATGGCCCAGGTCGCCATCGCCGACACCGGGGAGGGCATCTCCGAGGAAAACTTGAAATCGCTCTTCACCCCCTTCTTCACCACCAAACCCAAGGGCACGGGCCTGGGACTGATGATGACCCAGCGCATCCTGAAGGAGCACGAAAGCCAGCTGCGGGTCGCGAGCAAGGTGGGGGAAGGGACGACGTTTAAGGTGTTATTGAAATTGGCATTGTAGGGGCGAACACAGGTTCGCCCCCGCGAATTGGATAAAAAAATGGAAACAAAACCTACGAAAATCCTCATCGCCGAAGACGAGCTCAGCCTCCGCACCATCCTCAAGAAGCTCTTCCAAAAGAAGGGCTTCGAGGTCGAGACCGCCGGGGACGGCCAAGTCGCCTTGACCAAGCTCCGCGAGTCCCCCTACGACCTCGCCATCCTCGACATCAAGATGCCCTCGCTGTCCGGCCTCGAGGTCCTGGACCAGCTCAAGAAGGACAAGGTCAAGACCGCGATCATCGTCATGACCGCGCAAGACACCATGCGCAACGCGGTCGACGCCATGAAGAAGGGCGCCTACGACTACATCACCAAGCCCTTCGAGTTGGACGAACTGGAGATGATCGTCGACAAAGCGGTCGAAGCCCGCCGGCTGGCCGAGGAAGTGCAGAGCCTGCGCCGGGAGGTCAGCGGGTTGAAGGTCGACAAGGAGGCCAAGATCGTCGGCCAGTCGCGCGCGGTGCGCGAGGTCTACAAGACCATCGGCAAGGTCGCCGCCAACGACGTCTCCATCCTGATCACCGGCGAGTCCGGCACCGGCAAAGAGCTGATCGCCAAGGCCATCCACCAAAACAGCGCCCGCGCCAAGGGGCCCTTCGTCGCGGTGAACTGCGCGGCCATCCCCCGCGACCTGCTGGAGAGCGAGCTCTTCGGCTACCGCAAGGGCGCCTTCACCGGCGCCGAGGAAAACCGCCCCGGCCACTTCGAGATCGCTAACAACGGCACCCTATTCCTGGACGAGGTCGGCGACCTGCCGCTCCCCCTCCAAGCCAAGCTGTTGCGCGTCCTCCAGGAAAAGGAGGTGCAGCGCCTGGGCTCCTCCGAGGCCAAGGCCGTCGACGTGCGCATCCTGGCCGCCACCAACCAAAACCTCGAGAAGATGGTGAAGGAGAAGAAATTCCGGGAGGACCTGTTCTTCCGCCTCAACGTCATCCCCATCCACCTGCCGCCCCTGCGGGAGCGCAAGGAGGACATCCCCCTGCTCTGCGAGTATTTTTTGGCCAAATTGGGCCAGGAAACGGGGATTCTGCGGAAGACGCTTTCCCCCGAGGCCATGCAAATGCTAGAGGGTTACCGCTGGCCGGGAAACATCCGCGAGCTGGAAAACGTCATCAAACGCGCCGCGATCCTCAGCGCCAACGAGACCCTGCACGTGCAGGACTTCGCCTTCTTCCTGGGCAAGGGGGCCGAGGACACGCAGCGCGAGATCGAAGAGATGGGGCTGGAAGAATTGATCGCCAGCCGCCTCCAGTCCTTCCTGGCCAAGCTGGGGGACCTCGAGACCACCAACCTCTATGAAACCATCATGGAGATGGCCGAGCGTCCCCTGATCCGCCTCATCTTGAAACAGACGGGGCAAAATCAGATCCGTGCCGCGAAGATCCTGGGCATCAACCGGAACACCCTGCGCAAGAAGATCCGGACGCTCAAGATCGCCGTGAAAGAAGAGTTGTGACCTCCTTTTGGACGAACCTAGGCCTCTACACCGGCTTCATCGCCGTCGCCATTTTCTTGGGCGGCGTGATCCCGCTGCTCAAACACTGGCACCGCGAAAAGCTTCCGGTGATCTTAAGCCTCGCCGCGGGAATCATGCTGGGCTCGGCCTTTTTCCACCTCATGCCCGAGGCCTACGAGATCCTGGGGAAGACCGTGGGACTCTACGTCCTGGCCGGTTTCCTCTTTCTCTACTTCATCGAGAAGTTCATCACGGTGCACATCTGCGAGGCCTTCGACTGCGAGATTCACCACCTGGGCATCGCGGCCTTCATCGGCCTGGCGATCCACACCTTGACCAACGGCGTCGCCCTGGGCAGCGGCCTGATGGTGCCGGGCCTGGGGCTGGCGGTCTTCCTGGCGATAACCGCCCACAAGTGCCCCGAGGCCTTCACTTTAACCTCGGTCCTGCTGCACAGCGGAATCCGGCGCCGCAACATCCTGCTGACGCAGCTGATGGTGTTGGCGATGATTCCGATCGGCGCCCTCCTGGCCTACGGAATCATCCGCCCCGGCAACGAGCTCTTGGTCGGCAAGGCGATCGCCTTCTCGGCGGGGACCTTTTTGCACATCTCGCTCTCCGACCTGCTGCCGGAGGTCCACAAGCACTCCCATGTCAAGCACTGGACCTTCCTGGGCCTGGTCGCGGGGCTGATCCTGATGTGGTTTCTGGGCAACCACCTCGCGGAGCATTGAGGCCATGAGGGAGCTCCGCGGCATCTACGCGCTCTGCGACACAAGCCTGAATCCCCGGCTCTCGCATCTCGAGCTCGCCAGGCAATTGGTGGCTGGCGGCGTCCCCATCCTCCAGCTGCGCATGAAGGGCGAAACGGACTTGGGCAAGGTGCGCGAAGCAGCCCGTCAGATCCTCGCGCTCAAGCGGGAGCGGAATTTCACCTTTATCCTCAACGATTTCGTCGCGCTGGCCGCGGAGCTGCCCGTCGACGGAGTCCACGTCGGACAGGACGATCTCCCGGTCGCGGAGGCGCGCCGGATCCTGGGCCCGGGCCGCCTGATCGGCTACAGCTCCCACTCCCGCGAGGAAGCTTTGGCCGCCGAGGCGGCGGGCGCCGACTACGTCGCGCTGGGCGCGATCTTTCCTACGGCCAGCAAGGGGCCCGGCCATCCGGTTCAGGGCCTCGATACCCTGCGCGAGGTGGTCGCCGCGCTGCGCGCGCCGGTCGTCGCGATCGGCGGCATCAACCGCGAAAATTTTTCCCAAGTGGTCGCGACCGGCGTCGCGGCGGTGGCGATGATCGGGGCCTTGAGCCTGGCGCCGGACATCGCGGCGGAGGCAAGGTGGTTCGTCGACGAATTTCAAAAGCGGCGCGGCTAGCGCCCCTGCTGGCGGTGGGCGGCCTCGACCCCTCCGGACATGCCGGGGTCTTGGCGGACGTCCGCGTCTTCGGGCGGCTCGGGCTCGAGTGCCGCGTGGCGCTGAGCGCCGTCACCGCCCAATCCGAAACCGAGTTCCTCGCTTGGAAGCCCGTGCCCCCGTCCCTGTTCCGGGCGCAGCTGGAAGCCGCCGGCGGGCGGATCCTCGGCGTCAAGGTCGGCATGCTGGGGACGCCCGCGCACCTCGCCGCCTTGCTGCAATGGTTGCGGCGGCGCCGGCCCCGCCTGGTGGTCTGGGACCCGGTGCTACGTTCCTCCACCGGGGCCCGCCTCTTTCGCGGAAAAGCGGGCGATCCTAACCTCGCGCGCCTGCTGCGGCTCTGCGACGCCTTCACGCCGAACCTGCCCGAAGCGGAGTGGTTTTTGAAAACGCGCCTCGCGGGGGAGGCCCGGATGGAAGCGGCGGCCAAGGCCTTGTTCGACGGGGGAAAGAAGCCCGGCCGCGTCGTCGTGCTGAAGGGCGGTCACGCCGCCGACCCGAAGACCGCGATCGACTGGGTCCGCACCGAAAAGCAAAGCCTGGCCCTGCGGGCGCCGCGCCGGCCCGGCTCGCGCCGCGGCAGCGGCTGCACCTTCGCCTCGGCCCTGCTGGCGGCTCTCGCGCTCGGCCGCAATCCGATCGCGGCGGCGCGCTTCGCCAAACGCCACGTCCTAAAAAATTTGTTCGATTAATCCACGCCCCAGCGCTTCGATTCGAAACTCTCGAAGCGGTACTGGATCTCCTCGCGGAACAGGGTCGCGACCTTCTCGGTCTCGGACCCGGGCCGGCCCTCACCGACGGACTTGTCGTTCACCTGGGTCAGGGGGACGATCTCCTTGATCGCGTTGGTGAGGAAGGCCTCCTTCGCCGTATACAGGTCTTGAAGCCGCAGCGGGCGCTCTTCGTACGGGACGTAATTCTTCACCAGCAGGTCGATGACGACGCGGCGGGTGACGCCGGGCAAGGGGCCCTCGCTGACCGGCGGCGTGACGATCTTTTCGCCGTCGAAGATAAAGAGGTTGGTCGTCGCCCCTTCGGCCACGTGGCCCGCGGTGTTGAGCAACAGGGCCTCGTCGGCCCCCTGCTCTTGGGCCATGCGCTGCGCCAGCATCGGGCGCAGGTAATTGGTGGTCTTCACCTGGCAGAGCGGATCCGGAGAAATCTTGAAATCCTCGATCACCCGCGCCCGCGCCCCCTCGCCGTAGAGACGGCGGGGCGGCTTCTCGAGCGGCTTGGCCAGAACCACCAAGTTGGTCGCGTCTCCCGGCTCGAAGCTGCCGATCTCGCGGTTCTCACGGCTGAGCATCAGGCGAAGGTAGGCGTCCTTGAGCCGGTTGTGATGTAGGGTCTGGTAGAGGGCGAACTCGAGCTTGGAGGCGGAGATGTTGAGCTGCATGCGCAGGACGTCCATGCCCCGGAACAAGCGGCTCAAGTGCTCGCCTAGGAAGGGAATGAAGCCGCGCCCCGCCTTCATCGTCTCGAAGAGGCCCTCGCCGTAGAGATAGCCCCGGTCCAAGGCCCAAAAGGCGACCTCGTGCTCGTGCTTGAGCATCCCGTTGAAGTATACCAAACCGGACATCGGACCTATCGTAGCTCCCTCGAATCGAAACGTGAAGCGGAATCAAGTCCGCGGCGGCTCCGCGCCCAGGGCCTCGAAAAATCCCCGCGCCTTGTGCAGGCTCTCCGCGTACTCCGCCTCCGGCTCGGAGTCGGCGACGATGCCGCCGCCGGCCGAGTACTCCAGCCGCCCGCCGCTCAGCCAGGCGCTGCGGATCGCGATGTTGAAGGCCGCGCGGCCGCCCAGGGCCGCATAGCCGATCGAGCCGGTATAGACGCCGCGCGGCCCCGCCTCCAGCTCCTGCAGGATCTCCATCGCCTTGAGCTTGGGCGCCCCCGTGATGGAGCCGCCCGGAGAGAGCGCGCCCAGGGCCTCCAAGGGACCGATCCCTTCGCGCAGCAGGCCTTCCACCGTCGCGACCAGGTGATGGACCTGCGGCAGGGAGTCGAGCTCGCTTAGGACCGGGACATGGATAGACCCCGTCTCGCAGACCCTCCCCAGGTCATTGCGGACCAGGTCGACGATCATCAAGAGCTCGGCGGCGTCCTTGGCGCTGCCAAGCAGTTCCCGCGCGAGGCGCCGGTCCGCCTCGGAGTCCGCGCCTCGCGGCCGCGTCCCCTTGATCGGCAGGGAACGCGCGCGACGGCCCTCGGCCTCGAGCAGGGTCTCGGGCGAGGCGGAGAGGATTTGGCCAAAACCCAGATTCAGAAAGGCCATCTGGGGCGCGGGAGACGCCTCGCGGAGGCGCAGGTAGAGTTCGGCCGGGTCCCACTCCCCCGCCGCGACGAAACGCTGGGAGAAGTTGGCCTGATAGCAATCGCCGCGCAGGATGCGCTCCCGGATGTCGCGAACCTTGGATAGGTATTCCTCCCGCGACAGCTCCGCGCGCAGCGAAGCTAGGCGCGGGGCGCGCGCGACGGCCTCCGGAGCGGTCCGGAGGAGCCTCTCGAGCTCGAGGCAGCGGGCCCCGGCCAGGGCGGGGTCCGCTCCGCTCAAGTCCTCGCGCAGGCCGAGCGAAAATACGGTCGCGGCGGCCCGCCGCGCGTCGATCCGGATCCCGCTGTCGAAGAGGAAAAACTGCGCGGCCGGCAAGGGCGCGGAAAATCGGCCCGCCGGGTAGCTCAAATAACCGACGAGGCCGCCGGAAAAGAAGGCCTCGGATTCGACCCGGCCGGCCCAAGGCTTGAAACAGGCGTCCCACTCGCGCAGGCGCGACTCCAACTCCGCGGCGCCGGACTGGAAGACCCGCAACGGCCGCAGGGCGACGAGCGAGTGGCGCGCCCGCGGGTGCCCGGGGAGGGCGCTGTCCAGCCAGCAGGCCTGCGCCTCGGCGGCCACCAGGGCGGCCAAGCGGCCGGGCGCGGGCATCGCGATGTCGCGGCGAAACTCCCTCATGCGGCGGCCAACTCCCTGAGCCGGGCCAAGAGACGCGCCTCCACCGTCTCGGGTGCCGGCGCGGCCCGTTCCGTGACTTCTTCCCACATCCAAGGCGGCTCCATGCAGAGGTAGCGCGGGACCGCCTCGCTCCACTCGCCAAGCCGCCGCCACACGCGCCGGTACATCTCGCGGCGCAGGGTCTTGAAGTAACGGAGCTTGCCGTCGGGGGCGGGAATAAAATCCTCGGCGAAGATCTTGGTCTGGGGAAAGCGCCCGGTGGCGATCTCTTTCAAGGCCTTGTCGTAGCGCAGGCTGCCGACGCTGACCCAGGCGACGCGGCGCGGGTCGAGGGAGGCGGCGATCGCCTCCAAGAGTTCGTCGTAATTTTTTTCCCAACCCTCGTGACAGATCAGGGGATCGAGGTGCAGACCCACGGGGTAGCCGGCCTCCTGCGCGCGGCGGGCGCAGTCCAGGCGCCGGGCGGTCGAGGCGCACTTCAGCTCCTCCCGCCGGGCGATCTCCTCCGGGGCCAGGGACCAGGAAAGGACGGTATGCCCGCGCCCGTCGAGCTTGAGCGGCTGGTCGATGCGGTCGGACTTGGTCTTCAATTCCAGAAACAGGTCCGGCTGGCCGGCGAAAAAGGGGATCCATTCCCCGCTGAAACCCGTGACGCCGTCGAGGGCCAGGGAATCGGAGAGCTCCCCCGTGCCCAGGCGCAGCCCGCGCCCCGGATGCGCGGCGGCGAGGGCGCGGATCGCGTCCAGGAAGCGCCCCGTGTTGGCGAAGACCGTCAAGACGGGGTTGTTTTGCAGGTAGCTCTGCAGGATGCAGTAGCTGCACTCGAGGTGGCAGTTCGAGACGGGATTGAAGACGTAGTCGCCCAGGTTGATGGCGTGCTTGATCTTGGGAAAGGGCTTCAGGGCCTCGCCCCGGTGCTCGGCCACGGCGAGGATGCGCTTGGCCGGCGTGATCGGCCCCGGCTCCTTCCAGTCTTGGACGCTGCTCAGGGTTTCGGCGGGGACCTTCGGAAAGGCGGCGCGAATCCGGCGCGTCACGGGGGCCTCGGCGACGGCGGCCTCGATCAGCAGGCGTTGGGGGACGAAGGGCTGCATCGCGCCTGGCTAGCACGAAGCCCCGGCGCAGGAGTAGGGCGATTTTGAGTGGGAAATCAGCCCGGGGAATGGAGCACGGCATGCGAGGCCCGCTCGGCCCCGCCCTTGCCCTTGGGCAGGGGGCCTTTGCCCGCGGCGTTGTGCAGGCTCTGCACCTCGAGCTTGACGAAGTTCTTCCGGCCGAAGCCGAAGATGCCGCAGCTGAAGGCGGCCTCGATCTGCCGCCCGCCCGCGCCCTTCAGAATGGTGGTGCCGCGGGAGTCGTAGTAATGCCGCCCGGCACGGCGGATGGTGCGCAGGGTGTCCTCGTATTCCCCCTGCACGCAGAGATCGCGAAGGCTGGAGTGCCGCAGCTCGTCGAGGCTCAGTCCCGTGACCTGCTCGGCGCGGATGTTGGCCGCCACGCAATGGGTCAACTCCTCGTTGAAGAAGAAGATGGCGTCCAAGCCCCGCTCGAAAAGGTTGCGGAACAGGTCGAAGGTCGTCATCGCCCGCGGCGGGGCGAAGTGGCTCTCGTGGGAGAGCCGGTTCTTGATGATCGTCAGGAAACGCTCGGTGCCCACCGGCCCGCTGAAGTAGTCGTCGATCACCTGGCTGCGGAGCAGGACGTCGGAATCCTTGACGCGGTTCAAGGTGTCGAAAAGCAGGAACTTTCCGTGGAAGCCCTCGATCAGCCAAGTCAAGACGTGCTCTTCCAGGTTGTCGTCCCGTCCCTTGGCGAAGTAAATGACCAAATCGGGCCGGGAGCTCGAGATATGGGTAAAGGCCGCTCTCAGGTTTTTGGCCGCCAATCCCTCGTGCGGCGCGAGGCTCTCCTTCGAGATCGGCTTGGGCCCCGCGACGATCAGGACGCGACGATTAGATTTCCATTCCATCTTGTCTTTATTTAACCCCTAGGTTAAAATTGTACAGGTTCGGTGTGGGGAAGATCAATACAATTGTGAAGAAGACGGCCCCGGCCAGCAACAACGGCTATTCGCGCCGTTATGCGCGCCTGATCCGCAGTATTTCCCAAAAGGACACGAAGGTCGTCGTCTCCATGGGAAGCGGCGGCATCCGCATGTTCGCGCACATCTCGGTGCTGCGCTTTTTAGAAAAAATCGGGGCGGAGCGGCATATCTCGGAGATCTGGGGCTCCAGCGGAGGCGCGATCGTCGGCCTTTTTTTCGCGATGGGCCTGAAGGCCGACGAAATCGTCCGGCAAGCCGACGATTTCTTCAAAACCCACCACTTGCAACTGGTTCCCTCGGCCTTTTCGATCGCCAAAAACATCTTGAAGGAAGCCGTGACCAAGAGCAACGGAGGGCCGGTCTTGAAGGGCTTCCACAACATCAACGAGTCGCTGCAGGCCTTGATGGGCAAGACCCTGGAGACCGGGAAACAAAAATATCCCTGGTATTGCCTGGCCTACAACCTGGAAAAAAATCGCACCGACGTGCTTACCCACACGCCCATTCCCGAGGGAATCTACCGCGATTTCATATTCCCCACCAATCCGATGGACGCCATCATCGCCTCCAGCTCCATCCCGGTCATTTTCACTCCGAAGGTCATCACCGACGCCGGAGGCAAACGCACCTACACGGACGGCGGCGCCGGCGAGGAGATCCCCACGGTTTCCATCTACAAAAAATGGCTGCAGGATCGGGAAGTCGGGTTGGAAAAGAAAAAACGGCTGCTGGTCATCGCGGTCGACCTGGGCACGGACCTCTCCACCATCGATTTCTTCGACGGATGGCTGATCCGCAAGATACCCGCGTTGCAGCATCTGCGCATGACGGTCCACCTGACCGACCTGATCCGGAGGGCTCGCATCGAGGACCAAAAACGCCTGCTCGCGCGCGATCCCAACGTCGAGCTCTGGGATGTGAACGTCAACCTTGCGAACGTGAGCTTCCTCGACGTGAAGGCCATCCCTAAAGTCGTGGATTTAGCCGAGAAACACGTGCCCCGGGAATTCGACCGGCTCAACGCCTCGCTGCTGACTTAAGGCGGGGGGTATCAAGAGGCGATATTCTCGAGGAAGGAAAAATATTCCTCCTCGATGTCGTCGAATTCCATCGTCCCCTTGCAGGCGGGGCATTTCTCCGTCGGGGCCTTGCCGCCGGAAGCGCGGGCCATGGCCTCGACGCTGAGCAGGACGTTCGCCTCCTTCTTGCACTTCGGGCAGAAATACGGCGCGTAGAAGGAGGTCGCCTTGCCGTGGCCCAGGAAATTGGCGACATAGTTGACCTGCTCGACGATGCGCGGGGCCAATTTTTCGTAGACGACGCGCGCGGTTTTGGGAAAGGCCTGGATGGCGTGGACCCATTCCCGAACGCCGCAGGAATTGATCATCTCGATGCCCTCGAGGTTCACCACCACCGTGGGCTTGACGTCGGCGAAGGCGGCGTCGAAGTCCGCGTCCTCGTCGATAATCCCCTTCAAGACGAGCCGGGTGGTGCCGGGCTCCTCGGTCCTATCGATTTTCAGCTTTTGGCTCATAAGATCCGCCTTTCCGCTCCGCCAAGTTGGTCGTCGCTACGAAAATAATGGAAAGAATGCCTGCGCCGCTTCAATTCGCCCAGCGAGGCGCGATGGTCGATCAGGGCGATCATCTCGGTGCGGCGCCGCGGCGCCACGTTGATGACCATGCGGTCGAGGGATTTGAAGACCAGAAACAAGCCCATTCCCGCGCCCTTCCCGGAGCCTTCCAGGACGGATCTCTCGGTAAAGCAGCGGTGGATGCAGGCGAAAAAGATCTCCTGACTCATGGTCCCGAAGGGGTCCGAGACCGAGAGGGCCAGGTGGGTCTTTCCGATGCCGTAGGCCAGCGTGGGGCGCTCGGCCTCGCCCAGCTCGAAGTTGGCCGAGCGATCCCGGTGGTTGTAGGGATGCGCCCCGCTCGCGTCGACCGGGGCGTCGAACATCGCGTTCATCAATAGCTCGTTGAGGATCAGCTCGACGTTGCGGACGATGCGCGGGGCGACCTCCCGCGTCAGGTAGAAATCGCGAACCCGCTCGATGACCGGGTACTTTTCCGCGGGGGAGCGCAGCTGAAGCGTCTCGGCGGGCTTCACCCCGTACTGCTCGATTCCGAAGATGTCGCCGTCCGACAGCTTACGGACGGTGACGCCCAAATCCTCGACGTCGATGGAGCCGTTGTCCGCCAGGAAGTTTCTCGGCCGGTCGCGGCCCAGCAGCTCGGGGAAATATTCCTCCAGGGAATCCGCGAGGACGGCCACGCCGCGGCACTCCGGCCTCAAGTCCCGCGCCCGGTCGAGGAAGCGAAAGCCCTCCGCCTTGTCCCGGAGCTTGAGGACGAGGACGTCGAAGGGGCGCTCCTTCATCAGCGCCTCGGCCTCCCGCGCGTCGGAGGCTAGGACACAGGCGTGCCCCATCGCCTCCAAGGCAGGACCGGCGACTCGAGTCGCCGGCTCGTCCACTAGCAAGATCTTGGCCATATTGTGAGGATAACCAGCGCCCGGCGTCATTGCAAGATCGAGATCGCAAATCTTCGGGCGGCCCCGTCATTCAATCTGAAGCTTGAGCAAAGTCAAATCGTCCGGAAAGGACTTGCCGCCCTGGGCCGCGGCCAGGGACTCGAGGATCTTTTCCTTCCAGCCCTCCCCCTCCGGCGCCGAGCCGAGCAGGGCGTGGAAGCGCTTCATGCCGTATTCCCCGCCCGCGAAGGGAAACTCGTAACAGCCGTCCGTGAAAAAATAGACCGTCTCGCCCGCCCGCAGGGTGAATTCGGCCGGGTGGAAGTCCCCCGGGGGCGGCGGGGCCTCCGAGGAGAGCGAGGGGCTGGGGCGAACCTTCAAGCTGAGCGGTCCGTCCGCTCCGCCCACCTTCAGCGGAGGCGGCGCGCTGGAGCGCAAAAGCTCAAGGGCCTTGCTCTTCAGATGAAAGCGGGCGATTTGCAGGGCCACGCCGTAGGCCAAGTGATGCGAGGAGAAGCGCCGCTGGGCCTCGCGCACCAAGTCGACCAGCGCGGGGGCCTCGGCCCCGCCCTCCACCAACTGCGCGAATATCTCCTTCAACAAATAGGTGACCTGGGCCGAGGCGGTCCCGTGGCTCGTCACGTCGGCCAAGTAGAAATACACCCAATCCCCCTTCGGGAGGATGTCGCAAAAATCCCCGCTAAGCTCCGCGGAGGGGTGGTAGAGAAAGTCGAGGCGGGCGCCCGCGAAGGCCTGCGGGACCCGCGGCAGCAGGGAAAATTGGATGGCGCGCGCGGCCTCCAGCTCCCGCTCCAATCTCAGCTGCTGGCGGCGCAGCGAAATCAGGTTCTTCACCCGCGCCATCAGCTCCGACTCGGAAAAGGGCTTGGTCAGATAGTCGTCGGCGCCCTCCTCCAGCCCTTCCAGCTTGGACGAGGCCATCGAGCGGGCGGTGAGCATCACGAAGGGAATCGGGCGCAACGTCGGCTCCTCGCGGACCTTCTTGCAAAAATCGACGCCGTTCATCACCGGCATCATCACGTCGGAGAGGATCAAATCGGGCCGGTGCTTCTTCACCAGCTCCAAGGCCTCCGCGCCGTTGGCGCCGACGAAGACGTTGTAGCCGTCCATCAGCATGTCCCGCAGAAAATACCTCAGCTCCGGATTGTCCTCGGCGCAGACGATCGTTGCTTTCTCCGGGTCGCGAAGCCTTTCCACCTCGGCGTTGAGTTCCTCGCAATTGGCCTTCGCCTCGTCGGCGGGCTGCTGCTCGGCGAGCGCCAGGGGCGCCGAGGTGGAGGATTCCTCCTCGACGAAATCGACGACGGCGTTGGGCGGAAGGTGGGACTTGCCCACCGGTATCGCCACCTCGAAGGAGGTCCCGTGGCCGTAACGGCTGGAGACCGTCACCTCGCCGCCGTGCAGCCGGGCGAACTCGCGGACCAAGGCGAGGCCCAGGCCGGTGCCGGCGAAGTCCTTGGTGGAGCTCCCTTCCGCCTGGCGGAAGCGGTCGAAGACGTGCGGCAGCTCGCTCTCGCGGATGCCCATGCCGGTGTCGGCGACCTTGAGGACGAGGCGGTCTCCCTGGATCTCGGTGCTCGCCTCGATGAAGCCCTCTTTCGTGAACTTAAGCGCGTTGGACAGGAGATTGAGCAGGATCTTGTCGAATTTCTCCCGGTCGATGTAGATCTCCATCCCGCTCGCCAGGGGATCGAAGGAGTGCCGCACGGCGATCTTGCGCGCCTCCGCCGCGGGACGGAAGGACTCGAGGCGCTCCTGGACGAAGGCGTTGAAGTCCGGGATCCGCGCGGCCTTCAGCGTGGCGGCCCCGGCGTTCACCTTCGAGATGTCGAGGATCTGGTTGATCAGGCCGAGGAGCCGCTGCTGGTTACGGATCATGATGCCGACTTGGCCGCGAAGTTCCGGGCCGAAGTCCCCGTAGCGGCCCTTGAGCGCGGCCTCGAGCGGCGCCAGCGTCAGCGTGATCGGCGTGCGAAACTCATGCGAGACATTGGCGAAAAAGTCTTCCTTGAGGCGGTCGAGCTCCTTCAGTTCTTCCTTGGCCTTGCGATGCTGGAGCGAACGCTCGTAGACCTTGCTTAAGCTCTGCGAGAGGATGTCGGTGAGCTGGACCAGCAGCACGCCCATCAGCGCGATCAAACCCGCGCGCAGGGCCAAGTCGTAGTAGTCGACCCTCGGAAGCCCCAGCCACGAGGCGAGGATCAAATTGGCCAAGTAATAGGCCAGGACCAGGCGGGCCCACATGGGTTTGGCGCCTTGCAGGGCCCAGGCCACGGAGCCGCTCAGCGCCATGATCGCGTAGCCCGGCCACCAAGGGGCGAGGATGCCCTCCGCGAGGAGGTAGGCCGCCGGGCAGAGCGCGCCGCCCAGCGCGGTCTGCGCCACCAAGATGGGAAAGGGTTTCGCGGAAAGATAGGCCCAGAGATAAAGACCCAGATTGGCCGCCACGAAGACGAAAATAAGGCCGACCGTGAACCAAGTGGCCTTTCCCACCCAGGCCGCGCCCAACGCGAGCAGGAGGAAGAGCAGCCCCATGCCGCCGAAATAGATCGCGATGTAGCGGAGGATCTCGCGGTTGACCGTCGTGGCCTTGGCCGGCCCTCCACCCTTCGCGGCCGAAGGGGCGGCCATCCATACCGTCGCGTTCGCGGCAATCTTTTCCATCCCTCGCCCTCACCCTTCCCGCCTCACCCGGTCCAGAACCCCGATTCTAACGGAAGAGCGCCGGAGGCCCAAGCCTTTCTCGCGTCATGCGGCCGGCGGGGGCGGCGGCGGAGTCGGGGCCCGCTTTACCCGCAGGGCCCGCCAGGCCCCGCCCTGGGTCAGGCTCGCCCAGGCCCAGCGCAGCCAGCGCAGCAACGCCAGGGCCAGCCAGAGCGCCCAGGCCAGCATGGCGAGGCGGTAGCAGAAGAGCGGCACCGAGATCGCCCAGACCTGCGGCAGGGCATCCCCGGTGCGGTCTTTGTACCAGCGCAGGAAGGTGCTGCTCGAGCCGTTGCCGGCGATCTGCATGTCGGGCATGCCGAGGAGGCCCTGGTGGATCGAGACGAAGATCACGATGAGGGCCGCCAGGGTCCAGGAGACGAGCAGGATTTGGAAGAGATCGAAGCTGAAGTTGCCGGCCGGCGGTTTGCGCTCGCGGTAGGCCAGGGCCAAGATCCAGCCCGCCACGATGATGGAGGCCCAGATCGGCACCTGCGTCAGACCCACACCCAGCAAAATCCACTGGTGCGTCTTCAGGGGGCTGAGACCGCTGCGGCCCAGGCCAATCGAGACGAGTAGCAGAACGGCCAAGAGGCTCCAGAAAAGGACTGCCGGCCCGACGCGGAGCCCGCCGGTGAAGAGGACCCAGCGATTGCTCGGCAGGTGGATCTGCAGCTCGGCATTGACGCTGCTCGTCCCCAGCTTCAGGTCGGGCGACTTGAAATAGGTCTTGAGGGCGAGCGGCTGCTGCCAGTTGAGCTCGACGCGCTGCGAGCCCGGAACCAGCGGGAGGGTGACCTTCAGGCCCTCTTGGCGAATGGGCTGCGCGGCGCCGTTGATCTGCACGGATTGCAGTACCGCGCCCTCGGGCAGGGTCAGGACGTGCTGCCCGCCGAGGCTGCTGCGCATCGTCAGCGAGAGCGCCGACTCGGTGAAGCGCAGGCCCGGCTTCAGGACCAGGAGGCTGCGGTCGATGGTGAGGGTCTGGCCGGGCACGCCGGCGGGCCGGCTGATCGCCAGCGTCAGCTCCTCGCCCGGCCAGGGGCGCCACTCGATGGGCCAGCGCTGGGTCGCGCTCTCCGGGTGCACGGGCGGGATGCCCGTGGCGCTGAAGTGCCAGACCGGGTTCAAGTCGAGGCGCCAGATGTCCATCATAGAGTCCGACTCGGTCGCCTTGAGCTGGATCTTGTCGGTCTCGGCCAGGACCGAGCGCCAGGCGAACTCGGTGGCGTTGGGCCCCATGCTGACGCGGACCTTGCCGTCCTTCACCTCGACGTCGGCGTCGGTGACCGATTCGCCGGGCAATAGCGGGACCTCGGTCAGGAAGGCCGTCCCCGGCGGCGAGAGGCGGACGATGCGGGTCTGCACCTCCCAGGTCAGGCCGAGGATCAGGCTGCGTTCCACCGTGAAGAAGGGAGGCAGGCTCGTCTCCTTGGGCGCCGCGGCGTCGGGGCTTAAGCCTTGAAGCCGAGTCAGTTGGAGATTGTCGGCCGTGAGGCCGTTGTCCTGCAGGCCCTCGAGGCTCCAGTCGCTGACCTGGGCCTGCAGGTAATGCGGCTTCAACGGCAGGGCGATTTGGACGCTGGGGCGTTCGGGCAACGGGCCTTCGATCACAACCTGGTGCACGCCTGGCGTCAACTGGACCCACAACTGCCCCTCGTCGTCCCGATGCAGGGCCGCGAAGGGTTGCCCGTCCACGCTCACGGTCTGCGGGGACCACTCTTCAAAAGATCCCGGCAGGGGCACCGCCGTCGTCCCCTCCACTCCGATCTCGAGGATCGCGCGCACCTGGCGCCCCGCGACGTTCAACTGCATGCGCGAGACGGAGGCGCAGTCGGGGAAGCATTCGGGATTTTGCAGAATCCTTTCGCGCAGCTCGTCGAGCAATTCCTTGGAGGGGTAATCCGCGCGCGCTGCCTGCGGGGCCAGGCTCAAGGCCGCCGCCAGCAAAATCGCAGCCGTCGCGGCCTTGCGGGCCTTGAGGAAGTTGGGCCAGAAGGTCCCCGGCAGGCCCAGGACGCAAAGCACCAACAGCGCAAGCAGCGCGACGCGCAGGACCGCAAGAAGGAAGTTCACGGCGGGCGGCACCAGGAACAAGGTTAATTCTTGGCTCTTCTCGACCGGGCCATTCCAGCGCAGCTCGAAGCGGTTCCAGCTCCAGGTCGGCAGTCCGGGGCCGGTCTGCACCTTGGTGCCCGGGCGCTGCTGCAATAAATTTTCCTGGGTCTTTTGGTCGTAGTATCCGAATTTCCCCGAGGCCTTTGAAGGCATCATCATCTGCCGCTGGGGCTCTTCGCGCTTCAGCTTCGAACGCAGGACCGTGGCGGACTGGTTGGCTTCGTCGGCCTCGAGCTGATCCTGCACGGCCTCGGTGGGCGGCGGAGCGTAGGCCTCCGCTTGCACCGCCTGCGGCGCGGGAGCGCCGCCCAGGCCGAAATCTTTGCCCCGGCCCGAGGGATAATAAGGGGCGTTGCCGCCATCGGCGTCCAAATGGGCGTAAGAATGCTCCAGCACGGGGTACATCGCCTGGCGGAGCTGCTGCACCATGAATGGCACCGCGATCGCCACCAAGACCACCAAGGTAATGCCGACGTAGACCCGGATTACGCCGCGCAGCTTGCCGGGCTTGAGCAGGCGCAGCAGGGCGCAGCCGGCGAGCAGGGCCAGCCACACCCATTGCGGGGCGTCGCGCTCGGTATAAGTGAGCGCGAGGGCGAAGAGGGCCAAAAGCCCCCACCATTTCCCCCAAAGCTTGGCGAAGATCAGGAACAGGATCAGCACCATGAAGATGTTGAGCAGGTTCCATTCGGAGATCCAGGTGCCCGGCACCTCGTCGGCGCCGGTCGCGGCCAAAAGCGTCCAGCCCGGCGGGAGGTTCAGCTCGCCGCTCACCTTTTGAAAATCGTTGTTCCAACCGATCGCCGGGATCCTGCGGATCAGGTCCGGCAGGCGGCTGTCCGCACTGACCTGCAGCTGCCCCTGGCGGATCTCGACGCCGGCGCGCTTGTCGCCCTCGAGGGCAGTGATGAATTGATCTTGCCCGTCCACCGAAACGCGACCCAGCTGCACGGGGGGATTCATCTCGAGGCGGTAGCTGCGGTTCATCGTGCCGGAGAGGGCGTCCTGGACGGTGTAGCCCGTTCCGTCGAAATCCAGCCAAAGCCGGCGGTACAAGGTAAGCTGGTCGGGCGCGGGGTCGGCGTCGCCGCGGCGGCGCTCCGCCAACTTCATCGTCTCGCCGGGGCGGATGCGGTAAGCCGGGAGCTGTTTCCAGTCGGCGGGCAAGGTCGTCTGCTGCGGGTCGATGGAGGGAAGGCCTTCGACCGAGACCAGACGCAGGTTGTTGTGGGCCTTGAAGACCCAGACCTCCTCGGGTGCCAAGGGCGGCTCGGCCAGAGGCAGGGTCAGCTGCGGAACCGGCCCCAAGTGCCGCGCCTTAATCGTTAACTCCCAGGTGCCCGCCCGCACCTGGACCTTGAGACCGCCGTCCGGCTCGACACGCGCGGGGATGGGCGAGTCGATGGAGACCAGCTTGAAGCCGTCGGGCAGCAGCTTGCCCAGGACAGCCTCCCGGGCCTTGCCCGCAGCCTCGAGGGTGATGCGAGTCACCAGGTAGAGCGGGATGTCGTCGTCGACGAGACGATTGACGCGGACGTCGAGGCGCTCCTCCCCACCCTCTTGGGCCGAGTCCTTTTCCAGCCAAAGCAGGCCCTGATCGTCCCATTGCGGAAAATCGACCGGGGCCCCCTTCACGCTGAGCTTCAACAACCCCACCGCGGGGGGAATCTTGAAGCTTTCGGGGATGGCATCCCAGGCGTAGGTTCCGGCGAGGCTGTGAGGGCCCTTTTTTAGGAAAACGCTGGGAACCTCGCCGCGCAGGACGACCGCGGCGGGCTGGCCGTCGACGCGCAGGCCCTGGGGCCAGCGCTTCTCGTCGCCCGGCAGGGGCACCCAGTCATCTTTATGAAGCAGCCATTGCTGGCTGAAGGCGCCCTGCTTGTCATCGATGCTCAGGTCGAGGCGGCCGGCCCAGCCGCAGACGCGCTGGTCGCCGGAGGCGTTCATAAAGGGACAGCTTTGTTCCTCGTGGTCGTGGAGGGCCCAGGCGATCCAGGGGCGCAGGGTCTCGGGCACCTGTTCGGGGCTCATCGGTGCCGCTTGGGATTTTGCACAAAAGAAAATTAACGCAAAGAGGGCTAGGAAAATCCGGGAAATCGGTCGAGGCATGGGTCCTCCAGCTGTTCAAGCGTCCCGAAACGTGGGACTATTCGGTAGGTAGGAGGACGGAAAGGTACTTATTTTGGTCTTAAAAGTCTTCAAAATTCCTTGGACGTAGGGGGTAGAAAGTGCTTTATCTGCCCCAGCCTAATCTATGAGACATCAACGCTATTCCCGCGGCGGTCGTCCGGACCGCCGGCATTCCGGCCCTCCGCAGCGTCACCACCCGCAGGGCCGCATGGGACGACCGGATCAACGAAAATCGGATGCTTTGACGGCCTTCATCGCGAAGACCTCGATCGATCCCTTCGAACGGCTGCGCCTCGAGAACGAAGGCGGCCCGCTGTCGATGCGCGTCTTCGATCTGGTCTGCCCCATCGGCAAGGGCCAACGCGGTCTGATCGTCGCTCCCCCCAAGGCGGGCAAGACGACCCTGCTCCAGGATCTTTGCAACGCGATCTCCAAGAACAACCCCGAGGTCAAGCTCTTCGCCCTCCTGGTCGAGGAACGCCCCGAAGAGGTCACCGACTTCAAGCGCTCGGTCCCGGCCGAAATCCGCGCCTCTTCCTCCGACCACGACACCGAGCACCATATTCAGACCGCCAACACCCTATTGGAAGACGCGGTCGTTCTGGCCAACGAGGGCAAGGACGTCGTCATCGTCGTCGACTCGCTGACCCGCCTGGCCCGGGTCCACAACCGCGAGGCCCGCAGCGGCAAGACCTTGAGCGGCGGGGTTGACGCCAACGCCTTAGAGGTTCCGCGCCGTTTCTTCGGCGCCGCGCGCAAGCTCGAGGAAGGCGGTTCGGTCACCATCCTCGCCACGGCGCTGATCAACACGGGCAGCCAGATGGACGAGTATATCTTTCAAGAGTTCAAGGGCACCGGCAACATGGAGCTCGTGCTCTCGCGGCGCCTCGCCGAGCAGCGCATCTTCCCCGCCATCGATGTCCCGGCCTCCGGAACGCGCAAGGAAGAAAAACTGCTCAGCCCCGAAGAATACGCGACGATGCAGAAAATCCGCGGCTTCCTGGCCGGCCTCAATCCCATCGACGCGGGCAAGAAGCTCCTCGAAACCCTCCAGCGCTACTCGCGCAACGCCGACCTGCTCAAAGCGGTGCAAGGCGGTTTACAGTAACGGGTCCGGGTGCTTTAATGCGTCCATGGCACGCCGCGAACAAATCGAAAATTTCTTAAATTCCCCGGCCTTCGGCGTCGTCGGCGCCTCGCGGGACCGCAATAAATACGGTAACCGTGTGCTGCGCAAATATCTCGAACACGGCTATCGGGCCCATCCCGTCAACCCCCGCGAGCGGGAAATCGAGGGCCTCCCCTGTTTCGCCAGCATCCTCGACCTGCCGCCGGAGGTCGCCAGCATCTCCATCATCACCCCGCCGCCGATCACCGAGGCGGTGGTCGGCCAGGCGATTCAAAAGGGGATCCGCAATATTTGGATGCAGCCGGGCGCGCAGAACCCCGCGGCCATCCGCATGGCGGAGGAGAACGGAATCAACGTGATCGGGGACGGGACCTGCCTATTGGCGACCCTTGGGTAAATCCAAGGCCGCCGGGGCCTCCCCATGGCGCAGATAGAAGGGCAGGCGCGCCGGGTTCAGGGTCCCCGTGATGTGGAAGGCGGCGGCTTGGTGCTCCTCCCCGAACAGGGAATCCTCGATCGGTCCGGAGACCCGAATCTTCTCCGCGGTTAAGGGATCGTGGAAGCTCCCCTCGGCCCGCCCGGTTGCCGGCGCGAAGATCCGCTCGCGATTCAAGATCCGAAAAATCTGCGGATTGTGCGTATCCCTGAGATGAAAGCGCATCCCGCGCAGCGCCGCCTGCGTCGCCAGCCAATCGATCAGCAGGGTCCCTGCGCCGGGCCGCATCCGGTCGGTCTCCAGGTTTTGCAGGTGTATCGCATCCTTTTCCAGATACGCAACGGCGATGCCCTGACGGTCGCCCTCCTCGATCCGGAAGTTCAGGCGCAGGGTCCCCGGCGGCAGGCTCTCGTAGGCGGGCAAGCGCGCGCTCAGCCAAGAGGTCTTGAGAGAGAGCTCCCGACCTTCGCGTTTGGCGATCACCGCCTCGGCGCCCTTGCGCAGCCAATGGGAGAGATCCGGCAGGTGGAGCTCGTAGGGATGCTCCCCCTCGCGCGCGAGGACGATGGGAGTCTTCCCGCCGCTGAGCCGCGACAGGACCGCGCTGCCCAGGGCGAGGGCCCCGTTGCCGAGGCGCCGAGCCGCGCGGCTGCGCAGGACGAAGGTGACGGCACCGGCCAGCAAGGCCGCGCCGAGCGGCGGCACCGCCGGGGAGGCGTTGGCGACGCTCATCAGGAAATCCCCCGTCGCGGCCTCCGCCTTCCCGGGATCCAGCAAGGTCGCCGCCCCGATCAGCAAGGCCAGCGAAGTCGCGGGCGGAAGGGAGCCGCCCCTCGGACCCAAGGCGTCTCGGATCAAGATGCGGACCTGGTCGACCATCATGCGGCGCTCGGGAGGCAGACTCCCCTTGGGGAATTTTTTATCCAGGGCGGCTTGTAATTCCTGCAGCTCCCAAGTCTCGAGTCGCGGCACGATCTCACGAAATATTCCAAAGCTCTGCGCGCGGCGCGGCGGCTCGGGGTCGGCAAGGCGGGCGCCGAGCGCGACGGCGAGACTCAGGCGCAGCAAGACCGGCCAGCGCGACAGCTCCTGGCGAAGGAAGACCTCGGCCGGTTCTTTGAGCCGGAGCAAGGCCTCGAGGTTGCCGGCCATGGCATCCACCGCGATCTCCAATTCCGGTTTCGAGAGGCGCCGCAGCTCGCCGCGCAGGTGGGTTAATGCCTGCCGGACCCGCTTCGAATTTTCACCGGGGAGTTTTTCCAGCTCCGCCAGGGCGGCGAGGGCTTGGCGGAGCTGCGGGCTAGGCTCCTTCGCGGGCTGGGCCTCGGGGACCTCGGCCGCTCGGGAGGACTTTTCCTGCTTCGCCGCTTGTCCCGCGTCTTCGAGGCCGGCCTTCACGGGGCTCTTGGGCTTCGCCGCCTTGGCAGGACGAGCGGGCGACGGCGGCTCGAATCCCTCTTTCTTCCCTGCCGATGCCGACTCCGGACCAGTCGGCATCGGCACGGCCGGCGCAAAACGGCTGTATTCGAAATAATGCCCTTCCCCCGTCCGGCTCATCGCGAGCAAGAGTCCGCCCTGAGCGTCGGAGAGCCGCCAATGGACGGAAGAGGCCTTGCCGACCTCGAAAAGCAATTCCTGGGCGGTCTCCGGGAAGACCCGGATTTTCAAGCGATCCGCCGCAAGCCACTCGGCCTGCCGCTCGGGTCGGTGGGCCTCCTCCATCGTCAGCTCGTTGTAGCGCGGGTCCGGCGCGTGGAGGTCTTGCACCAAGGCCTTCTCCTTCGCGTCCCAAGCGTAAAACCTCGAGACCAGGTAGGGAAATTCCGGGCGATGCCGGCCAAAGTCGAGGGATACCACCGGCGACCGCGTCGGGCGCTCCCCGTGGGCGGCGGCCTGCGGATCCCAGAGCAGGACGCTGCGCGGGCGCCTGGCTTGGTCGAAGGCGACGAGCCGCTGCAGCTCGCCGGTGTCCGCGTCGATCAAGGCCCAGAGGTGCCTGGCCGGCTCGGAGCCGTGGTCGAGGAAGAATTTTCGCAAGGCCGCATCCTCCCGCAGCATCGCGACCAGCGGCCCCTTGAGCAGGGACGACTCCTTCGTCCGGTAGCCGTGCAGGAGGCTGGTGAAGCCGTCCTCCAGCGAATACATCAGGTGAATCATCCCCCGGGTCATCGCGGCCTCGCGCGTGGCCAGGTCCAGCAGGATACTGCCGCGGGAGAGCTTTGTCTCGATTTGCCGGACGTTGAGAAAGGTCTCCGACCGCGCGCCGCCGCCTCCCTCCGCGCGGGCTTGGGAGAGCATGGGGCGGGAGTCGAAAGGGTTCGAGGCGGGGACAAATTCGGGATTTATCCGTCCGCCTCCCGCGACGGCCAGGGCGGGCTCGGGCGCGAAAATTCGCGGATCGCCGCGCGAGGCCCGCGCGGCCTGCGGATCGAGGCCGGCCTCCAGGGCCTTGAAGCGGCGCCCAAAGAGGGCGCCGGCCAGGCGACCGCCGACGTGAAAATGGACGAGGGTGGCGAGGGCGTCGCCGACGCGGACCGCGTTGGAAGAAGCGGACCGCCAACCCAGGGTCTCTTCAAGCCGATGAGCGAGGAGGATGCCGCCGAACATGGTCGCTTGCGGCGCGAGGCTCCGCGTCGCCGCGGAGAAAGCCCCCTCGCCCGCCGCCCAACGCCGCAGGCCCGCCTGCGTCATAGCGCCCGCGCCCTTCAAGGCGCCTAGGGTCAAGGCCCCGGCGGCCCAATCGCGGGCCCAGGCCCGCGGACTTAAGTCGACCGGCTCGCCGAACAAGGCCGCCCCGCCCTTCGCCACCGCCGTGAATGCGAGGGTCTCGACGCCGAATCCCGCCATGGCACCGCCCGCGCGAAGCCCAAGTCCGCGGGTGAAAAATCCCGCCGACGAGAGGGCCAAGCGGCTCAGCGTCGCCGCACGCGTCAGGCGAAAGGTCAGACCCGCGGCGCCCATCGCCAAGATCGAAGAGGGATGCATCGCGTCCTTGGCGAGGCGGCGGAGCAGGAATTCGGCTCGGGACCCGAATGTGCCTTTCCCCTGAAGCCCGTCCAAGTGCCGTTGCGCGTTCGCTTGTAGGGGCCGTTCGCGCTTGTCCCCCGTTAAGGGGAGAACGGCCCCGGCGGCGACGGCGTATAACTCCGCCGCCGCTTCCAGCCGATCCTCCGCCTCCAGACGCCGCGCGAGATTCAAGACCCCGGCCGCGAACAAAGAATCATCGCCCTCGCGAGCCAAGGCGGCCAGCTCCGCCATCGCGGCCCGACCGAAGCTCGCCTCGTTTTCAAAAGTATATGGAAACACGGGCCGATCGGCGCGCCACGGCGCCCGGCCCGAAAAATCGCCTCGAAATGAACCCGTCTTCATGTGCCCCGGAACGACGGCCTCGCCACTGGCCGCCTAACCATTTGAAATTACATAAAAAATTAGTGAATTTTAACGAAGGTTTTTCGGGTGGGCGAAATAATAGTTGTGGATCTTCTACGGCCGGCTCGTCGAGGCCTCCCGGAGAGGTTCTTCAAAATTTTCCCCGCACTACACCTGCCTCCCTTCGAATTACGGAATCAGCGCCTTCGGAAAGAACTGCGACGCAAAATTCCAGGCAATTCCCGAACAAAAAAAACCGCCCCGGGATCTTTCCCGAGGCGGTCTTAAAACACCATCCTAGAGGCGTCGCCTATTGGACTTGAAACGCCCCCTTCAGGTCCTCGGTCTGGGAGATACCGGTATAGTCGCTGATGTTCGAGCATTGCCCGCTGGTGGCCGGCTTCAGCGAGATCACGTGGAACTGATAGAAGCCCCCCGATTGCAGTGGCGCCGGGGGAGTGACCTCTTCGAGAACCGCTTGACCATAGGTGACGCTGACCGTGCTGCTACCGGAAACCCCGTCGATCCTGGCGTCCCAAACCACTTGGCCGAGCGAATCATAGACGATGATTTCGTAGCCGGTTTCGGAGGAATCGTCTTCCCAGGTCAAAATGGGGGTCGCCGAGACCACTTGGTTGGGGGTGGGGACGATCACCTCGAGGGCCCCGGTGATCTTGATGGGGTTATCCAGGCTTTCGCTAGTGGTGATCTGACCGTTGGTCACGCTGACCTCGATGATCTTGGTGCCGGAGATGCAGATATCCGGGTCGCGCACCAACTGATCGTTCTCGAAGGAAGCGAGGATCAGGTAGTTGCCGTCAGGAACCCCGGGAATAGAGAAGGTGCTTCCGGCATCCCCATCCCGCAGGCCCGGGGGCGTCTGCCCGCGGATAAAGACCTTAAGGCCCGTCACCAAGCCGGATTCCCGGCTAAAGACCGTGGACTTCACCGCAAGGATGACCGTCGTTTGCTGCGCGCCCGCGTTCACGTAGTTGAGGTTTCCGTTCAAGGTTGCGGTCGCATCGCCTTGGCGGGTCAGGGCGACCCCCGTCACGACCTGCGTGTTGGCCAGGGTCACCGGGACCGGCGCGTAGTTCGAGCCGGAAACGAAGGCCCTTACGTTGTAGGAACCCGCCGGCAGGTTGTAAATGGCGAAGCTCCCGTCGGGGCCGGCGATGGACGAGCAATTATTTTGCGGAAGGACGGGACAGGGATCTCCGGAGACAAGCTCCGCGACCACCAGGACACTGGTTTGATCCTGCGGAATGGGGACCGTCCCTTGGATGGAGGCGGAGGGAGCGCCGCCCGGCAGGGCGACCAAAGCGATGTCGGTGAGAGAACTATCCAGCGTAAAGGACCCATTGCTTTCCGTCGCGAGGGAAAGGTCGATGGGGAATCCCTCCCTCAGGCCGCCCGGGAAAGACTCGTAACCGGAGGCATCGGCGCGCAGAAAGATCTGGTCCACGGGGGTTCCATCGGGATTTCGGGCCGAGGAAACCAGGATGGTGTAATTCCCGGAGGCATCGGTGACGGCGACGTCGCTGACCGCGGCGCCGTTAACGTCAAGGGCCACTACCCTGGCGCCGGCAATGACTTGTCCGGTTTCCAGATCCGTGACGGTTCCCGTCAGGGTGACGGGGGTGAAACAGGAGGCCTCGCCGCCCTGCACCTTCTCGCAAAATTGACCGCCTTCGCAGCCGGTATTGGCCACGGGATCGCAACCGCCATCCCCGCCGCCACCGCAGGAAATTCCGCCGAATCCGGCTAAGACGAGGCTTAAAACGGTAAAGAAATAAATGCGTACGTGCATAAGGTTCCCCATGTCTGTTGTTTTGGATAGGTAAAAAGTTATTGGAGTGTGACGCCGGGGCGGTGATGGGGTCACACGCAAAACTCAAATCGACCCGGCGTTTGGAGCCGGCTCCATCGCTAGGTTCGCTTTTTTTAGGGCGTTGGGGGAGTTCAGTACAGGAAGTGATGCGTCGTTTCTTATAAAAACCATGTACAACTAAAAAGATGGATTTATCGATATTTCGTAATCGATGCCTTAAATCGATCTAAGGCCCCGGGGCAAAGCCTCCCAAAGAAGTCGAACTCGCGGAGATCATCCGGGTCGCCCGCGTGATCTGCAGCGCCGCCTTCGGAAACACCCCTAGATAAAAGGCCCCCGCGATCATCAAGGCGAGCAGCAGCTTGAGGCTCGCTGCCGTACGCGGCGCCTGCAGGACCTTTTCCTTGGAGTGAAAGTACATCCGCACAATCGGTCCCAGGTAATAGTAGAGCGAGACCGCGCTGGCGAGGATGCCGCCGATCGCCAGGGGATAGAGGCCGACCTCGATGGCCTGGCTGAAGAGATAGTATTTCGCCAAAAAGCCCGCCGTCGGCGGGACGCCGGCGAGCGAAATCAAGAAGACGCTCAAGGCCGCCGCCAGGGCCGGGTGTCTCTCGCCCAGGCCGTCGAGCTGTTGGATCTCGTTCACCTCTTCGCCGCGGCTGGATAGCACGCTCAGCACCGCGAAGACGCCCAAAGTCAGCAGGCTGTAAACCATCAGGTAGAACAGGATGGGGCTTAAGGACTCGCCGCGAAAGCCCCCCGCGCCAAGCAAGGTCGCGACGCCCAAGAGCAGATAGCCCGCGTGGGCGATCGAGCTGTAGGCCATGATGCGCTTCAGGTGGCGCTGGCGCAGGGCGACCAGGTTGCCGACGAGCATCGTCGCGAAGGAGAGCATCACGACCCAGCGCTGCAAGGGCAGCTCGGCCTGGGGCAGGAGGGCCTGGACCGCGCGGACAAGGGCGCCGAAGGCGGCGACCTTCACCCCCGTCGCCATGAAGCCGGTGACCGGCATCGGCGCGCCGTCGTAGGCGTCGGGCGCCCAGAAGTGGAAGGGCACCGCGCCCACCTTGAAGGCGAAGCCCAAGAGGATCAAGAGCGCCCCCAGCTTGAAGATCGTGCCCATCCCGGGATCGGCGAAGATATGCGGGAGGCGCGCCAGGTCCAAGGTGCCGGTCGCGCCGTAGAGAAAGGAAACCCCCAGCAAGAGGAAGGCGGTGGCCACCGAGCCCAGCAGGAAATACTTAAAGGCCGCCTCCCCCGAGCGCGGGTCGTAGCGTCGCAGTCCCGCCAAGGCGTAGAGCGAGAGGCTCATGATTTCGAGGCCCAGGACGAAGACCAAGAGCTGGGTCGTCATCACCATCGTGACCATCCCGAAGGCGGCGAAGAGCAGCAGCGAGAAGAACTCGGGAATGGCCTCGGATTGGGAGAGCCAATAAGGATAGGCGATCAGGACGGTCGCAAAGCCGATCAGCGAGATCAGGATACCGAGGAACAGGGAGAAGGGATCGACGACCAAGAGATCCAAGGCCTGCGTATGCCCCAATTCCCACTGATAATAGAAGCCCTGCGCGCTGAGCAGGAAGATCACGGCCGCCAGGACCGCGGTCAGCTTGGCCTGGTGCCGGGCCGGAAAGACCGCCGTAAACAACGAGACCAAGGCCCCGATCAGCAAGGTCAAGGCGGGCCAGGCGGCATCCCAAAGTTGTCCGACGTCGAGGGTCATCGCGGCAGGCCTCCTCCCACCTGGATCTTGGCGGCCGATTCGACCCGCTGCAAGAGGGCCTCGGTGGCCGGCTCGATCTTTTGCAAGAAGTAATTCGGCTTCACGCCCATCCACACGATCAGGATCAGGAGCGGCAGCAGGCAAAGCACCTCGCGCTTGCCCAGGTCCTTCAGCCCTTCCATGTGCTTATTCTTGACCGGACCGAAGAAGACCCGCTCCACCATCCACAGCATGTAGACCGCCGCGAAGATCACCGACAGGGTCGAGATCATCGCCGCCCGCGGCAGGACGCTGAAGCTGCCGGAGAGGATCAGGAACTCGCCGACGAAGCCGTTGGTCCCCGGCAGGGCGATGGACGAGAAGGTGACGATCAAAAAGATGACCGTGAAGACCGGCACCAGCTTGGCGATGCCGCCGTAGTCGACGATCTTGCGGGTGTGCGTCCGGTCGTAAATCATCCCGACCAAGAGGAACAGAGCCCCGGTGGAGACGCCGTGGTTGAGCATCTGGTAGACCGCCCCCGTCACCGCCTGGGGCGTGAGCGCCATCAGACCCAGCATGACGAAGCCCAGGTGCGAGACCGAGGAGTAGGCCACGAGCTTCTTAATATCCTTCTGCACCATCGCGACCAGGGCCCCGTAGACGATGCCGATCACCGCCAGCATCACCAAGAGCGGCCGCGCCGCCTCCAGCCCCTCGGGGAAGAGAGGCATGGCGAAGCGCACGAAGCCATAGGTCCCCATCTTGAGCAGGACCCCCGCCAGGATCACGCTGCCCGCGGTCGGCGCCTCGACGTGGGCGTCGGGCAGCCAGGTGTGCAGCGGAAACATCGGCACCTTGATCGCGAAGGACAGGGCGAAGGCGGAAAAGAGAATCAACTGAGTCTTGGCGTTCAGGCTCAGCTCCAACCAGCGATCCAGGGAGAAGGTTTCGCCGGCCTGGTAATAGAGGTAGATCATCGCCAGCAGCATCAGGACCGAGCCCACCATCGTGAAGAGGAAGAACTTGATCGCCGCGTAGATGCGCCGCTGTCCGCCGTAGATCCCGATCAGGAAGTACATCGGGATCAGCATGGCCTCCCAAAAGATATAGAAGAGAAAGACGTCTAGGGCGCAGAAGGCCCCGATCATCCCGGCCTCGAGGGTGAGCAGGAAGAAATAGTATTTCTTTTGCTGCTCCGCGATCGAGCCCATCGAGAAAAGCACGGTCAGCGGCATCAACAGGGTGGTGAGCAGGATCAGCCAAAGGGAGAAGCCGTCGATCCCGACGTGGTAGGCGATGCCCAATTCCGGCAGCCAGCCGTAGCGCTCGGCGAAGCGGTAACCCGCCGCGTCGCCGTAGTGATAGACCAGGTGCAGCGAAAGGGCGAAGGTCGCCAGGCTCACCAAGAGGGCCCAGGCGCGGATCAGCCCGGTCTTTTCCTTGGGGAAGAGCAAGACCCCCGCCCCGCCGAGCAGCGGGACCGCGATGAGCAGGCTCAAGATGTGGGAGCCGATCCAGGCCGTCATTTAGCGCACCACCATGAAGAAGATGAACCCGCCCACCCCGAGCAGGAAGTAAAAGACGTAGTTGTTGGCCAGCCCTCCCTGCAGGACGCTGACCAGGCTTCCCATCCAGGAGGCGAAGCGCGCCGAGCCGTTGACCAAGAGGCCGTCGATCAGGCCTTGGTCCATGTCCTGCGCGAGGAAGCGATCGCTGAAGGCGCGAATGGGCCGCACGATCGCGAAATCGTAAAACTCGTCGACGTAGAACTTCTCGCGCAGCAGGCGATACAGAAAACGCGACTTCTCGGCCAGAGCCTTGGGCATGTTAGGGAATTTCAGGTAAATCAGGGTCGCCAGGAAGGCCGAGGCCGCCGCCAGGGCCGCGGAGGCGAAGGCCAGGTTGCGCTCGAGGGCCTCGGCGCCGGCCTCCGCCGCGTGCGCCTCCAGGCCCAGCCAAGTCGCGATCCAGTTGTGCCCGCCCAGGGCGTGCGGTACGCCCAGGAAGCCCCCCGCCGCCGAGAGGATCGCCAAGACGATCAAGACCGAGGTCATGCTGAAGGGCGATTCGTGCAGGTGGTGCTTGGCGTGCTCCGTCAGGCGCTCTTTGCCGAGGAAGGTCAGCGTGAAGAGCCTAAACATGTAGAAGCTGGTCAGGGCCGCGGTGATCATCCCCAGGATCCAGAGATTCGTGTGGCCGCGGTGGTAGGCCTGCCAGAGGATCTCGTCCTTCGAGAAGAAGCCCGCGAAGGGCGGGATGCCCGAGATGGCCAGGGTGGCGACGAGGAAGGTGGCGAAGGTGATCGGCATCGCCTTGCGCAGCCCGCCCATCTTTTGGATGTCCTGCTCGCCGCTCAGGGCGTGGATCACCGAGCCGGAGCCCAGAAAGAGGCAGGCCTTGAAGAAGGCGTGGGTCATGACATGGAAGATCCCCGCGCTGTAGGCCCCGACGCCGACGGCCAGGAACATATAGCCCAGCTGGGAGACGGTCGAATAGGCCAGGACCTTCTTGATATCGTTCTGCACCAGGCCGATCAAGGCCGCGAAGAGCGCGGTGCAGGCTCCCACCGTCGCGACGATCTCGAGGGTCTCGGGCGCCAGGTCGAAGAGAAAGAAGAGCCGTGCCACCATGTAGACGCCGGCCGTGACCATGGTGGCCGCGTGGATCAGGGCCGAGACCGGCGTCGGGCCGGCCATCGCGTCGGGCAGCCAGACGTAGAGCGGGATCTGGGCCGACTTGCCGGTGGCGCCGATGAAGAGAAAAAGGCAAATCAGCGGGGCGACCGTGGCCAGGGCCGGCGCGTACTGCTTGAGGACGCCGAAGTTGAGGATGGGCATCGCGTGCGGAAGCTGCGGCACCAGGGTCGCCAGGATCATGAAGATCCCGATCAAAAAGCCGAAGTCGCCGATGCGGTTGACGACGAAGGCCTTCTTCCCGGCGTAGGCCTTGACCGGGTCCTCGAACCAAAAGCCGATCAAAAGATAAGAGCAGAGCCCCACGCCCTCCCAGCCGACGAAGAGCAAAAGCAGGTCGTCGGCCAAAACCAGGATCAGCATCGCGGTCAAAAACAGGTTGAGATAGGCGAAGTAGCGGGCATAGCCGGGATCGCCCTTCATATAGCCGACGGAATAGAGGTGAATCAGGCTGCCGACGCCGCTGACGATCAGGACCATGATCGTGGAGAGGCGGTCGAGGGCGAGGCTGGCCTCGATTTGCAAGTTGCCGACGGCGATCCAGCTGAAGAGGTTCTCGCCGAGCGGCTTCTCGGCGCCCTTCAGGAAGGGCAGGCCCAGGTAGAGGGCCACGGCGAAGGCAGCGGTCGGCAGCAGGACTCCGATCAGGCTGACCAGGGCCTCGTCCGCGGGCTTGCCGCGCCGGGCGGCGCGCAGGGCCAGGGCCCCGTTGACCAGGGCGCCCAGCAGCGGAAACAGGATGATGTAACTAAGACGCACGCGTTTCGTCCCTTAAGGTGTTGAGCGCCGTGGTCTGCACCGTGGCGCGGCGGCGGAAGACCAAGACGACGATGGCCAGGCCCACGGCGGCCTCCGCCGCGGCCAGCACGATCACGAAAAACGCCGCCAGCTGTCCGTCGAGGTTGCCCCAATGCCGCGCGAAGGCGACAAAGGAGAGGTTCACGGCGTTCAGCATCAGCTCGATCGACATGAAGATGATCAAGGCGTTGCGGCGCAGCACGACCCCGGCGAAGCCCAGCACGAAGAGAGCGGCGGATAGAACCAGATAGTGATGGATCGTGATCATTCGTCTCTACAACTTCCGTTTCGCCAACAGGACCGCGCCGATCAGGGCGACGGTCAACAGGATCCCCGCCAGCTCGAAGGGGATCACATAGCTCGTAAACAACTCCCGACCCAGCCCGTAGACCGAGCCGAAACCCTCGGGCAGGACCGCGACGCCCAGCTTCGGTCGCGTCACCAGGTAGCCCAAGGAAAGAAAGAGGCCCAGGCTGACTAGGCCCAAAAGGAATTTTCCGCCCAGGCCGTAGCCCCGCTCGTGCAGCTCGTCGTCTTGCAGGTTGAGCAGCATGATGATGAAGACGAACAGCACCAGGATGGCCCCGGCGTAGGTCAAGACCTGGATCACGCCCAAAAAGTCCGCCTGCAGGGTCACGAAGAGCCCCGCGAGCGAGATCAGGGTCACCACCAGTGAGAGCGCCGAGTACACCGGGTGACGGAAGCTGATCACCCCGGTGGCGGAGATCACCGCCAGGGCGGCCAAGGCGTAAAATAAGATCGTAAAGCCGTTCATGAATTCGCTCTTACCACCAAAGGTAAATCCCCGCGGTCACCACGACGTTCAACAAGGCCAAGGGCAGCATCACCCTCCAGCCCAGGTTCATCAGCTGGTCGTAGCGGAAACGCGGCAGGGTCCAACGTACCCAGATAAAGACCCAGCAGAAAAACAAAATCTTCAGTAAAAAGGCGCCGAACTGGAAGGCGGCCGCGGTGGCCTGCGAGCCGGTCTCGCCCAGAGCGAGCGGCCCCAGCAGGACCTGCCCCACCACCAGCGCCATCCCGACCAAGATCGCCGGGATGCCAAGCACCTTGGTCTCGCGGTCGCGGGCGTCGTGATAGACGACCTTCGGCTTGCGGCGGGCCAAAAACCAACCCGCCAGAATCGAAAAGACCCCGATGCCTAAGACCGAATAATAGAAGATGGGCGTCGCGTGGGCCCGCAGCGCCTCGGTGGAGACGAAGGGCACCTGCCAGCCGCCGAAGAAGAGCGTCGCCATCAGGGCCGAGGCGACGATCATGTTGGCGTACTCGGCCATGAAGAAGAGCGCGAACTTCAGCGAGCTGTACTCGACGTGATAGCCAGCGACCAGCTCGGCCTCGGCCTCGGGCAGGTCGAAGGGCAGGCGGTTGGTCTCGGCGAAGGCGGAGACGACGAAGAGAATGCAGCCCAGCGGCTGGCGGATCGCGTTCCAGAAGAGCGGATTGGCGCCCTGGTTTTGGACGATGGCGTTCAGCTCGAGGCTACCGGCCAGGATCAGGACGCCCACCACCGAGAGGCCCAAGGTCAATTCGTAAGAGATCATCTGCGCGGAAGAGCGCAGCCCGCCCAAGAGGGAGTACTTGTTGTTGCTCCCCCAGCCCGCCAGCATGATGCCGTAGACGCCCATCGAGGCGATGGCGAAGAGGTAGAGGATGCCGACGTTGAGGTCGACGGCCTGCAGGGTGAAGGGGCTCCCCTTCCAATCGAGCGGCGCGGCCCAGGGGATGACGGCGAAGGTCATGCAGGCCACGGCCATCGCCAGGAAGGGCGCCAGGGTGTAGACGAATTTGTTGACGTGGCTGGGGACGATGTCTTCCTTGAAAATCAGCTTCACCACGTCCGCCAGGCTGTGGATCAGGCCGCCCAGGCGCAGGCCCAGGATGGAGGCGCGGTTGGGCCCGCGGCGGTCCTGGATGTAGGCGGCCCCCTTGCGCTCGAGCCAGATCAGGAAGGGCAGGATCTGCATGATCACGAGGAAGGGGATCAGGATTTTTAAAATAATCGTTAGCATTTACGGTAAGGGCGAAAATGAGCCCGCCCTACAAGACCTTTCCGGAGGTTCCCAGGTCCGCGTACTTCAAACCAAAAGACTCTTCCAACAGGCGCTCCGCGCCCGCAATCTTCAAATCCTTCCCCATCGCCCGGGCGATCTCGGCGATCCACTGCCAGGCGGGCTTGATCGCCCCTTCCGGCTCCAGGGCCTTGTCGAATTTCTGCACCCGGTTTTGGAAGTTGGTGAAACTCCCCTCCTGCTCCGCGAAGGTCGCGGCCGGCAGGATCACGTCGGCGTAGTCGGCGGTCTCGCTCTGGTTGCTGGCGAGCAGCACCAAAAGCAGCGGCTCTTCCGATTTCAGCCGCGCCAAGTCGGACTTGCCCAGGCCATCAAGGGCCACCACCACCTTGGCCCGGGTCCCGCCGCGGAAGGGCTGGAAGCCCAGGCGCTCGACGCCCGCGCGGTTGGGGTTCTTGTCGGCCTTCATCAAAAAATCGTCGGCGTAGGGGTTGTCGACCTCGTGAGCGGAGTATTGCAGATCCTTCACGCCCAGGGCCTCGGCCAGCTTTTTCAGCGCCGCGTTGTTCTCGTTGGACTCGTAGGCCGAGCCGACAAAGACCGCGTCCTCGGGCGCCAGGCGCTGCAGGGCACCCGCGACCTCGGCTAAGGCCGCCTCGGCGCTGACGCCTTGGTCTTTGCCTCCCTCGTGGACGCTGGGGCGGTAGAGGCGCCCCTCGTTGATAAAGTCGTAGGAAAGCCGCCCCTCGTCGCAGGTCCAGCACTGGTTAACCGCCTCGTTCTCCCGCGGGAGGTAGCGGTAGACCTTGCCGTCGTGGTGGTTGATCTGGATGTTGCAGCCGGTGGAGCAGCCCGTGCAGATCGAGGGCGTGCTCTTCAGGAACCACACGCGGCACTGGAAGCGGAAGGGTTTGCTGGTCAGAGCCCCGACCGGGCAGATGTCGACGGTGTTGAGCGAATACTTGTTGTCGAGCCGCTTGCCGGGAAAGGTAGTCAGGGTCGAGCGATCGCCGCGTTGGGTGACGCAGAGGTCGCCGGTCTTGGTGACCTCGTCGCAGAAGCGGACGCAGCGCGTGCACAGGATGCAGCGTTCGTCGTCGAGCATGACGTAGGGGCCCAGATCGACCTTCTTCGGCTTCTTCACCTTCTGCTCGCGGAAGTTGGAGTCCGCCAGCGTGTGGCTCATGTAGTATTGCTGCAGCTTGCACTCGCCCGCCTGATCGCAGACGGGGCAGTCGATCGGGTGGTTGATCAAGATAAATTCGAGGACGTTCTTTTGCAGGGCCTTGACCTTCTCGGTCTGGGTGTGGACGACCATGCCCTCGGTCGCGACGGTATTGCAGGAGATCGCCGGCTTCGGCATCTTTTCGATGTCGACCAGGCACATGCGGCAGTTGCCCGCGATGCTCAGCTTGGGGTGGTAGCAGAAGTGCGGGATCTCGATGCCATGCTGGCGCGCGGCCTCGAAGACGCTGGTGCCGTCTTTCACCGTGATTTGTTTTCCGTCGATCGTGATATTCGGCATAGGCTCTGCAGGGGCGAGCACAAGGCTCGCCCCTACATCTTTATATAAGCTTCAAACTCTTTTCGAAATTTCTTCAAATAACTCTGAATCGGCATCGCCAGCGCGTCGGCCAGGACGCAGATCGTCTTGCCCATCATGTGGTCCGCGTTTTTCTCGAGCTGCTCGAGATCGCCGGGACGCCCCTCCCCCGCCAGCATGCGCTTCAGGATCTTGTGCGACCAGCCCGTGCCCTCGCGGCAGGGGCTGCACTGGCCGCAGGACTCGTGCGAGTAGAAGTGCGCCAGGTTCGTCAGGGCCTTCACCATGTCCACCGTCTCGTCCATGACGATGACGCCGCCCGAGCCGAGCATCGAGCCCTTGGCCGCCAGGGCCTCGTAGTCCAGCGTGACCTCCTCGGCCTCGGCGGCGGTGAGGACGGGCACCGAGGAACCGCCGGGGATGACGGCCTTGAGCGCCTTGCCGTCCCGCATCCCGCCGCAATCCTCATAGATCAATTTCTTCAGCGGGTAGCCCAGCGGCACCTCGTAGTTGCCGGGGCGCTGCACATGGCCGCTGACGCTGAACAACTTGGTGCCGGGGCTCTTTTCGGTGCCGAATTTGCGGTAGCCCGCCGCGCCCTGCTCGAGGATGTAAGGCAGGGCCGCGATGGTCTCGACGTTGTTGATGACCGTGGGGCAGCCGAAGAGCCCGACCACCGCCGGAAAGGGCGGCTTGAGCCGCGGCATCCCGCGCTTGCCCTCCAGCGACTCCATCAGCGCGGTCTCCTCGCCGCAGATGTAGGCGCCGGCCCCGCGGTGGACGAAGACGTCCAGGTCGTAGCCGCTGCCCTGGATGTTTTTCCCCAGGTAGCCCTTGGCGTAGGCCTCCCGCACCGCCGCCTCGATGCGATGGTAGGGGAAGACGAATTCCCCGCGGATGTAGATGTAGGCGGTGTGCGAGCGGATCGCGAAACAGCAGATAATGATGCCCTCGATCAGGCGGTGCGGGTCGAGCTCGAGGATGTAGCGGTCCTTGAAGGTGCCCGGCTCGCTCTCGTCGGCGTTGACGCAGAGGTATTTCGGCTTGGGGTTGTCCTGGGGCACGAAGCTCCACTTCATGCCGGTCGGGAAGCCCGCGCCGCCGCGGCCGCGCAGGCCGGACTGCTTCACCTCTTCGACCACGTCCTTGGGCTGCATGGCGAAGAGCTTCTTCAGCGCGCCGTAGCCGCCCGTCGACTCGTAGACCGCGAGGGTATGGGAGTCTTTCAGGCCGAAATTTTTGGTCAGGATCTTTTCCATCAGGTCATTTCAGGGACGCGATCAGCGCATCCAGTTTTTCCGACGTCAAATTCTCGTGATAATCGTCGTTCAGCTGCAGCATGGGCCCGGTCCCGCAGGAGCCCAGGCACTCGACCTCGGTCAGCGTGTAGCGCCCGTCGGCGCTGGTCTCGCCCAGCTTGACGCCGAGCTTCTTTTGGAGATGCTCCGTGACGCTCTCCGCGCCCACCAGCTGGCAGGGCAAGGTGCGGCAGACCTGGAAGTGGTACTTCCCCACCGGCTTCAGGTTGAACATCGTGTAGAAGGTCGCCACCTCGTAGACCTTCGCCGGCGAAAGATCGAGCAACTTGCCCACGTACTCCATCGCCTCGTGCGAGATCCAACCGGCCTGGCGCTGCACCAGCCACAGGGCCGGGAGCATAGCGGCGCGCTTGACGGGATACCGGGTCAGGATCTCGTCGAAACGCCGCTTGTTTTCAGTTGTGAACTCGAAGGCCATATCCAAAAAAATTCTACCGATCCAACTCCCCGGCGATGATGTTCAAATTTCCCAAAATCGCGATCGCGTCCGCCAGCATCTTCCCCTCGACCATCTTCGGATAGGCCTGGAAGATGGGAAAGCAGGGCGGCCGGCACTTCACGCGGTAGGGCGTGCCGCTGCCGTCGCTCACGATGTAAAAGCCCAGTTCGCCGTTGGCCGCCTCGGTGTAGCTGTAGACCTCGCCCGCCGGCGGGCGGATGCCCTCGTAGATCAGCTTGAAGTGGTTCATCAGGGCCTCGATGTTGGTGTAGACCTCGACCTTGGGCGGCAGGGCCACCCGCTTGTCGTCGGTCATGACCGGCCCCGGCTTGAGGCGCTCCATCGCCTGCTCTATGATCCGCGCGCTCTGCCGCATCTCCTCGAAGCGCACCATGATGCGGTCGTAGCAGTCGCCGTGCTCGCCGACCACCAGCTCGAAGTCGTAGCTCTCGTAGCCGTAGTAGGGCTGGGCCTTGCGCAGGTCCAGTGCCACGCCGGTCGCGCGCAGGCAGGGGCCGGTGAAGCCGTGCTGGATCGCGTCTTCCTTGCCGATCGGGCCGACGCCCACGGTGCGGTTAAGGAAGATCTTGTTGGTGTTGAGCAGGCCAGTGACGTCTTGGACGGCCTTGTGCAGGTCCTTCAGGCAGGCCTTCATCTCGTCGGCGAAACCGGGATAGAGGTCGCGCATCAGGCCGCCGATCCGGGTGTAGGCCGTGGTCAGGCGCGCGCCGCAGAGTTTCTCGATGATGTTGTAGAACTTCTCGCGGGCGTTGAAATAATACCAAAAGTTGGTCAGGGCCCCGATGTCGACCAAGTTGGTGCCCACGCAGACCAGGTGGTCGATGATGCGGTTCATCTCGCAGACGATGACGCGGATCGTCTGCGCGCGCTCGGGGATCTCGATGCCCAGCAGTTCCTCCACCGCCTTGCAGTAGCCGACGTTGTTCATCATCGCGCTGACGTAGTTGAGGCGGTCGGTGTAGGGGATGACCTGGGTCCAGGTGCTGTTCTCGGCGTGCTTCTCGAAGCCGCGGTGCAGGTAGCCGAACTCGGCGGCCGCGCGCTTGATCGTCTCGCCGTCCATCTCGCAGAACAGGCGCAGCGTGCCGTGCATGGTGGGGTGCGAGGGGCCGAGGTTCAGGTACACCGGCTTCGGCTTGAGGGCATCGGTTTTCTCGGCGGCGACGCTCACAGGCTCTCCTCGATCTTGGGGATCTTCTGCCGGCGCTCGGTCGGGTAGTCCTTGCGCAGCGGATGGCCCTCGAACTCTTCGAAGAGCAGGATGCGCTTCAGGTTGGGATGGCCCTCGAATTTGATCCCGTACATGTCCCAGACCTCGCGCTCGGCCCAGTCGGCGCTGGCCCAGAGGCCGACCATGCTGGGGAGGCTCTCGCCCTCCTCCACCCGCACCTTGACGCGGAGGCGGTGGTTGGTGGCCGAAGAATAAAGGAGATAGACCACCTCGAAGCGCGGCTTCTGCCCCAAGTAATCCACGCCCACGACGTCCATCAGGAAGTCGAACCGAAGCCGCGGGTCCTCCTTGCAGGCCTTGAGCACCTTGCGGAGGTTTTCGCGGCGCACCTGGGCGACCACCTGCCCTCGCTCGAGGGAGGCTTCGGGGTTGATGGATTGTATCGCTTCGAGGACCATTTGCTTCGGGGCCCGTGCTCGTCGCCCCGTCCTTGCTGTGGGGCGAACGCGTGGTCCGCCCTGACATTCATACCGTCGGCACCTTCGAGGAATATAAAATTTCCGGCGCCGCGCGCTTCGCATCTTTGGCCACCTCGCCCCGCGCCTGGGCGTCGATCTTCTCTTGCAGCTTCACGATGGACAACAGGATCTGCTCGGGCCGCGGCGGGCAGCCCGGCACGTAGACATCGACCGGGATCACCTCGTCGATGCCCTGCAACACCGCGTAATTGTCATAGAACCCGCCGCAGGTCGCGCAGGCGCCGACCGCGATCACGTACTTGGGCTCGCACATCTGCTCGTAGATCTTCTTCAAGATCGCCGCCTGCTTGTAGTTGATCGTTCCCAGCACCAAGAGCAGGTCGGACTGCCGCGGGGAAAATCGCACCAGCTCGGCGCCGAAGCGCGAGATGTCGAAGACCGCCGAGACCGCGCCCATGAACTCGATCGCGCAGCAGGCCGTGCCGAAGGGCATGGGCCAGAGGCTGTACTTCCGCCCCCAGGCGATCACCTCGCTCAGCTTGGTGGTCAATATGTTGTTTTCTCCGGTCGCGGACATCATTTTTCCCAATCCAGAGCCCCCCGCTTCCATTCGTAGAGGAGGCCCAGGCCCAAGATCAAGAGGAAGAGGCCCATCGCCCCGAAGGCGAAAAACCCGGTCCCCGCGGCCTTGAATTCTTTCAGCAAGACCGCCCAAGGAAAGAGGAACGCCACCTCGACGTCGAAGAGCAGGAAGATCATCGCGACGAGGAAAAACTTCACCGAGAAGCGATTGCGCGCATCGCCGGTCGGCGGCACGCCGCACTCGTAGACGTCCAGCTTGCTCGCGGTCGGCTTTTTGGGGCCAAGGCTGGTGGACAGGACGAGAAAGGCCCCGGCGAAGCCCAATCCCAGCAATAGGACAAAGAGCAGGGGTAGATAGGAATGAAAGGGGACTTCCATAAGGATTTTAAGTAGTTCCGGGCCTTCGCCTATTGCAGCCCTCCCCCGAAGTCAAGGTTAAACCGGGGCAAAATATCGTTGGAAAGGCCGCAAATTTCGCTCGGCAAAGCCCAGAACCTTCCTTACACTAAGTCCCTGTTTTTAGCCAAAAATCTCTTTTAAAGAAAGGGGATCCCCATGAAGCGGTCCTTCAGCCTGGCCTTGAGCCTCTTGGCCCTCGCGACCCTCGCCCTCACCTTCGCCCCCGAGGCCCAAGCCTTGGTCTGCGCGCCCGGCGACAAGGCCGAGGTCCTCTGGAAGGGACGTTGGTACCCCGCCACGGTCCGGCAGGCCAAGGGCAACAGTTGTTACATTCATTACGACGGCTACAACAACTCTTGGAACGAATGGGTCGGGCCGGGCCGTATCCGCGTCCTCGGCGGCTCTCCCACCGCCGTCTTCGTCCCCGGCGCCTTCCAGGTGGGGGATTCGGTCTCGGTGCTCTGGGGGGACAAGTGGTGGCCGGCGCGGGTCCTCAAGAAGAAGGGCGACCGGCTGTACATCCACTACGATGGGTATGGGAATAATTGGAACGAGTGGGTCGGGCCGAATCGCTATCGGGCGCCTTAGGTTTTTTAAACATCTCCGATTTTACGCGTTCCTGGGGTGTCATTGCCCGCTTCCCCCCGCCCCGGGATACCCTCTTCACTTTTTTGGCCCGACCTCAAGCCGGTCGGGCCAAAGGTCGGGAAGCCCCTACCATCATAGGCTTCAAGGTAAGGGACTTCCCGAAACCCGTTCCGAGGGTATCCCCGGGCGGGGGGAAGCTACCTCCGTAAATGATTATTTAGACAAAACCCCTTCCGAGGGTATATCCCCGGCTCAGGGGAGCTACCGCTGCAGCAGATATAGATAGAATTATAACAATAGATTGGCGGAGGATTGGGAGATGTAGGCCAGCGACTTCCAGAACAGCCCGAAGACCAGCGTCGCCGCGGCCAGCCCCATCAGGACCTGCGAGAGGCCGCGCGAGCCGGCCGCCAGCGTGCGCTCGTCGGCGGGATCGTCGAAGAACATAAACTTGGCGACGCGGGCGTAGTAGTAAAGGCTGACCACGCTGTTGAGCACGCCGATCAGGGCCAGGACGTAGAGCTTGGCCTCGAGGACCGCCGCGAAGAGGTAGAATTTGCCGACGAAGCCGATGAAGGGCGGCAGGCCGGTCAGCGAGAAGAGGAACATCGCCATCGCCAGCGAGACGAAGAGCGCCCAGCGGCCGCGCTTGGCCAGGCCCTTGAACCCTTCGATGTCCTCGGTGCCCAGCTCGTTCTGCACCAGGATCGCGACGCCGAAGGCGCCGAAATTCATGATCAAGTAGGTGATCAGGTAGAACAGGACGGCCTGGATGCCCTGGACGTTCATCGCCGCCGCGGCCATCAGCATGTAGCCGGCGTGGGCGATGGAGGAATAGGCGAGGAACCGCTTGATGTTCTTCTGCTGGATCGCCAGCAGATTGCCCAAGACCATCGTCGCGATCGCGAAGAGCGAGAGCAGGTCCGAAATATCCAAGAACTTCAGCGGGATGAACTCGCCGCCCTGCGGCTGGGTCAGCGCCGTGTAGATGAAGCGCAGGACGATCGCGAAGCCGGCGGCCTTCGGGCCCACCGAGAGGAAGGCGGTGACCGGGGTCGGGGCGCCCTCGTAGACGTCCGGCGCCCACATGTGGAAGGGCACCGCCGAGATCTTGTAGCCGAAACCGGCGAAGGCCATCAGCAGGCCGACGAAGAGGGTCGCGCGCTCGGCGGGGTTGGCCTCGAGAAAATGGCGGATCTGGATGGCATCAAGCGTGCCGGTCACGCCGAAGATCAGCGAAAGCCCGTAGATCATGATGCCGCTCGCCGTCGCCCCGTACAGCACGTACTTGAGCGCCGCCTCGGCGCTCTTCCGCGAGTTGGGCAGGTAGCCGACCATGATGTAGGAGAGGATGCTGACCAGCTCCATCGCCAGGTAGATCATCAGCAGATTGTTGGAAGCGGCCAGCATGGGCATGCCGATCACGATGCCGAGCAGGATGGCCCAGTACTCCGCCCTCGCCTCGGCGAGCTCCTTCGCCTTGAGGCTGAAGTAGATCGTCACCAGGCCCGCGACGGCGCCGAAGATGCGGAAGAAATTGGTGAAGGGGTCGATCGCGATCATGCCGTGGAAGGCGGCGGCCTTCGGGAAGTCCCAGGAGTAGACCGTCAGGCCGATGTAGCCCGCCAGGCCCAAGGCCGCCAGGACAGGCGCCAGCAGGCGCTTCTCGCTCCAGGCCTTCGGCAGGTCGACCAGGAAGATCAGGACGAAGACCGCCGTAAGCAGGAACTCGGGGAGGAAATACCAAAGGCTGGCGATGTTATCTAAGGATTGCATGAGGCGATCACAGTCCCAATACGGATGCGACCTTGGCGCCGTAGGGCACCAGGGCTTCGTTGATTCCCTTCAAGGACACCGACATCATGTTGATCACGGGCTTTGGATAAACGCCCAGGATCAAGACGATGACCGCCAAGGGCAGCAGGCAGAGGGCCTCGCGGCGATTGATGTCCGGATAATCCTTGTACTTCTCGTTGAGCGGTCCCAGGAAGACCCGCTGCAAGGTCCACAGCATGTAGGCCGCGGTCAAGACCACGCTGGTCACCGCGATCGCGGTCAGCACCGGCCAATTCTTGAAGGAGCCCAGGAAGACCAAGGCCTCGCTGATGAAGCCGGAGAGTCCGGGCAGGCCTAGGGCCGCGAAGAAGGCGATAGTCGTCCACACCGCGTACTTGGGCATCGCGGTGGCCAGGCCGCCGAAGCCGTTGATGTCGCGGTGGTGGGCGCGGTCGTAGATGATGCCGACGATCAAGAACAGCATGGCAGTGATCGTGCCGTGGTTGAACATCTGCAGCACGCCGCCGGTGATGCCCTCGGCGGTGAAGCTGGCGATGCCCAAAAGCACGAAGCCCATGTGGCTGACCGAGGAGTAGGCGATCAGCTTCTTGAAGTCCTTCTGCGCCATCGCGCAGAGCGCGCCGTAAATAATGTTAATCACGCCCAGGACCGCGATCCACTTGACCAGCTCGACCGTGATGTCGGGGAAGAGCTGGTAGTTGAAGCGCAGCATGCCGTAAGTTCCCAGCTTCAGCAGGATGCCGGCCAGGATAACCGAAATCGCGGTCGGCGCCTCGACGTGGGCGTCGGGCAGCCAGGTATGAAACGGAAAGACCGGCACCTTGATCGCGAAGGCGATGAAGAGCCCCACCCAGCAGGCCATGCGCACGCCGTGGGCGCTGAGCGGCCCGGCGTGCAGCTTGAGGTCCTGCAGGGCGATCAGGTTGAAGGTGTTGCCCTCGCTGTAGAGGTAGAAGGCGATCATCACCAAGAGCATCAGGACCGACCCGGCCAGGGTGTAGAGAAAGAACTTGATCGCCGCGTACTCGCGGCGCGGCCCGCCCCAGATGCCGATCAGAAAGTACATCGGGAGCAGCATGATTTCCCAGAAGATGAAGAAGAGGAAGAAGTCGAGGGCCAGGAAGGTCCCCATCATGCCGGTCTCGAGCAGGAGGAAGAGCGTGAAATAACCCTTCACCTGCTTCTCGATATTGAAGCTGGCGACGATGCAGATGGTGCTGATCAGCGCGGTCAGGATGACCATGGTCACCGAGATGCCGTCCACGCCCATGAAATATTGGATGTTGAAGGGCTTGATCCAGTCGATGGGCCCCTCGGCGAATTGGATGGCCTTGGTGGTGCGGTCGAACTCGAGGTAGAGTTTCACGGCCAGCCCCAGCGCCGGCAGGGTCGCGAGCAGCGCCACCCATTTGACGAGGCTCTCCTTGGCCTTCGGGATGAGGGCGATCACCGGGATCCCCAGCAGGGGGGTGAAGGTCAGCAAGGTCAAAATCGGAAAGTTCGGCATACCTTATCCTTTAAAACAATTTCCAAATCATCAGCACCAGGACGCCCGCCATCGCGGCGTAGAGGTAGTTTTGGATGCGTCCGGTTTGAATCTTGCGCAGCTGCCCGCCGGCGGCGATCGTCGTGTCGCTCACCAGGTTGACCAGGCCGTCGACGAAGGTCTTGTCGAAGAAGCCCGAGATGGTCGAGAGGGCGCGGGTGCACTTGCCCAGGAAATTCACGAAGCCGTCGATCACCACATGGTCGAAGGTCGCAAGAATGTCGTTGAGGGCCAGCAGGGGCTTCACGACGAGGGCCTGGTAGATCTCGTCGACGTAGTACTTGTTGAGGACCAGCTTGTAGAGCCGCGGGTACTTCTCGACGAAGCGCCGCGGGATCTCCTGGCGCTTGGTGTAGAGGTTGATCGCCAGGAAGATCGAGATTCCCGCCACCGTCACCGAGAGGGCCATCAAAAAGTACTCGATGGCGTGCACCTCGTGGTGGGCCGCGGCCGCGCCGTGCGCGCCGGCGAAGACGGGCTCAAGCCAGTGTTCGAAGAAGTTGGGGATGTGCGCGAAGTGCCCCAAGGCGTAGGGGATGCCGATCAGGCCGCCGACCACCGAGAGGAAGGCCAGGACCACCAGGGCGAAGAGCATCGACTTGGGCGACTCGTGCGGGTGGTGGCCGTGCGCGTCGTGGGCGTCATGCGCGTCGTGCGGCTCTTCCTCGTCGTCGTGGTGCAGGTCGTGGGCCTCCGCCTCGGTCGCCGGGATCTCGTGGGCCCGCGCGCCCAGCTCGCCGAAGAAGGTCATCGAAACCGCGCGGAACATATAGAAGGCCGTCCCCATCGCGCCCAGGAGCCCCAGGCCCCAAAGCACGTAGTACCAGGGCTGGGCGCCGCCGCGCTCGAAGGCCTTCCAGAGGATCTCGTCCTTGCTGAAAAAGCCCGCGAAGGGAAAGATCCCCGCGATCGCGATCGTCGCCAAGAGAAATGTCCAGTAGGTGACCGGCATGTACTTGCGCAGCCCGCCCATGCGCCGCATGTCCTGCTCGTGGTGCATGCCGAGGATCACCGAGCCCGAACCGAGGAAGAGGCAGGCCTTGAAGAAGGCATGGGTCATCAGGTGGAAGATGCCGGTGACGTAGGCCCCGGTGCCCATGCCGAGGAACATGTAACCCAACTGCGAGACCGTCGAATAAGCCAAGACCTTCTTGATGTCGTTCTGCGCGAAGCCGATGGTGGCCGCGAAGATCGCGGTCA
>JAANMU010000464.1_pt1 | contig 49056 bp, 50 predicted proteins | sample 7279701 | NCBI WGS metagenome assembly JAANMU01 (sample SAMN14094539, study PRJNA606508) | bioreactor metagenome | isolation source: A lab-scale SPAN reactor treating ammonium-rich wastewater day 57 | place: Ireland: Galway | collected 2017-03-13
GATTAACGCGGATGGACGCGGATTTTTGAGGAAATGCCCGAAAAAGCGCGTTGAATCCGCGTTTTCTGCGTGCTTCGCGATCCGCGTCCCATTTTTAAGAGTGTAAGGTAATCAGTGTTCATGTAAGTCTTTTTTGGGCTGCATCGCAATATTCTTGCGAAATATCAATCCCAACAAACTTGCGTCCAAGTCGTTGGGCAACAGCCGTAGTCGTCCCAGCCCCGTTAAACGGGTCGAGTATTACATCGCCAGAAAATGAAAACAGTTTTAGAACCCTCGTTGCTAATTCCTCAGGAAACATAGCAGGGTGGCCAAATTCTTTCATGTTTCTTTCAGGCGCAATGTTCCATTTCGCAACGACCCATTTCTTGAATTCATCGCCTGTAATATCGGCCTTATCGGAATCGCCCGACTTTTTCAAAGTCCCTTTAGCGAAAATTTCCACAAATTCCCAGGTGTATTTGAGATAAGGATTGCTTGGACTTTTCCAGGAACCCCAGGCAGTATATTTGCAATTGTAATTATTCTTTTCCCAAAGAATCTCACCTTTCCAGATCATCTTTCTACTTGTAAAAAAGTTGCCAACCATGTGATGAGATGGAATATAGTCCGAAAATAGCGGCTGGATATTTACTACAATTCGTCCGCCGAATTTCAGGACCCTTATACACTCATCGAATATGGCGAACAGCTTTTCAAAGTAATGTCTCCATTTATGAGCGTCGTCTTGACTGTCATATTCCAACCCAAAGTTATAAGGAGGCGAAGTGAAAATCAGGTCAATCGAATTATCAGGGAATGTTTTCAAAACCTCCAAACTATCTCCACAAATAATTCGATTTGTTAATTCCATGGGCAGGGTATTATTCGTTCGAGAGAAAACGTTGTCTTGGGCGTAATAATATTGTGATCTGTTCTGCTCTTTGCTTTTTCTATTCTGGACTTTTCGTTCAGCGTTGAAACCAACATATTGGCGTTTTCCAGACTTGATACCGTAACTGCCGATTTTGCCGACCTCATTGAGAATGAGCCGTAATATTTCACCTGCCCTTTCGGATTCGGTCAAACCATTACCAGGAAAAAGATCTTTTCCTGTCAAGGCTTGAACGTTCTTCTTGAGTAACTTAACATCCAAAGTGTGAAAATTAAAAACGTAACTTGCTGAATTACGCTCTACGAATGGGCGCGGTTCAGGTTGTTTTGATAGATAATCATTAACAATGTCAATGACCTTGTCGCCAACTTCAAACCCGACTGTAAAGTGAATGGATTTATAGTCCGCCATGCCTGAATTATATCTCCAACCCGCGAAAATACAACGGCAAGTAGTGTAGAATCACCTCACATGACCCTCAAGAAAACCGACCTGCTCTGGCTCCTCCCTCTCGCGCTTGCGTTGGGGGCGGGATTCTCATCCCTGCAACCGGGAAATTGGCGGATCGGTTTTACCTCTTTTTCTTTCCTCTTCATCCTTTCCCTCGCAATTCTCCAATTCTCCAATCGCGGGTCTAATAAAAGAACCTTCGGGCTAATTCTCTCCCTCGCCTTCGCTCTCCGCCTCCTCGTCGGCGTTTCCCTTCATCTCGGACTTCCCATTTACGGTCATGAGGATGAGGACGATAAGGCAGGCTACGTCTTCACCGACGCGCACATCCGCGACGACCAGGCTTGGAACCTTGCCGGTTCCGACCGTCCCATTTTGGATGCGTTCAGCAAGAAGTTCGCATCCGACCAATACGGCGGCCTGCTGGCGTTCAGCGCGTTGGCATATCGTTATCTGTCACCCGACGCGCAACGTCCGTTGATGTTGATTCTGCTTTCGGCGTTCGTTGCCGCGTTGGGTGTCCCGTTTTTGTGGAGGGCGGTGAATCAAATCTTTGGAGAAAAGGTTGCGTATGCCTCCGCATGGATATTTGCCCTGTATCCCGAAAGCGTCCTGCTCGGTTCGTCCGCGATGCGCGAGCCGTATCTGCTGGCGTTCAGCGCGATGGCGTTGTACGGGTTTGTGTTTGGAATCAGCCAGTTTGCTGGCGTAAACGTGAGCAAGCTCCCTGAGTCCAAAACGATGCCGCGAATTTGGCTCGGGGTTGGCTTGCTCGGCATGTTGCTGGTCTCGCCTGCGATGGCGCTTGCGCATCTCATCGTCTTCGCGGGATGGACCTTCTTCACGAACGAACGCCGAAGCCTTTCGTGGAAATCCATCCTCGTTTTTGTGGTCGTCTTTCTTGTGGGGCTGCTTTTCCTTTCCGCGTCGCTCAACCGTTCGGGGCAGTTCGATGCCTCGTCCCCGTTCCGCGTGATCAATGACTGGCTAAGGCTTACGGTCAAGTGGGATGTGTATCAACTCGAGCGCGAATCGGGCTGGATCCAAAAATTGTTCGACGAGATGCCCGAATGGATGCGCCTGCCCTTCGTCGCAATTTACGGGATTCTGCAACCAGTCCTGCCCGCCGCGCTGGTCGCGCCGACGGTTCCCATCTGGAAGACGATCTACATCCTGAGGTCGCTGGGTTGGTACGCGCTGCTCCCGGCGTTGATCATGTCCTTCGGAGCCGCGGCAGGACAGGGGGCGGGTCAGAAGCGGAACGTCCTCCTGTGGCTTTCGCTTCTCGCGTGGACCTGGATCCTGCTTGCCGCGTTACGAGGCGGCGGCGACGCCTGGGATAATCCTCGCTATCGGACGATCCTGTTCGTATGGCAGTCCATTCTGGCGGGACACGTTTGGGTCTGGCGGCGGGAGACGCGCAACGCTTGGTTCACGCGCGTGATTCTGTGCGAGATCGTGTTTCTGCTGGTATTCACGCAATGGTACGCGAGCCGTTATTTCCATTGGGGCGGTCAACTGCCTTTTGCCGTGATGGTGGGCGTGATTGCGGCGTTATGGGGTATCATCGTGGGGCTGGGGTGGCGGCTGGATAAAAAGCGCGCTTGACATCGGTCAATGTGAGTTTATAATTCAGCCGCTGAATTTTGAACAAGGAGAATAAATGCCCACTGCTTTGATCACAGGGATCACGGGTCAGGATGGATCGTATCTGGCTGAGTTGCTGCTCTCGAAGGGATATCGCGTCATCGGGGTGGCGCGCCGTTCCAGCACCGTGACGTATGAACGCATCAATCACCTGCTGGACGACATCACGGTCGTTCAGGGCGACCTGCACGACCAGGGATCGCTGCTGGCTTTGATCGAGGAATACGAACCGACGGAGGTCTACAACCTCGCCGCGCAATCGTTCGTGCCGACCTCCTGGAACCAGCCCGCGCTGACCGGCGACATCACCGCGCTGGGCGTGACGCGCATCCTCGAAGCGATCCGTTTTGTTAATCCGAAGATCCGTTTCTATCAGGCGTCTTCGAGCGAGATGTTCGGCAAGGTGGTGGAGGTTCCGCAAAACGAGAACACGCCGTTCTATCCGCGCAGTCCCTATGGCGTGGCGAAGGTTTACGGTCATTGGATCACGGTGAACTACCGCGAGTCGTTCGATATGTTTGCGGCGTCGGGGATTCTGTTCAACCACGAGTCTCCGCGCCGCGGGCTTGAGTTCGTGACGCGCAAGATCTCGGACGGCGCGGCGAAGATCAAACTCGGTCTTGCAAAGGAACTGCGGCTCGGCAACCTCGAAGCGCAGCGCGACTGGGGCTACGCGGGCGATTACGTGGAAGCCATGTGGCGGATGCTGCAACAGGAGGAGCCCGATAGTTACGTGATCGGCATGGGCGAGACCCATTCGGTGCGCGAGTTCTGCGAGATCGCCTTTGGTCACGTGGGATTGGACTACAGGGATTTCGTCGTGCAGGACGAGCGTTTCTATCGCCCCGCCGAGGTGGACCTGTTGATCTCGGACCCAAGCAAGGCGCGTTCGGTGCTGGGCTGGGAACCGTCCGTGAGTTTCAGGGATCTCGTCACCATGATGGTGGATGCGGACATGGAGCGGCTGAATTCAAAGAAGTAACCCATGACCGATCTTTCCCTCGTCGTCCCGGTCTACAACGAAAAGGAAAACCTGCCGCTTCTGATGGACGCCATCGAAGCGGCATTGACGCCCTTGGAGAAAAAATGGGAGGTCGTTTTCGTTGACGACGGTTCAAGGGACGGCAGCCTCGACGTGTTGGAGAATCTGGCAGGGAAGCATCCCAAGCACGTCCGCGTGGTGGTCTTCCGCCGCAACTTCGGTCAGACCGCCGCCATCGCAGCCGGGATTGACCACTCGGACGGGGACATCATCATCCTGCTCGACGCCGACATGCAGAACGACCCGGCGGACATCCCCATGCTCCTCGCCAAACTCGACGAAGGCTACGACCTGGTCAGCGGCTGGCGCAAGGATCGCAAGGACAACCGCCTCACGCGCACCATCCCCTCGAACCTCGCCAACGGGCTGATCTCGTGGGTGACGGGCGTTCACCTCCACGATTACGGATGTACGCTCAAAGCCTATCGGCGCCAGGCGCTGGAGGGTTTCCGTCTCTACGGCGAGATGCACCGCTTCATTCCGGTCTTCGCGCATTCCGTCGGCGCGAAGATCACAGAACTCCCCGTCCGCCACCACCCAAGAAAATTTGGCGAGGCAAAATACGGCTTGGAACGAACCGTCAAGGTCGTCCTCGATCTGTTCACGGTGAAGTTCCTGCTCGATTACTCGCACAAACCGATGCGTCTGTTCGGCGGGACGGGGATCATCCTCATCGGGATCAGCGCGCTCCTGCTCGCATACCTTTTTGTCCGCAGGGTGTTCTTCCTGATCTCCGTGCTTGGCTCGCCGTTCTTTCAGATCAGCGTCATGCTTTTGATCCTCGGCTTTCAATCCATTCTCATGGGTCTGATCGCGGAACTTCTGGCGCGCACGTATCACGAATCGCAAAGCAAGCCGACGTACACCATCCGGGCTGTGCTGGGAAAGAAACGATAGCATGTCCGCGTGGTGGGTAAGGAATCGCCGTCGCATCCTGCAACTGGCGGGGACGATCCTGGCGATCATCCTGTTGATCGTTCTATTGAGAGGGGAGGGGTGGAATGAGATCCTCGCCGCCTTCACAAAAATCAAAACCTCGGACTTGCTTTGGGTCGCGCTTTTATTTTCGATCTCGCGCATTGCCACAGTTGGAAGGTGGCACGTCCTGTTGCGTTCCGGCGGCGTTGACATGCGTTTCAAGGACAGCATGGCGTTGACCTTCACTGGTTTGTTCGCCTCGAACTTCCTGCCCACCACCATCGGCGGCGACGTGGTGCGCCTGGCGGGCGCCATGCAAATGGGATTCGACCGCGCTGTCTGCCTCGCCTCCATCGCCGCAGACAGGCTGATCGGGATGCTGGGGATGAGCATGACGCTCCCCATCGGGCTGGCGCAATCCTGGAGTCTCTGGGGAACCGCCTCCGCTTCCTCCCTGACCTTAGCCTGGTTCCACAGACCCATTGCCTTCCTCAAGCGGACGTTTTCCGTCTTCGGACTGTGGCTCAAGAAACCGGCGTCATTGCTCGGCTCGCTGGCGTTTACGTGGATCCACATGCTCTGCCTGTTCGGCTCCATTTATATTTTTACGAACGACCTGGGAAACAGTGTATCCTTTTGGATGATCGCAGGCTTGTGGAGCCTGACGTATTTCATCACGCAGATTCCCATCTCGATCAACGGGTACGGCTTGCAGGAATTATCCTTCACCTTTTTCATGTCCAACGTGGCGGGCTTGACCCCGGCGGTCAGTTTGAGCGTGGCGGTTTTGCTCCGCGCCTATTTCATCCTTTTCAGCCTCCCCGGCGCGTTGTTCCTCCCATCCATCATGTCGGCAATGACCGAACCAAAACCGGGATAGTCGTTCGACGGCATCCTCCTGTAAAATTGTTCTTCGATGGATCAATCTTCAACCTCCTCCCGTTCCTTCCGGCTGACCGTTCTCGCCTTCACGATCGTCGTCAACCTGGCGATGATGCGCTCGGTCTACCTGCACCTCCTCGCAATCAGGGCGGACCTTCTGCGTTCCACGTGGGGATGGATGCTGGCAGTGTTCCTGGGAATTGCGATCCTCTGCGCCTGGACGATGATCCGCATCCTCGGGAAAAAACCCACATTCCTCGAACGTATCGAACAGGCCGGGTCAGATAAACCGTTCCGGCGCGTGATCGGCGCGGTCGTTTTTATCGTCATCGCGTATCTCATTCCATACGTCAAATTCGCATACCAGATCGGTCAGGAGATCAAACAGCCGGTTTACGATCCCGTTCTGCTCCTGTTGTTCTACTACTGGATGTGCTGGTGGTTGATCCTGCTGGGAAGCGGCGCGCTCAAAGTCGCCTTCAAAACGACCTGGCTGGGTGGGTTCGCCTCGGCGGCGGTTTTGCTCGGATTGGCTTTCGAGATTTTCTTCCGTTACTCCTACGTGACGGACTACCCTCTCTCGATGGGGTGGTCGGAGGGAAGCCGATACTACTATGCCTCGCTGTTCTTCTCCAGACAGATTTACGGCGAATCGTTTCCGCTATCCACGCTTCATCCCACCCGATACCTGCTTCAATCGTTCCCGTTCCTCTTCCCCAGCCTCGGCATTTTCGCGCACCGCCTCTGGCAATTCCTTCTCTGGATCGGCTTGACGGCCGGCGCGACCGTTGCGATCACAAAGCGCGTCTTTGCCCCCGAGGAAAAAGCCCTGCGCTGGCTGACCGCGGGCTGGTTGTTCCTTTTCTTCCTGCGCGTGGGAGTCTATTACCACCTCGAGGTCATGGTCATCCTGCCCCTGTTGTTCGTATCCATCAAGAGAGGATGGCGATCCCTCTTCGTCGTGATCCTTGCCTCTCTTTGGGCGGGCATCAGCCGTGTGAACTGGTTCCCCATGCCCGCCATGATCGCGGCTGCCATGTATCTGCTCGAAACGCCGTTGACCTCGCGCGCGGGCGAAAGGATAGCCTTCAAACAGTTGACGAGGTATCTTTCCCAGCCTGCCTCGTGGATGGTGGCGGGCTTGATCTCCGCATTGTTCGCGCAATGGGCTTACGTGTACGTCTCCGGCAATGCGCATATTGCAGAGGCGTTCACGTCGAGTTTCACGTCCGACCTGTTGTGGTACCGCTTGTGGCCCAATGAAAATTTCCCGCTCGGCGTCATTCCGGGGATATTGGTCGTCAGCGGGCCCCTGCTTATCGTCCTCGTCCTCGCCGCGCGCCGGAAAGGGACTCTGCATCCCATTCGCTGGCTGGGGTTGATCGCCATGATCGTCGTACTGTTTGTGGGAAGCGCCGTGGTCAGCACGAAGATCGGCGGCGGCGGCGACCTGCACAACATGGATGCCTATGCCGTGATCGTGGCTGTCGTCGCGCTGTATTTTTTCAGCGGGCGCGCTCAAATCGAGCCGGGCGGTCGCTCCGAGCGGATCCGCCCAGCCCCGGTGATCGCGGTCGCCTTGGCGACGCCGTTATTGATTTTGATTCCCACGCTGAGTCCATATCCCAAATATAATGAGGGATGGAACCGTCAGGCGCATCAGCAACTGGTGGAGGCCGTCAACGAGATCGGCAAACGAGGACCTGTCCTGTTCATCAACGAGAGGCAACTGGTCGCGCTGGGCGAGGTGAACGTGCCGCTCGTGTACGATTATGAAGTCGTCACAATGATGGAAATGGCGATGTCCGGCAATCGGGCGTATCTGGAAAAGTTCCACGACGACCTGCGAAACCATCGCTTTGCGGCGATCGTATCGGGAAGACAGAATCTCATCATCAAACAGGAGGGTGTCTTTGCAGAGGAGAACAACGTGTGGAATACCTTCGTCTCTCCGTACATTCTTTGCAACTACGAATCGTCCATGACCATCGAAGCGGACGAATCGCGGGTCGAAGTCTACGTGCCGCGTACCCAAACGGGAATTTGCCCGTCTGGGAAATAGCGCGGCGCAATATCGTAACGCGAAATTCGTTTCGCTGATATTCAGAAAGGAAAACAATGACCGAAAAAGGAACAGTTCTCGTCACAGGCGGATGCGGCTTCATCGGCGCGAACTTCGTGCGGATGTTGGCGCAGGGCGGCGCGCATCGCGTCGTGAACCTGGACGCCCTGACCTATGCCGCCAACCCGCTCTCCCTGGCGGACCTCGAGGGGAGCCCGAACTACATCTTCGTCAAAGGCAGCATCGCCGACCGCGAACTGGTCTCTTCGTTGTTCGCGCAGTATCAACCCGCAGGCGTCTTTCACTTTGCGGCTGAATCCCACGTGGATCGCTCCATCGTGAACGCGGAGGATTTCGTCCACACCAACGTGGTCGGGACGTACGCCATGCTCGAAGCCGCGCGCGCCCATTGGAGCGGATTGCCCGAAGAGCGGAAAAGGACGTTCCGCTTCCTGCACGTTTCCACGGATGAGGTCTTCGGCTCGCTCGGACCCGACGGTTACTTTACCGAAGAGACGCCTTACGCGCCGAACTCGCCTTATTCCGCCTCGAAGGCGTCCAGCGATCATTTCGTGCGCGCCTTCCATCACACTTATGGTTTGCCGACGATCATCACCAATTGCTCCAACAATTACGGGCCCTATCAATTTCCCGAAAAGGTGATCCCGTTGATGATCCTGAATGCGATCTCGGGAAAACCGTTGCCGGTTTATGGAGATGGTTCAAATGTGCGAGATTGGCTCTACGTGGAGGATCACTGCAGGGCGGTGAAACTGGCTTTCGAGAAGGGAACGCCGGGCGAGGTGTACATTATCGGCGGGAACAACGAACAAAAGAACATCAACCTTGTGAACAAGATCTGCGAGATTCTCGATGAGGTCGCGCCGCCGGAGGAGATCCCGCAATTGCGCGAGCAGGGATTGAAGAGTTACAGGGAATTGATCCGCTTCGTGACGGATCGCCCGGGTCACGACAAACGGTACGCGATCGATTCAGCGAAGATCAGGCGCGAGTTGGGCTGGCAGCCCGAGGTCGGGTTCGAGGCGGGACTGCGTCGCACGATCGAGTGGTATTTGTCGAATCCCGAATGGGTGGACCAGGTCAGCAGCGGTTCGTACGGCGAGTGGATCAGGAAGAATTACGCGTGGCGCGAGGCAAAGGAGTCGCAATGAAAGGAATCATCCTGGCGGGCGGGAAGGGCACGCGTCTCTACCCGCTGACGATCGCCATCAGCAAACAAATTTTGCCGGTCTTCGACAAACCGATGATCTATTATCCGCTTTCGATGTTGATGCTGGCGGGGATACGCGAGATATTGATTATCAGCACGCCCGAGGCGTTGCCGCTGTTTCGTGAATTATTGAAGGACGGTTCGCAATGGGGCTTGAAGTTCGAATATGCCGAGCAGGCGGAACCGCGCGGTCTTGCGGACGCGTTCCTGGTGGGACGCGACTTCATCGGCGACAGCCCGGTCTGCCTGACGCTTGGGGATAACATCTTTTACGGCGAAGGATTGGGCTCGCTATTAAAAAGTTGCGCGTCCCTCGAGGAAGGCGCGCTGATCTTCGGCTACAAGGTACACGACCCTGAGCGGTATGGCATCGTCGAGTTCAATGAAAATGGCGACGTCCTGAGCATCGAGGAGAAACCCAAAAAACCGAGATCGAATTGGGCGGTACCGGGAATTTATTTTTACGATAACCAGGTGGTGAAATTTGCCGGGTCGTTGAAACCCTCCGCGCGCGGCGAGATCGAGATCACCGACTTGAACAGGATTTATCTGGAGCGAAAACAACTAAAGGCAAAGTTGTTCGGGCGCGGCGTTGCCTGGTTGGACGCCGGCACGCACGAGTCCCTGCTCCAGGCGGCGGAGTTCATCCAGACCATCCAGGAACGGCAGGGGTTGATGATCTCGTGCCCGGAGGAGATCGCATTCCGTATGGGATTTATCACGAGGGAACAGTTATCGAAACTGGGGGAGGAATTGTCCGGCAACGGGTATGGCAGGTATATTCTGGAAGTTGCAAACAGCAGCAAATGAGGAACCGGATGACAGCCGAATTTTCCCATCAACCGGGCGATGGATTTTCGTTCGAGAAACACATTTCCGCAGAGGACGTAAGGCGCTTCGCGGAGATCGTCGGCGACCTGAACCCGATCCATCTCGACTCGGAGTTTGCCGAAAAAACGTTTTTCAAGAGGCGCATCGTACACGGCGCGTTTCTCATCGGGTTGCTCTCCAAAATACTGGGCATGGATTTTCCCGGGCAGGGAACCGTGTATATTTCGCAAAACTCCGTTTTCAAACGCCCCGTGTACGTGGATACAACCGTCAAGGTCGAAGTCAAAGTCACCGAGGTGATGACCGAAAAACGCCGCCTCGTTCTGGATACGAACGTCCTGAACGCGGAGGGCGAAATTTGTCTTACAGGCTCCGCCGTCGTGTGGATCCCTGAATGAGCGCCCGTATTGCAACGCTCGCGTTGCGCGTATTTTGGCGGCAAATCTGCCACTCGCAGGATAAATCCTGCGATGCGGTATTGTCCGAATAATTTTGGAGAACATCATGCCGATCCCATTCAACCGTCCGACCACCGTTGGCAAAGAATCAGATTATATGCAACAGGCGTTGCGAAACAGTCACATTTCAGGCGACGGGCAATTTACCAAAAAGGCGCACGCCCTGCTCGAGGAAACGATCGGCGTTCCCAAAGTCCTGTTGACCACCTCCTGCACGCACGCGCTGGAAATGTCCGCGCTCCTTTTGGATTTGAAGGAGGGGGATGAAGTGATCGTCCCTTCGTTCACGTTCGTCTCTACAATCAATGCCTTTGTCCTGCGGAACGCAACGCCGGTCTTCGCCGACGTTCGGCCTGATACCCTCAATATTGACGAATCCAAACTCGAGGCTTTGATCACGCCCCGGACGCGCGCCATCGTCGTCGTCCACTACGCAGGCGTCGGCTGTGAAATGGACGCGATCCTGGAGGTCGCGAACCGTCACAACATCCCCGTCGTCGAGGACAACGCGCACGGTCTCTTTGGCAAGTACAGAGGAAAACAACTCGGCACGTTCGGCGTGATGGCGACACAGAGTTTCCACGAGACCAAGAACTTCACCTCCGGTGAGGGCGGCGCGCTGTTGATCAACGATCCGAAATATATCGAAGAAGCCGAGATCCTGCGCGAGAAAGGCACCAACCGCAGCCGCTTCTTCCGCGGACAGGTGGACAAATATACGTGGGTGAACATCGGCTCGAGCTATCTTCCCTCCGACATGCTCGCCGCGTTCCTGCTGGCGCAATTGGAGGAACGCGAGTGGATCCAATCAAAGCGCAGGCAGATCTGGGAGACCTACTACAAGGAACTCGGCGCCTGGGCTGAGGAAAATCACGTGCAGATGCCCTTTGTCCCCGCGCATTGCGAACAGACCTGGCACATGTTCTACCTGCTTTTCCCGAACCTCGAAAAACGGCAGGCGGCGATCGCGCATTTCAAGGAGCGCGGCATCCAGGCAGTCTTCCATTACCTGCCGCTGCATCTCTCGCCGATGGGGGAGAAGTATGGCGGAAAAGCGGGCGATTGCCCGGTGACCGAACAGGTCAGCGACCAACTCCTGCGCCTTCCGTTCTACACCAACCTGACGGAGGAAGATCAGGCGCGCGTGATCGAGGCGTTGAAGGAATTGACGGTGTAGGCAACGGCAAAACATCGAAAACCAGACGAGAGTTCTTCCGCCCATCCAGTCAGGTGAAAATGATACAACCGGCACGTCCCGTATTCTGGCGTTTCATTTTGTTTGTAACTTTCCTGTTTGTCGTTCTGGCCGGCTGGAACTTGATCCGAATTGCCGGGAAATTGAACGTGGACATCCTCGCAAGACCCTCATGGGTCACTCCGCTGGCTGGGTTGGGCATTTTCGCCGTGATCGTTTTATCGGGTTTCATTGCAAGTTTTTCCGGGTCGCGTGAGAAACTCTGGAAATTCCTCGAACTGTCTTCGCTCCTCGACCGTCTTCCGACGGCGATTGGAGCAATCATTGCCCTGATGGGAGTGGCGGGGTTTTCAGTCCTTTCAGCGTTGGACGGTTTTCAAAAAATCCTAGGTGGGGAGGATTGGTCTCGCATTTTCGTATTCTGGTTGTTCAGTTTGCTGGGTATGTGGGGAGTGAAGATCCATCGCAAAAGCCTCCCCTGGCTCACCGCATTGGTGGGTATGATGCTTTCACAAGGAGTTTTGCACCTCCTCCTGGCTTACTGGTCGCAGGTGACATCGTATCCCTTCTCGATGGGATGGTCCGAGACCAGCCGTTTTTATTTCCCGTCGCTTTTTCTTTCCGAAAGGATCTACGGGAGCCAATATCCCCTGCCCATTCTGCATCCCACCCTGCATCTGCTCCTCACGCCGCCCTACCTGTTTGACGCTCCGCTCTGGGCGCACCGGTTCTGGCAGGTGGCGATCAGGTACCTTTTGCTGGCGGCAGTTGTCCCTGCGATGATGAAGCGGGCCGTCGTCCGGGACGGGGGAGCCCGTTTGCTGGTCGCATTGTGGATATTCCTGTACCTGTTCATGTTGCCCCTTTATTATCATCTCGCCATCCCCTTGATCTTGGTCCTGCTCGGATTCTCGCCTCATAACGACCGAAGGAACTGGTTCGTGATCCTTCTGGCTTCTGCCTGGTGTGGATGGAGTCGCATCAATTGGTATCCTGTGCCGGCGATGATTGCAGCGGTGTTGTACGTCCTGGAAACTCCCATGCGGGGGAAAACCTTATGGAGTTATCTTTGGAAGCCCGCGCTTTGGGGCGCTGCCGGTGTTTTGACCGCATTTGTTTTTCAAAGGTTTTATATCGCCATCTCCGGCGTGGCTGACGTGCGCTACTTTTATACCAGCGTCGGGTCCTTCCTGTTATGGTATCGCATGTTCCCCAATGCAACCTATTCGCCCGGGCTCCTGCTCGCGGCAATCCTGACGTCCTTGCCGGTCTGGATCGTTCTATATCTCGCAGTTCAATCGCAAAAAAGGGCGATACATCCCTTGCGCCTCGGTCTGCTTGCCGCCGCCCTGGCAGCGCTTTTTGCAGGCGGATTGCTGGTGAGTTTGAAGATCGGCGGCGGCGCGGACCTTCACAATATGGACGCTTATTTTGTCCTTTTGTTGGTTGTCGCTTCCAGTCTTGTTTTTGGCAGACACCATCCTGAGGATGATGCCCCGCCTCAGCCGATGTCATTGCACTGGCTGGTTGCCCTGGCATTGTGCATTCCCCTTCTTCTGCCGCAGATCCAAACCGATGTCGTTCTGGCACGCGGTTTCGATAAATCCCGGACGCAATCGGTACTCGACGCTTTGCAGGAGCGCGTGGATCAGGTCAATGCGGAGGGTGGGGAGGTTCTGTTCATCACCCAGCGGCATCTTATCTCGATGGGCATGTTGAACAATGTAACCTTAATCCCTGAATATGAACGTGAAGACTTGATGGAAATGGCGATGGCGGACAATGTCGCATACCTGTTGAAATTCCGAAGCGAAATCGAGGACCAGCGTTTCGCATTGATCGTCGTTGATCCCCTGAATCCTGTGATCATGTCCAGTGAGCGGAGTTTTGCGGAGGAGAATAACGTCTGGGTGAGAAGGGTCGCGAGGGTGATCCTGTGCAATTATCGTGAAGAGGCTGTATTCCCTGCAGACGGCATTGCCCTTTATGTTCCCCAGTCCGGCGAACGGGAGTGTCCATAAACAGCCATTCGACGCTCGATGAAACCGAAGGGTCGAATGGCGGGATTGGTTGTTGGATATTACCGGTCCTGCTCCGCTGCTTCCGATCGCCGCCCAACCCACCACGAAGCGACGGGATTGGCTTTGAAGAACAATTCATACAGCAGGACCGACCCCGCCACGCCCATGATAAATCCGCCCCAGATCGAAAGGGCTTGGTTGTTTATTACCGCCATGATTTTCTGCCCCCATAAATCCTGAATGGGGACATGGAAGATCAGAAGTATCAATGATATCCGCCCGAAATATTTGAAAAATGCGGCAAGCCTCCGGAATCGCAGATCAATCTGACGTGAGAGCGCGAGAACGAACAATATCCCGATCATGGCTTCTGTCGTGTTGATGATGAACGATTCATACAAGCGCGTATTGAAGTTAATCTGCTGGCTGAAGAAAAAGTTGAGCAGAACCACGCCTGCGCCGCTCCCTAAAACCAGAAGGGGATTTTCAAATGTGCGGTCTGTGACGGCTTGGCGAACCTCCCCGCCCATGATGAAGAAAAAGCCGCTTAGAAGCGTAAGGTCAAGGCTGAAGGGCAGTCCAAAAAATGTATAGGTTCCTCCAGGGATCGATATCGAGAACGGGTAGAAACTTTGCAGGAAAAGGCTTGCAATCCATAACGTCAGGACAAGAATCGCCCACCTCAAAAAACGATTGCCCAGTTTGGCGGTCAGTTTGTAAAAGATAAAAGCGTACAGACTTACCACAAAAAGATGCGGAAGGAACCACAACTGTATCCAGTCGAGGTAATAACCGCTGGCATACAGCGACTTGACGATGCGCCTGAGGGCGGTTTGAAAGCCCATGACGCCAAACGAGATTGACATGAAGTAGATCATGAATATTGTGAAGTAATATGGCTTCAGCAGCGAGTTGAAGCGTTTTACGGCAAAATCGCCGAAGCCGGTTGCCGTATTAAGAAAATAGCCCGACAAAAAAAAGAAGAGGGGCATGTGGAAGGAATAAATGACCTGATGCGCAAACGGCGAAATATACCCAAAGTCATTATGACCGAGTACGACAAGCAGAATCCCTATGCCGCGAGCAACATCAATGAACTCAATTCGTTTTGACATGAGGATTTTCCTGTTGATTTTATGAAACGGCGAGCGGTATTGATCAGGGCGATCCTTATTCATTCATCAAATCGATGCACCAAACCCTCCGTATGCTGCAATCCCATAAAAAGGACAACAGCCAGCGAAGCAAGTAATACGAGAAAACCAACGCTCTGAAGCCATGGATGGAAATACCCCCCGAAGCTAAAGATTGCATAAATAGCCAAAGAAACCACAAATGTTTGATAAGCCAGTACGGGCGAGGAGCTTGGTAGCCCAAAACGCGCCGTCATCCATTGCAAACTTTTGAAAAGCCCGGCATTAATTAACAACAAAGTTGGAATAATTGCCGGATAGGCATAGCGTGCATAAGGAACAAGCGGTACAAAGTAAAATACCCAATATGTGCCTCGAAATAATGTTGGCAGCCAAATTGCAAGCGTAACGAAAAACAAGAAGAGCATTTCAGGTTGCCTGAAAATGGACGGCAATTGAATTATATAGATTAAAATTCCTGCAAGAGCCAGCAGGGAAATTAATTGTAAAACATCATATGAAAATCCCCCCATAAGCGGAATCCGAGCAACAGCCTTACCCCAAAAGGTCTGAAATAGTGTACTGATTGATGCTTGGTAATACCAACCAAACCCCTGAACATCCTGGATCGTTTGGAGATATAGAGCCGGGTCAATATACATTCGTGCCTTTAGACTGTTGGCAATTTTACTTACCCCAAACCAGGCGTGCTCAGCTGATGGATTTCGGATGATGTTTATAAAAGGTTTGCCATCCCAGGTGCCTGAGTGCATTTCTTCGTCTTCGAACACTGGCGGTGAAGAAGAACGTTGTTCTTCCGCAAGAACAAACCCGTCATAATACACACGGGTAGTTTGGTTTGCATAGTCGGGTGATATTATACTCAGCCATGTATGACCTGCCTCGTATGGAATATCGAAAGTTGCCGTATAAAAAGCCGGGCTTGTTCCGATTTGGATAAGTACCGGGGGGGAACCGACCACTCCGTCGGGGGTACGATATTCAAGAATGGGCAGGTTCATCTGTGTAGGTGCATCTGCCCACATCCAGACGCCCAAAGTCATCGTCTTGTTGCGAAGCGGCTTGATAAACTCCGGGGCAAAAGACTGCCCAAACGCTGTCACTCTTTCACCGGCCGGAAGTGAAAGTGCATAATCCCCAAATGGGGCATTGGATGTTTGCAAACGATTCGATGTATCACCATCCAAGGTGAAAAACCATTGTGATGCATCTCGAAAAGTAAATACCTTTACACCCACAACAATGCCAATTAGCAGCAAAGCGCCCATTAATGGAAGGGTCTTATGTCTGAACAAACGGAATAAAGGAACGAGCGGAGCCAGAAAAACAAGCGGTATCGTAGTGTCGCGCGAATAAAAACACAATACAATGGAGACCATCCATCCTGCAACCACCAATGGAGAAACGCCTTTTTTTATTATCCGAATACTCAGCCAGAGAAAAAGAACCGCAACTACAGCACCGATCACATCGTCATGTACGCTGGTCATATTGTCAACATAACCAGGCAATAAGGCAAGAGAGAATGGCACCATCCAGTGTAGCTGGTTTCCTTTTGGGATTAATTCTTCCATGGCCAGCCATGCCAGCCACAAGCTGAACAGGAATAGAACAAACGAAGTCAAGCGAGCAACATAAAGTTGTACCAATACGGGTTGATCAGGAATTAACTTTAATGGCAGAGACACCAACCAATAATAAACTGGTTTCCTTTCCACAGGAACTCCGCCTATATTAATTGGGTCATCGGTCAAGTTCTTGGGCGAAACGTTAAATAAATTCCCATACCCGCCGGCAAACATGGACTCTGCAATTTGTCTCCGCAGATTGTTATCATAGTCATTCACTTGAGGCCAGTGTTCTCGATTTGCTACAAGCCAGGCATATTCAAAATGGCCTGGTTCTTCATGGTGCCACCAAGGCGGTATCATAAAAACATAAATCAAGCCATGAACAAATCCCAGAACAAGGATTGTTCTGAGAGGATATTTTTTTATTGAGAGAACAACTTGAATGATAAGTTTTTGAATCCGCATAAAATCCTGGTAAAGGAAGTGGACAGACCAGCCTTATGGAGGGGTGGTATTGCACCTTGAGACAATCTTGTGCTCGGTTCGTCGGAAAGACGCTATCGTTTTCAAAATCGGATGCCATGCACGAAATCGTGACACGATTCTTTATCATCCGTCATAACCTATCACTTGTTACTTGACCACTATCATAATCAGTACTTCACGAAAGCGCGTAATTGGTGTTCTCTAACGCCTGATTTGCGCTAGAGAGCGCAATCTACGCAGAGTTTTCGTGATCTACTGATAATTATAACCGAAACAGATATTGAAGAAATCTATGGCTAGATTGTTCCACAACCGGTAAAAGCGTAGCGAAACGGGAGGCAGGGCAGGCTATCAATCGTCCCGCCCGCTGTGATTGTTCTTGACAAGAATCGCTCCCCGGAATCAGATCTGACAAAGCCCCGTCACACAAACCTGATCCGCCGCGCTGCAAAGGCGACCATGCGGAACAACAGCGCGCCGTGCCTCCAGCGGGAGATGTTGGTCGTGCCGTAGGTGCGTTCGCGGTAACGGACGGGGAGGTCAATGATCTTCAGATTCAATTTTGCCGCGCCGAAGATCAGGTCGAAATCGCCGAAGGGGTCGAAATCGCCGAAGTACGAACGGTTTGCCTCGATCAGTTCGTAATCCCTCTTCCACAGGACCTTCGTGCCGCACAACGTATCCTTGATGGACTGCCCCAACAACCATGAGAACGCCATGCTGAAGAATTTGTTGCCGAGGAAGTTGAGCGTGCGCATGGCTTCCTTTTCCATCGGATAGACCAAGCGCACGCCGTTGATGAATTCGCCTTTGCCCGATACCAACGCCTCGTAGAAACGCGGCAGATCTTCCGGCGGGACGGTCAGGTCGGCGTCGAGGATCATCAGCACGTCGCCGGAGGCTCGCTCGAAGCCGGCGCGGATGGCGTCGGCTTTGCCGATGCCCGGTTGTTTGATGAGCAGGCTCGGGGTCGCGGGATGCGAAGCGATCTCCCGTTCGATCACCGCGTAGGTGTCGTCCTTCGAATGTCCCTCGACGAAAACCAGTTCGGTCCCGCGTCCCATTTTCGGCACGCGTTCGAAGATCGCCCTGATGTTTCCCGCTTCGTTCCGCGCCGCGATGACCACGGAAACCTTCGGCTCTTCAGCGCGTTCGGGAACGGGACGCGCGATCACGAAGTTTGAAAGCGCGAAATGATTGAGGGGCCAAAAGCGGACGAGGAAACGATTTGCCAGCCCGCCCAGCGGAAGCGGAAAAAGAATCTCCTGCGACGCGCGGATGGTTTCAAAGCCAGCCAGTCGAAGCAAGGAGTTGAGGTCTTCGCGCGTGAGCCAGTTTTGGTACAGGTTGGGCGTGGCGAGATTGAGGCGTTGCGCCGCGCCGAGGATGAACTGCCAGAGCCTGCTGTAAAAATTGATGATGACCCGGGTGCGCGGCGTGGAGAGGCGGCGCACCTGTTCGAGGACCTGTTGCACGTCCCACAGGTCGTTGACGAGGTCGGACAGGATGATGACGTCGAAGGTCTCGTTGATCTTGGAAAGGTCGTGCGCGTCGGCATGGATGAAAGTGAGTTCCGGGTGGCGTTCCCTTGCGCGGCGGATCATCTCTTCGGAGAAATCAACGCCCACGCCGTACGCGGGTTTGAGTTCCGCGAGCAGGCGGCCCTCGGCACAACCGATCTCGAGCACGCGCAGGTTGGGCGCGACGTAAAATTGATGAATCTCGGCGAGACGGCGGTGATACCATTTGCCCATGCCCTGCCACGTGTCGCGTTTGCGAGCGACGGAGTCCCAGTGGGCGATGCGGATCTGTTGGTAGGTTCGACCGGCCGGGTCGAAAAGCGTTTTGTTCGGCATATCCACGATTTTACTTGAGAAGTTCGGGAAGCGAATCCATTCTGTTATACTCGCGCTTCATGGACGTTTTTTCGATGGTTCTTCCACCCATCCTCGGTTATCCCTCCGGTTCGCTGCCCTTTTCCGCCCGGGTCACGCGCCGCGTCAAAGGCGTGGACGTGCGCGCCTTTCGTTTTCTCATTGACCGGAACCGCAAATACCGCAAACTCTGGCTCGACCGGGAAAGACCATGAAACTCGGCGTCGTCACAGATTCCACCTCCGATCTCCCGAAATATCTGATTGACCAATACGAGATCGAGGTCATTCCTTCGATCCTGATCCTGGAGGGACGGGAACATGCGGACGGGATCGGCATCTCGCGCGAAGACTTCTACAAACGACTCCCCTCGCTTCGGACTCCGCCGACAACTGCCGCGCCCTCGATAGGCGATTTCTCCTCCCGCTACGATGCCCTCCTCACGCGCGGCTGCGACCACGTCCTCTCCATCCACGCTGCGGGCGCGTTGACCACCATCATCAACTCCGCGCGTCAAGCCGCGCAGGACTTCCCGTACAAAATCACCATCGTGGACAGCGCGTCCCTCTCGCTGGGACTTGGCTTCCAGGTCATCGCCGCCGCCGAAGCCGCAGAGATGGGATTGCAAGCCGCGCTGCAAGCCATCGAATCGACGCGCCGGCGTCTCCACGTCTCCGCCGCGCTGGACACGATGGAAAACCTCAAACGAAGCGGACGCGTCCCCGCCGTGATCTCGTTTTTCGGAAGCATGTTGAACGTCAAGCCCCTGATCGAACTGACGGACGGGGAAGTCAAAGCCGTCGGCGCGGTGCGCACTACCAGACAGGCAAACGAACGGATGTTGAACTTCCTGCTCGAAGGCGGCGAACTCGAACGACTCGCCATCCTTCACACGGGCGCGGAACCGCGCGCGAAGGAATTCCTCAACGCGGTCATGCAATCCGCCAGCCAGTCTGCGCCGCGCGACATCCTCATGGTCAACGTGACTCCGGTCATCGGCGCGCACGTCGGCCCGAACGGATTGGGGTTCGTGTCGGTTAGGAAGCAAGCGCCTTGACATCCCTATTTTTATATCGGATAATGCACAAAAAAAGCAAATTATCCGATATAAAATGAAGACAGACCTTTTAGCCTCATTTGAAAACATTCCTTATTTCACCATCCAGGGATTCCGCCAGGCAACCGGAATGGAGTCGCCCAACCAGACGCGCACGCTGCTCCACCGGTGGTCGAAGGCGGGACACATTATCCCGCTCAAAAAAGGCGTTTATTTGACGCGCCGTTTTTATGAACGGCACGGGGGGGACATCGCGTTTACGGCGGCCATCAGCGCAATTCTCGTCCCGCAGTCTTATCTCTCCCTTGAATATATCCTACAGCAAAACGGCATCCTGACCGAGATCACGCATCCCGTCACTTGCGTCACTATAAAAAACACCCGAAGAATCAACAACCGCCTCGGCACATTCTGGTATCGCAACATTCGAAGCGATCTGTACAAAGGTTTTTCGATTTCGGAATATTTCGGGATTCGTTACGCCCGGGCATCGGCGGCAAAGGCGCTGTTCGATTTCCTCTATCTGCGTCCCATTCCAAAAAGTTATCGAACGCCCAGGTTCGACCTTGCCGGGGAAATGCGCTTGAATCTCGACGAATTCGCCGAAAAAGACAGGGATGAGTTTGCAGGCTATGTCGAAGAAAGCAGATCCGGGAAGATGAACGAAGTGTTGGATAATTTTCGGAGCAATATATGGCGACATTAGTACAGACGCTTCAGAACGTCCTCGACTCAAAAGATCCGCTCCTGCCCGCAGAGACCAGGCGGATCCTGCTCAAGGAGGCGTTGCAGGCGTACGCGCTGGATTTCATCTACAACCACTCCTCCTATCGCCGCCTTAATTTTTATGGCGGCACGTGCCTGCACGTGATCTATGGCTTGAACCGGCTTTCTGAGGATCTGGATTTCGACAATGGCGCCGGGATCGAATTGTCCTCGCTGGCGGAAGACCTGTCCGCGTATTTTCGCCGCGCCTTTGGATATGAAGACACCGGCCTAAAGACCCAGCAGGGAGAGAACGGCATCCTGCGTCTCACGTTGAAATTTCCCCTGCTCGTCTCGTTGGGGTTGTCCGTGCACCCGGATGAGGCGCTGCACTTGAAAGTGGAAATCAGCCGCCATAAACAGATCGCGGTTCTGCAAAAAACACCCTCCTTCCACTATGGGCGAAGTTTTGTCCCCGTTCATTTCTCTTTGGAGACCATGATGGCGGGGAAGATCATTGCCTGCCTGGAAAGGAATTTCCAGCGGGGAAGGGATGGGGCGTTTATCAAGGGACGCGATTTCTATGACCTGCTCTGGTTCATGCAGAGGGGCGTCCAGCCTCTCCCGGAAAAACTGGCAAAAGACGGGGAAAGACCGTACACGGTCGGTTCTGCAATGCGGGCGTTGCTGGAGAAGGCGAACGCGATAAAAGTCTCCGATTTGGCGCCGGACTTGCTGCCCATGTTCGAGTCGCGGGTTTATATCGAACAATGGTTGAGCGCCTTCCACGAAAATTTCTCGCGATATGCAGAGGGGTACATCCGTTGATTCCCTCATCGGGGCGCACGTCGGCCCGAACGGATTGGGGTTCGCGTCGGTGAGGAAGTGATCGAGCAGTTGCACAAGGATGGGAAAAACGGTAAGATAAAGGACAGGAGCAAAGAATGCCATCAAAGATCCAGCAGGTGCTGAAAAAATTGAAAAAGGAATTGCTTCGCATTTACGGCGAGCAGGTGGATAGCATCATTTTGTACGGTTCACAGGCGCGAGGCGACGCCCGTGAAGATTCGGACATTGATGTTTTGCTGGTTTTGAAGGACGAATTCGATTACCTTGAAATGCTCAAACGTTCGGACGACCAGGTTGCATCACTTTCGCTCGATAATGACGTGGTGATTTCGCGCGCTTTCGTTTCCAGAGCGGAGTACCAAAAGCGGCATTCTCCATTTTTGATTAACGTCCATCGCGATGGGGTGGCAGTATGAAGCAGGAAGTCAGCGAGTTGCTCGATAAAGCCAGACGCAGCATAAAAACAGCCGAGAAAATCCTGAAAGGCGGCGAAGTTGACTTTGCAGGGTCTCGCGCTTATTATGCGATGTTCTATGTTGCGGAGGCTTTGTTGTTGGAGAAGGGTCTTGCCTTTTCCAGCCATTCCGCTATCATTGCCAACTTTGGAAGGGAATTTGCTAAAACGAAAATCCTAAACCCGAAATTTCACAATTATTTGATCAAATCACAGGACCGGCGCAATATTGGCGATTATGCAATTGGCAGTCACTTGACCGAGGAAGAAGTCCGCGAAATGTTGACCTGGGCGAAGGAGTTTCTCAAAGCAGGAGAAAATTATTTCGAGCAGGCTTTTCGATGAGAGATCAAATTGAATGCAGGGCGGCAGTGGGAAGATAATCAAATCCATGAAACAGAACAAACCATCCGTCAACATCTTCAAGGTCGTTCTCAAGGCAGGCATATTGTTTGCCCTGTTCGACTTTGCGTTCATTCCCGTGCCGGGCGAATGGCTTGGGAAACTCTCGCTCTACAATTTCGTCTTCCCCGGCCGCGAACGGCTTCCCTTCGGAGAGACGCGCGAAGCGTACAACCTCAGCCTCTACAACCTGGACGCCATGTTCGCCTCGCACGTCGTCTCGGGGAGCGAAAAAGCGCCGGACGAGTACCGCGTGATTCTTATTGGCGATTCATCCGTATGGGGTACACTGCTCACCCCGGAACAGACCCTGGCAGGTCAACTCAACGCGAAGTCCCTGACCGCCTGCGATAAAAACGTCCGCGCCTACAACCTCGGCTACCCGACCATCTCGCTGACAAAGGATTTGATGATCCTCGACGAAGCCTTGAAATACGAACCCGATTTGATCGTCTGGCTGACCACGCTCGAAGCCTTTCCGAACGACAAACAACTCGACTCGCCCATCGTCGCCAACAACGCGTACCGCATCGAAAAGTTGATCGCCAGGTACCAGTTGCGCATGGACGCGAACGATCCGGCGTTGGTCGAGCCGTCGAAATGGGAGCAGACGTTCGTGAGTCGGAGGCGGGCGGTTGCGGATCTCGTCCGCCTGCAGATCTACGGCGCGCTTTGGGCGTCCACCGGCATTGACCAGGTCTATCCCGAAGACTACGAGCGCGCGCAAATTGATCTCGAAGCCAGCGATGATTTTCACGGCATCACGTCGCTGAACGAGTCCCTCGCGTTCGATGCGCTGGATGCAGGGATGTCCGTTCATCCCAACACGATCCTCGTCAACGAGCCGATGCTCGTCAGCGACGGACTCAACCGCGAAATTCGTTATAATTTTTTCTACCCGCGCCGGGCGTACGACGAGTATCGTCAACTGCTTGGCGAAAGGGCGAAGGCAAACGATTGGAAATATCTCGATCTTTGGGACCTCGTCCCCGCGAACGAGTTCACCAACAGCGCCATCCACCTGACGCCTTTCGGCGAATCGTTGCTTGCCGATGAGGTCGCCGAGGCGATCCAAAACAATTGCAAATAGGACCATGGTACAGAAAACGATTTTCCTCTTATTGACGATGACCCTGCTTGCGGCTTGTTCGAGCGGACAGACCTCAACGCCTGTCGAAGCCATCCAGCCGACTAATCTCCCGCTTCTTTCTCCGCCGACGATTGATTCTTCCCAACCCACCCTTTCCTCCCCGACAGCGACTCACGTCATCCCGACCGCTTCGCAAACGCCCAAACCTCCCCTCGAAAAGGACGCGTGGAAGCAAATGCCCGCCGTGCCGGCCGGCGTCAGCGACGCGATGCGCGAGGTCTATCGGCGCGGACTCAGCATGGGCAACGACCCGGCTCGCTTCTCCGTGATCGGCGATTGCCAGAACGTCTCATCGTATTTTTTGGCGGTATTCGAAAAACCGGGAGAATACGATCTGGGCGAAGAGTACGCTTACCTGCAACCGACGATTGATTATTACCAGGGATCGTTCTCGCGCGTCAGCGTTGCCGTGAAAGGCGGTTTCAACGCCGCAGCCGTGATTTCGCCTTTGCGCGCGGATCCCAAGGTCTGCAATCCGAACGAATCGCCTCTCGATTGCGAACTGAGATTGTGGAGACCCTCGGTGGTCTTCGTCAGCATGGAGACGTGGTGGTCGCAGAAGCCCGAAGAGGAATACGCCAAATACATGCGCCGCGTGCTGGACCGCATCCTCGAGGCCGGCGCAGTGCCGATCATCGCCACCAAAGCCGATAACCTCGAAGGCGACCATGCCATCAACGCGACCGTCGCGCAACTCGCCTACGAATACGACATCCCGTTGTGGAATTTCTGGGCGGCGGTTCAGCCGCTGCCGGATCACGGTCTCAGCCCGGACGGCTTCCACCTGACCTTTGCCCGCAACTTCTTCGACGATCCCACACGCATGATGAACGCCTGGCCCTGGCGTAACCTCACCGCTTTGCAAACGCTGGACGTTGTCCGCAGGGGGTTGACGGGCGGGGAGTAATTTCCAGTTACAATTGAGCCTGCCGGAATTGCAGGCGCAGACCTGCCCTACCCGAGCCTGGCGGCAATGAACGTTTTGTCTTGTTGGACAGGCGGCATTCGGAACGCGTGAGGGAATGTCGGCGTGACCGTGATGGAGCAAGGAGAGTTTCCCCATGAAAGCCCAGGAAATCATGAACCGGGACGTGGTCAGCGTGCGCGCGGATACGACCGTGGCTGAGGTCGCAAAGTTGTTAAGCGAACATCGCATTGGCGGTTTGCCGGTGGTGGACGACGAGGATCGGGTGATCGGCATCGCCTGTGAAAGCGACCTGTTCCTGAAGGAAAAGGGATTGCCCTTCTCCGCCGTCAAGATCCCGACCCTGTTCAAACGCTGGGTGGACCCGGAACGTTTGGCGGAAATTTACGAGGGCGCGCGGCATCATACCGCCGCCGACGTAATGACGACAGACGTGGTCTGCGTGGACGTTGACGATACCGTCGGGCAGGCGGCTTTGCTCATGGCGCAGCGCAATATCAAGCGCATTCCCGTCCTTCGGGAGGGCAGGCTGGCTGGCATCATCACCCGCACCGACATCATCCGCCTGCTGGCAAGGGACGAGAAATGATCCTGGCGATTGCGGTTCTTTCCGGTTTTGGGCTTGCGTTCTGCGCGCCGTTCCTTGCGCGGCGCTTGGGATATTCGGCGGGATGGATCCTTGCGCTGCTGCCTGCCGGGCTTACCGTCTACTTTGCCAGCCTGACCCCGCTCGCCGCCGCCAATCAACCGGCGACCTTTTCACATCCCTGGGCGACGGAACTTGGACTCCTCTTTTCGTTTCGCGCCGACGGGCTGGCATTGCTCTTTGCCCTGCTCATCAGCGGCATTGGGACGTTGGTCGTCGTTTATGCGGGGGGATACTTGAAAGGCGATCCCAACCTCGGTCGTTTTTATGCGTGGCTGCTCGCCTTCATGGGGGCGATGCTCGGCGTGGCGCTGGCGGATAACATCCTTGTTTTGTTCGTGTTCTGGGAACTGACCAGCATCAGTTCGTACATGCTCATCGGGTACGAGCACGAGCGTGAGCGCGCGCGGGTCTCCGCGTTGCAGGCGTTCCTGGTGACCGGTTCGGGCGGATTGGCGCTCCTTGCCGGGTTGTTGCTTCTCGGCAATGCGGGCGGCACGTTCGAACTTTCCGGTTTGCTGGCGCAGGGCGATGTATTGCGAGCCAGTCCGCTTTATCTTCCGGCGGTCATCCTGGTCCTGCTGGGCGCATTCACCAAGTCGGCGCAGTTCCCGTTTCATTTCTGGCTGCCGAACGCGATGGAGGCGCCGACGCCGGTCAGCGCGTACCTGCATTCGGCGACGATGGTGAAAGCCGGGGTCTATTTGCTGGCGCGTCTGGGACCCGCGCTCAACGGGACCGATCTATGGTTCTATGCCGTGGGCGGCGTGGGTGCGGCGACGATGCTCGTGGGCGGTTATCTTGCCTTGTCGCAAACCGACTTGAAGCGGCTGCTGGCATATTCCACGGTCAGCGCGTTGGGAATGTTGACCCTGCTGATCGGTCTCGGCTCGGAGTACGCGCTCGAGGCGGCTGTGGTCTTGTTGCTGGCGCACGGTTTGTATAAAGGCGCGTTGTTCCTCGTGGCGGGCGCGCTGGATCACGAGACCGGTACGCGCGACGTGACGCAACTCGGGGGATTATTCCCAAAGATGAAGTTGACCGCCATTGCCGGGGGAATCGCCTCTCTCTCGATGGCGGGCTTGCCTCCGTTGTTTGGATTCATCTCGAAGGAACTGACCTACGAAGCCGCGCTCGAGTTCGGTCCGTGGCTGACGGCGTTTGTGGTGGCGGGAGGTCTGTTCTTCGTGTTCGTCGCCGGAGTCGTCGGGGTGGGACCGTTTTGGGGGAAGCCGAAGCAAACCCCGAGGTCCGCGCATGAGGCGCCTTTCAGTTTGTGGCTCGGTCCGTTGATCCTGTCGGGGTTGAGTCTGCTCATCGGCGTTTTCCCAAATTCCGTGAGCGGGTCTCTCGTGAGTCCGGCCGTTTCCGCGGCGCTTGGCGAATCGGTCAAGGTCAAACTGGCGCTCTGGCATGGGATGAACACGGCGTTTCTGCTGAGCCTGCTGACCATCGCAAGCGGCATGGGGTTGTTCGCCATACGCAGCCCGCTTCGCGCCGGACTTTCGAGGCTGTCCTGGCGATGGGGACCTGCGTTCCTCTACGACCGTTCGCTCGACGGACTCAACGCGCTGGCTCGCGGGCAGACGCGCTTTTTGCAAAGCGGTTACCTGCGTTTTTATCTTTTTACCATTGTGTTCGTGGGCACGGGACTGGCGGGATTTACGTTGTTCACGCGCGGCGGATTTCACTGGCCCCTGGATGTGTTGGACGTGCGTTTCTATGAAGCGCTGCTGGCGGTTTTGATCCTGTGCGGCGCGTTCTTTGCGACGATCTCGAAATCGCGGCTGGGAGCGGTCGCGTCGCTGGGGGTTGCCGGGTACGGCGTGGCGTTGATCTATCTTCTGTTCGGCGCGCCCGACCTGGCGATGACGCAATTCCTGATCGAATCGTTAACGGTCATCCTCTTCGTCCTGGCGTTCTATCACCTGCCTCATTTCGCACAACTCAGTTCACCGCGTTCCCGCTTCCGCGACGTCGTCATTGCGCTGCTTGCGGGCGGGTTGATGACCACGCTGGTGCTTTCTGCGGTCGGCATCCAACTTTACCCGCGCATTTCCAGTTACTTTGTCGAGAACTCCCTTTCGCTGGCGCACGGGCGGAACGTCGTCAACGTGATCCTTGTGGATTTTCGCGGGATTGACACGATGGGCGAGATCACCGTGCTGGGCATCGCCGCCATTGGCGTGTATGCGTTGTTGAAACTGAATCTGGGCGCGGGGAGGAAGGGGGAAGGAGAGGAGGAATGAGTTCGTTGATTCTCCGCACGACGGCGCGCTATCTGACGCCGTTGCTTTTGATCTTTTCGGTCTTTTTGTTCCTGCGCGGGCACAACCAGCCGGGCGGAGGGTTCGCGGCCGGGCTGGTGGCGGCGGCTCCCTTCGCGCTCCTTTCGATCGCCTTTGGCGCGGCGGAAGCGCGCCGCATATTGCAGGTAAAGCCGCGCTTGTTGATCGGCGTCGGGTTGCTGACCTCCTTCGCCAGCGGCGCGATTGGCTTGCTGAAGGGACAGCCGTTCCTCACCGGGGTGTGGGGATACATTCAACTGCCCGGGCTGGGTTCGGTGGAAATGGGAACGCCGGTCCTTTTCGATCTGGGCGTCTACCTGGCGGTGATCGGGGTGTCGCTGTCCATCATCTTTGCATTGGAGGAGGCGGAGTAGGCATGGAAATCATCCTGGCATTCGTGATCGGCGGATTGTTCGCGGCGAGCATTTACATGCTCCTGAGGCGCAGTCTCGTCAAACTGCTCATCGGGCTGGCGTTGCTGGGTCATTCGGCGAACCTGTTGATCTTCACCGCGGCAAAATTGACGCGCGGGCGACCTCCCGTCATTGACGCGAACGCGACGACGCTCGAACCGCCCTTCGCCGACCCGTTGCCCCAGGCGCTCATCCTAACCGCCATCGTCATCAGTTTCGGCGTGATGGCGTTTGCGCTGGCGCTGGCTTTTCGGGCGTATCGAAGCGTCGGCACGGACGACCTCGACCAGATGAAAAGCACGGACGCTTGACGTCCCCGCGACCCTCACGACCATGAATGTATTGCTCATCCTTCCGATCATCGTTCCGATGGTTACAGCCATCCTTACCCTGCTGTTTCGCAGGTCGCGCAATATCCAGCGCGCTTTGAGCCTGTTCGGAGCCTGGATGTTGTTTGGCGTTTCGGTGATGCTGTTCGTTGACGTTCAGCGGAACGGCATCCAGGCGGCGCAGATGGGAAACTGGTCCCCGCCTTTTGGCGTCACCCTGGCGGCGGATCTGTTCGGGGCGATCATGGTCCTGCTCGCCGGGATCATCGCCGCCGCGGTGGCGATGTATTCACTGGTCAGCGTGGATGAAAAGCGCGAGGAGTTTGGGTATCACACCCTTTATCACTTCCTGTTGATGGGGGTGTGCGGCGCCTTTCTGACCGGCGACCTGTTCAACCTCTACGTGTGGTTCGAGGTCATGCTGATGGCTTCGTTCGTGTTGATGGCGTTGGGGGGCGAGCGCGGTCAGATGGAGGGCGCGATCAAATACGTGACCCTCAACCTGCTCTCCTCGGCGATGTTCCTCTCTGCGCTGGGATTGTTGTACGCGATGGCAGGCACGTTGAACATGGCGGACCTGGCGTACAAGTTTTCGGACGTTTCCGCGACACAGCCTCAGGGTGTTGTGACAACGCTGGCGATGTTGTTCATGGTGGCGTTCGGGATCAAAGCCGCGGTCTTTCCGTTGTTCTTCTGGTTGCCAGCCTCGTATCACACGCCGCCGGTTGCGGTCTCCGCGCTCTTCGCCGGGTTGCTGACCAAGGTGGGAGTCTACGCCCTCATCCGGGTCTTCACATTGATATTCATCCAGGATGTCGGATACACCCATGCCCTGATCCTGGTCGTCGCCGCTTTGACGATGGTCAGCGGCGTTTTGGGCGCGGTGGCGCAGAACGAGTTCCGGCGCGTGTTGTCCTTTCACATTATCAGCCAGATCGGTTACATGATCATGGGATTGGGATTGTTCACGCCGTTCGCGCTGGCGGGTTCCGTGTTCTACATTGCCCACCACATTATCGTCAAGACCAATCTCTTCCTCGTCAGCGGCGTGGTGGAAAGGCTTGGCGGCGCCGGGCAACTAAAGAAACTTGGCGGATTGTATCGGTCGCAACCGGGGCTGGCGTTGTTGTTCCTGGTTCCGGCGATGTCGCTGGCTGGATTGCCGCCTCTATCCGGTTTCTTTGCCAAACTGAGTTTGGTGCAGGCTGGGCTGGGCGCGGGTCAAAATGCCATGGTCGCGGTCGCCCTCGGCGTGGGTCTGCTGACGTTGTTTTCGATGCTCAAGTTGTGGAATGAAGCCTTTTGGAAACCCGCGCCCGGGGCGGAGGCGGAACATGGCATCCAGCCGGTTATAAAACTGCGCGACCGGCTGCTCCCCATTGCCTTTCTTGCCGCGATCACAACGCTGATCGGCTTGGGAGCGGGTCCCGCCTTCGATATTGCCTTGCAGGCTGGCGAACAGTTGATGGATCCGTCCATTTACATCCGGGCGGTGATGGGAGGTGCGGGATGAATTACTTTTTTCTGAACGTTTTGCTTGCCCTCGTTTGGGGGGCGTTGACCGGGAGATTCGCCCCCGCCAATCTGTTCGCCGGGTTCATTCTGGGATACATCGCCCTGTTCATGTCGCGCCGGGCATTGGGTCCCACCGACTATTTTATCAAAGTGCGGCGAGCCATCGCTTTCACGCTGTTCTTTCTTTGGGAACTGCTGCTCGCCAATTTGCGCGTGGCTTACGACGTGCTGACGCCGCGTCATTACATGAAACCGCGCGTGATCGCCATCCCGCTCGAGGCGCGCACTGACTCGGAGATCACCGCGCTGGCTTATTTTATTTCGCTCACTCCCGGCACGCTCAGCCTTGACGTTTCCACCGACCGGCGCGTGCTCTTCATCCACGCCATGTATGCGCCCGACGCCGACGCATTGAGACGCGAGATCAAACAGGGACTCGAACGACGCCTGCTCGAACTCATGCGCGGCGCCGAGGCATAGAGAGATCGAAAATGAACATTCTCATCAATATCACGTTCGGATTGTTGAGCCTGGCGATGTTCATCGCCTTCGTGAGGCTGGTGCGCGGACCCAGTCTCCCAGCCAGGGTGGTCGCGCTGGACATGATGGCGGTTCTGGCTGTCGGCATCATCGCCGTCTATTCCGTCGCCACCGGACAACCCATCTTTTTGGACGTTGCCATCGTCCTGGCGCTGATCGGCTTCCTCGGCACGGTCGCGTTTGCGTACTTTGTCGAAAAAGGAGAACTCCCATGGCGCAAAGCGTAAGCCTGATACTCCTTTTGTTGGGCGCGCTCTTCATGTTCCTTGCCTCCATCGGGCTGCTCCGTATGCCGGATGTGCTGATGCGCATGCACAGCACCACCAAATCCAACACGCTGGGCGTGGGATTGATCATGCTGGGAGTCGCCCTGCGCTTCGACGATTTCGCCATCGCCGTGCGGTCGCTTGCGATCGTCATCTTCCTGTTCTCCACCGCGCCGGTGGCGGCGCACATGATCGGGAGGGCGGCTTATCTTTCCGGCGTTCCGCTTTGGGAAGGAACGCTAAGCGACGAGATGCGCGGGCGCTATGACCTGGAAACGCATACCCTGTCCAGCCGGGGGAAGGACATTGCCTCGGCACAGGAGGCGGGAGCGGATTGATGGGGGGATCGGGACTCTGCGTGGGATTGTTGGATGGGTTTTCCTCTTGACAATTTAGAACAAGTGTTCTATTATTCGAGCCGTCGTGGTTTTTCCGTATGTTTGTGGTTCCTTTCGGTTTCCGCAGGAGAACCACAGGAGGCTCAAATGAACCGTTCAGCGTCTCTCAATACACCCCTTTTGCTTCATAGGGCTGCGCTCAAGCGGGGCTTGTTATTTGGCGGGATCATCCTCAGCGCGCTTCTCGCGTTCGAGGTCTTCAATTTCTCCAGCACCGCTTTTGCCCTGCATGACATCCTGGGAGAACTGTCCTTTGGTCCGTTCAAATGGGCGACCATCCTCGCCTTCGCGTTCTGCGGCATTGACTTTGCCGGTATCGCCCGTATCTTCACCCCCGAACAGGGACGCGACGAACCCGCCGAGGTTTGGTACCTGTTCGGAGCCTGGTTCCTCGCCGCGGCTTTCAACGCCTCCCTCACTTGGTGGGGTGTCTCCGTTGCGATTCGCAGGGCGACGGGTGAGGGCGGCATCCTTCTTGGGCAGGATACAATGCTCAAGGTTGTGCCGATCCTGGTGGCAGTGATGGTGCTTGCCATCCGCGTCCTGCTCATCAACACTTTTTCGGTTGCGGGTGACCGCATCTTCTCCATGGCGGAGGACCGCCCTTACCAGACCGCGTCCTCCTACCGTTCCAACGATGCGTATCGCAATCCGTCGCCGTCTTTCCCGCGTCCCGCCCCCAAGCCGACGCCTGCCGCCTCATCCACGCGCCCGCTTTACAACGAACCGACCTATCACCCGATCGGCATGAACGCTCAGGGACAGAACAACAGCCCCAACAAATATATGAGTTGATCGCTCGAGAATCCACTGACCTCCTTACATCCAACACGAAGAGGCGCCGCGTACGCGGCGCCTCTTCGTGTTTGTGCGTCGAAGGGACGTGACCTGGGGGTTGCTCGAGGAAATATCGGTCGCTTGCGCCAACCTTCGGGACGGTTTCAACTGAAATGAAACACGCCCAAATGACGATTTCATTCACGGTAGCCGCCGTTGGGACGGAACACAGAAAAATACAACAACGGGCGGTATCCCAGGCGGCGATACAAACGCATTGCCTGATTCGAGGGAATCGCCGCCATGCGCTTCAATCCCAGTTCGATTGCCTGCGCGTGAACGCGCTGGACGAGCGCCGTGCCGTGCTTGCGCTTGCGGTAATTTTTGAGGACGTACAACTGATTGATGTAACCCACCTTGTCGTAGATCGAGACGAGCTGGATCCATCCCACCGCTTCGCCGTTTTCCTCCACGTAAAAGGAATGAATGTGTTTGTCGCGCAGGGTTTGCACGTAGATGCGCTCGCCCTCGGCGGTGAGGGTGTGGTTGGCGGTCTCCGCTTGTTGAATAGTCGTGGCTTTGCGCACGCTGGCGGGAATGGTGCCGACCCTGTCCGGCAGGTCGTATCCCAAAATGGGACCGGTGCGCACGAACTCGTGCGCGAACTTCGTGTATTGCTCCTTCAAGGCGGGGTCCGACGGCGCGGGGTGAAAGACGTCAAGGATGTATTGCTTGTCGTCAGGGATGGGACACGCCAGCACCGCATCCATCACGGACTGCGCGTCCGCGCTCAGGGCGAGGAATTCGTATTGGTAGGAAGCGATGGGCGCGCCTTCGTAAATGGAGATGCCGATCGGTCCATGGACCTTGTATTTCGTTCTATGTGTGACGCGATACACGTGATTGTGCGAGGCGATCATCGCCTCCGCCGCCCACCAGTGTTCGATGTCGGGTCTTGGGTTCTTCATGCGCTAATAAGACGTACTCCCTTTCGGTTTGTTACTCTTCCAGTGTGCTTTCCCCGTTGGAAAACACGTAAAAACTTTTGCCCATGTCGTAAACGAAATCGGTGACGATGTATCCCGCCGCGAAGGCGGTTTCGAAGACCTCGCGCGTGAAAAAGCGCCAGTCGCGCGCCAGGGCGATGTCCGCTTCTTTCACCGCGTCGAAATCGGAGGGGATCTCCGCGAGCAGGAGGCGTCCTTCGAGCGGGGAAAAATGTTCGGGTGGGCAGATCAGGTCCTCGGTCCGTGCGAGAGGCGTGTAGAGGGGTTGAAGGTCGGCTTTGGAGAAGGCATCCAATTTCAGGGGGGCGCGGGCGCGTTTGCTGAGTCTCCGCTCGACGCGGCGGGTGTTGACCCACCAATCCACCTGGAAGCGGTCGGAGGGCAGCCCGGCGTTCAAGCCGTCGCGCATGTCGCCGTATTCGGAGCGGCGATATGTATTGCAGACCGCGCCGAGTTTCGCGATGTTGAGCCGCGCATTGCGGCTGAGCAGGGGATCGTACGTCCACGTGATGTGGTCAATGCCCTGTTTGCGGACCATCTGCCATTGCGCCCGCTTCAACGCGAAGCCGACGCCTGCATCGCGGTGACCGGGCTCGACCCCCATCATGTGCGAGCAATGTTTGGGGCGCGGACCATCGGGGGTGAAGTCGAGGCCGGGGAAGCCAAAGACAAAGCCGATGAGTTCGCCTTCGAGGAACGCGCCGATGACCAGCCCGCCGTTGTGGATGGCGGCGATGAAGACGTGGGCGGGGACGACGTCGGTCTCGCTGCCGCGCCAGACGGCGCGTTGCAGGTCTTCGACGAGAGTCATTTCTTCGGGAGTTTCGAGCAGTTTGAGGACGGGAGCAGGCATAAGGTCAGCGCGGGAAGCGGAGAATTTCCTGTATCCTTCGCGAGAGCGGTTTGCGTTCGAGGTAGTTCAGCCGGTAGGCAAAACGCGCGGGCATAAGCCCGAACGTGCGCGGGAGGTTTTCCACCGGGCAGGTGCGGTTGACGGCAACGTAGTCAATCCAATAGGTGGAGGCGTTGAGCCGGCGCGCCACCGAATCGAGCAGGACAACGAGGACGCGCATGTAGGGAGGCGGCAGGGGCAGGAGCAGGCGACGCGTGTGAGTGACGTCCATGAGGATCTCGAAGATCTGGCGCAGGGTGAAGTATTCGCCGCCGCCGATCTCGTAGGTCTGATTCACGGTATCGGGGTTTTGCAGCGTCCAGACCAGGCAGGTGACGAGGTCTTCGACCCAGAGCGGTTGGAGCAGGGCGCGTCCCTCGCCGGGGATGGGGATGAAACCGGGCGAATATTTGAGGATAGCCGCCAGCGCAGTGGTGAACCCGTCCTCGGGACCGAAGACTACGGACGAACGGATGATGGTGTGCGGAACCCCGCTTTTGCGGATGTGTTCCTCGGCGATGCCCTTGGACTTGTGAACGGGGAACGCGGAAGCGCGGTCCGCGCCGAGGTGGCTGAGAAAGACAAGCCGTTCGATGCCCGCGTCTGCGGCGGCTTGCGCCAGCGCGCGCGTGCCTTCGATATCGGTGGTGAAGAGACTGCCGTCGCGCCCCTGGGACGCCGCGCTGGCGAGGTGATAGACCTGGTCCACGCCGCGCAGCGCGGCGCGCAAACCGCGCTCGTCGTTGAGGCTGACCACCGCCACTTCGACCGGCACGCCCTTCGGCAGGCGCGGCGACTTCGGCGAAGGACGCAGAAGAACCCGCACCCGTTGTCCAGTTTCAGTAAGTTGGCGCACGAGGGCGCGTCCGATAAATCCGGTTGCGCCGGTAACAAGAATCATGGGAAGGATTATAGCAGAGGCGATATTTCCCCGCATTTTCCCGTGCGCTTCATCCTCATTTGATTGCAGGATGTCACGATTCACGCCGGATTTCGGGACAAAGGCGCGAGAATGATTGTGCGCCGTTACGCCTCCATCGCCCGACCCGAAACCTGCCGCCTGTTCCAAATGGCTTATCCACGCCTGAAGAGCGTCCCGCGCGGCGCGAGTGCCGGCGATGAGGGGACACCTGGGCGCGAACTCGGGGCATAAGGGCGCCTCGCCCGATGAATGAAGTGCAACGTTTACGCCGCTGTTGCGTAAGATACATGGTTGAATGCGAAAGGAGAATGAAAATGCAAACGAATCGTTCCAACGTTGGCGCGTTGGTCGGAGGCGCGATATTGATCGCCTTCGGTCTGCTGTCCCTGGCGGGCAGGATATTCCGCTTCATGGATTGGGGCTTCCTCTGGCCCTTCATCGTGATCGGGTTTGGCGCGCTGTTCTTCGTGGCAATGTTCGCGGGCGGAAAAGGGACCGCTGCATTCGCCATCCCCGGCAGCATCATCGGCGGCATCGGGCTGGTGTTGCTGTTCCAGAACGTCACCGGTCACTGGGAGTCCATGTCCTACTTCTGGACGCTGATCATCCTGTTCGTGGGCGCGGGCATCTACATCATGGGCTGGTATGGAGGCAATGAAGGTCAAAGAAAATCGGGCGCGGGCGTGATGAAGGTGGGCTTCATCCTGTTCATCATCTTCGGCGCGTTCTTCGAGATGATCTTCTCATCGTTCGGGAACGTCATCTTCCCGATCCTGCTCATTTTGCTGGGCGGCTATCTCGTGATCTCCCGCTCCGGTCTGCTGGGCGGGAGGAAGAGGGATGAATCGCCCAAAAACGACGTAATTCCACCGGCAAGTTAGGAACTGAAAGGAAGGAAAAAAATGGAACAACAAAGATCACTATTCGGTCCGTTATTGCTCATTGCGGCGGGCGCGATCTGGCTGCTCGTAAGGTCGGGCGGCATTCCCTCCGCGAATCTCTGGGCGTTGACTCACATCTGGCCCTATCTGCTCATCGCGGCGGGCTTGGGCTTGATCTTGCGGCAGTACTGGCGATACACGTCCATATTGCTGGACGTGGTCATCATCGGCGGCGCGGCGCTGGCGATTCTCTATGCCCCCAGCCTGGGCTGGGACAGCCCGTCCATGTTCGGCGTGTTCACCAATGGGGATTTCAACGTCGGACCCGGCGAACGCGGCTCGGGGAACCTCGCCACCGTGACGCGCGACGTGGGCGATTTCGATGCCATCGAAGTGGATTACCCCGCGCAGGTCTTCGTCACGCAGGGCGACGCGGTATCGGTCAAGATCGAAGCGGAGGACAATCTCCTGCCCGGTTTGCAGACCCAGGTCAGCAACGGCAGGCTCAGGATCTTCTACAAGGCGGAGGCCGGTAAACGCGTCAACCCGACCGAGATCGTCAGGGTCACCATCGTGGTCACGGAACTGAAGGACGTGGAGTTCGACAGCGCGGGCGAGTTGATCATCGAAGGGCTGGAGACCGACGACCTGGGAATTTCGATCAGCGGCGCGGGCAATTTGAAACTCGACGCGATCGCCGTAAAGGAACTCTCCATAAACCTGAGCGGCGCGGGAAGCATGACCGCCTCCGGCGCTGCGGATGATCTCAGTTTGACCATCAGCGGTTTCGGCAGTTTCAACGGCAAGGACCTGCAAAGCCAGACCGCCAGCGTCAGCCTGAGCGGGGCGGGGAGCGCCACCGTATGGGTGGAGGAAAAACTGGACGCCGAGATCGCGGGCGCGGGCTCGGTCAATTACTACGGTTCGCCGGTGGTGACGAAACAGATCGGCGGACTGGGCGACGTGAAGCAAATGGGCGATAAGTAAACCAATGCCGGTTCTTTCCACGATCGCGTTGACGCATGAAGCGAATTGCCGGCGGGCGGATGCATCCCTGGCTCCCTCCATCACGAAAGCCGCGAGCAAGCAGACGTATTACACGATCCGCTTCCTCGCGGACCGTGAACGGGTCGCGGACGCGTACCGCGCCTACGCGTATTTCAGGTGGGTGGACGATGTCCTGGACGGCGAAGCAGGTTCGGGCGTGGAGCGAAGCGTCTTCATCGGAAGGCAAAGGTCCATTCTGGAGAAATGTTATCGGGGCGAATCGCCGCGTGACGCGGACATCCACGAAGAGATGTTGGTTGAGTTGATGCGCGGTGGCGAGGAAAAGAACAATGGGCTGGGACAGTATCTCTGCAACATGATGCGGGTGATGGCGTTCGATGCGGGGCGGCGCGGCAGGTTGATTTCGCAAAGCGAATTGACCGAATATACGCGCTGGCTTGCGACCGCGGTGACCGAAGCCATGCACTACTTCATCGGTCACGATTGTTACGCGCCGCGGGACGGGACGCGCTATCTGGCTGTGACCGCCGCGCACATCACTCACATGCTGCGCGATACGTTCGACGACATCGAAGCGGGATATTTCAACATCCCGCGCGAAGTGCTGGACGCGAATCGCATCACGCCGTTCGACGTGACGAGCGACGCGTACCGCGCCTGGGTGCGGAGCAGGGTGCAGTTGGCGCGCGCATATTTCAACAAGGGCAGGGATTGTTTGGATCGAGTCGAGAACTTGCGCTGCAGGCTGGCGGGCTTTACCTACGCGACGCGGTTCGAATGGCTGTTGAATACGATGGAGCGTGAAGATTATCTCCTCCGCCCTCGGTACGACGAACGGAAAAGTTTTGCGACGGGCTTGCGGATGGGATTGGGTGCAGTGGCTTCCCTGTTTCATCTGCGCGGCGTTGATTTGTCTCCGCAGACCGTTCCTGTGAGGAAGAAGTATTGATGTCATTGCGAGTGACTGGTCGAGTAGAGCGAGTGTTTTTCTCGCTCGTATCGAGACCCAGCCACGAAGCAGTCTCCAGTTCAGCAGCGAGATATAAGGACACGAGATTGCTTCGCAGCGTGCGCTCGCAATGACACGTTGTAGAGTGAAATATGAAACCAAAATCCGTCATCGTCATCGGCGCGGGGGTGGGCGGCATCGTCGCCGCGACGCATCTCGCGCATCATGGAATCAAAGTTACCGTCGTCGAGAAGAACTCGCGCCCGGGCGGGCGCTGCGACCGCGTCAGCCGCGAGGGACATCACTTCGATACGGGTCCCACGCTGCTGGTCATGCCGTTGTTGTACGAAGCGGAGTTCGCCGCGCTCGGAACGTCCATGCGCGAAATGCTCGACCTCCAACGGGTTGACCCAACCTATCGCCTCGTCTTCGACGATGGCAGCCAGCTCGCGCTCACCTCGGATATGCAGTCCATGCGCGAGCAACTCGAAAATTTCGAACGCGGAAGTTTTCAAAAACTTTTGCGTTATTTGGACGAAGGTCAACGACATTATCGTCTCGGCATGGAGAGACTCGTCAACCGTGATTTTCGCAAAGCCTCCGAGTTCTTCACGCTTCGAAACATCCCGCTCCTGTATCAACTCAAACCGCTCGTCAATCACTACCGCAACATGTCCGCCTATTTCGACGACCCGCGCCTCAAAGCCGCGTTCACGTTCCAGGACGTGTACATGGGCTTGAGTCCCTTCGAGGCGCCCGCCACGTTTTCGATGATGCCCTACACCGAACTGGCGCATGGCGTCTACTATCCGCGCGGCGGCATGTACGGCATCGTCGAAGCGCTGATGGAACTGGCAAAAAGTGCGGGCGTCGAATTCATCTTCAATGCAGCCGTCGAACGCATTGACGTCGACGCGGCTCACGCGCGCGGCGTCATGCTGGAAGACGGTCAACGCATCGAAGCCGACGCCGTGCTCGCCAACGCCGACCTGCCCTACGTGTACAACGATTTGTTGCCCGACGAATCGCTCGCCAACACGATCACGCGCAAACGCTTTTCGTGTTCGGTCATCAGTTTCTTTTGGGGATTGGATAAGACCTATGACTCGCTCGGACCTCACACGCTCTTCCTCGCCAGCGACTACCGCGAAAACTTCGAGCGCATCATCCGTGACCTGAGCCTGCCCGACAACCCCAGCCTTTACATCCACGCCCCGGCGCGGCTCGACCCGGACATGTCCCCGCGCGGAGAGGACACGCTCATCGCCATCGTCCCGGTGGGGCACATGTCCGAAAATGGCGGGCAGGATTGGGGTCGGATTCGAGACGAGGCGCGTCGGCACGTCCTCCGCCGGTTGGCGAGTCTCGGCGTCACGGATCTGGAATCGCACATCAAATTCGAGACCAACTTCACGCCGTTATCGTGGCGCAAACGATACAACCTGATGAAAGGCTCCACGCACGGACTGTGCCACAACCTGACCCAACTGGGATATTTCCGCCCACGCAACAAACACCCGCGCTACCAGAATTTATATTTCACCGGCGCAAGCACGCATCCAGGCACGGGGTTGCCGACGGCGATGGTCTCCGGGCGTTTGTCCGCGCGGAGGATTTTGGATGATCTTATGATCGAAAGATAAAGGAGGCGCGATGAAGGATAATCAAATCACTTTCCTTGGATTGACGCTCAGAGCCATGGTCTCGCACACGCTGACGTATTTCATTGTCGGGCTGGCAGCGTTTACCGTGTTCAACTACGCGGCGCGTTTTGCCGAAGCGGACCTGAGCGGTTATATGCGTCCGACGGGCGATCCCATCGTCGCATTGGGACCTGCGCTCCAGTTCATTCGCGGCATTCTGTTCGCGCTGGCGTTCTACCCCTTGCGCGAGATCCTGTTTGGCAGAAGGAACGGCTGGCTGGTAACGTGGCTGCTGCTCGTCTCGCTGGGGATCCTCTCCACGTTTGGTCCCGCGCCCGGCTCGGTGGAAGGCGCGATCTACACGGTCTTGTCCATCCGCGAGCAGTTTCTCTCGGGCGGCATGTTGGAAATCCTGACGCAATCCTTCCTGTTTTCCGTCCTGCTGTATTACTGGGTGAATCACCCCGGGAAACGCTGGCTGAACTGGCTCCTGGGCATCCTGTTTGGATTGGTCATCCTCATGTCGGTAATGGGTTATTTGGCGGCAAGCGGGTCTCTTGCCGTTCCGCCTGCCTGATCGGCGCAAGACCCTCCCTGTGTCGCCGGGCGATGCGATGCACCGGACGGTGGAATTTTTAGTTTCAGGACTTACGCAAAACCCGGTTTCTCCACCATACGTTTTAGAAATCGGACGCGGACGAGCGCTGACTTACGCGGAAAATCAATTAAATTACGCGTCCCAATAAAAGATTGGCTCATGTGTGATTCGTGTGCAGACGTTAGAGAACGTCCGCTACACGCGAATGTTTTTGCACACTTTTCATAGATGAGCCAAAAGATTTATACGGTAGCAAAAACCCGGTTCAATTCCGCTGATCTTCGCCAACCCACACGGAAACAATTCTGCGCAAGTCCAATACTGTTCGAGCGGGCGGGTCATCCCGGGTGGGTTTCGGCCGCAGGAATGTGGAGCGGGTATGCGCCGATCCTTCGTGGTACACTAACGATCGAAGATCACGAAAGGGTCATTTGCGAAATGCACGGCAACCCAACCGCAACGGCTGTCGCCTGCGCCAACATCGCCTTCATCAAATACTGGGGCAATCGCGATGACGCCCTGCGCCTCCCCGCCAACGGCTCCATCTCGATGAACCTCGATGGGCTGACCACGCGCACGACGGTCAGTTTCCAGCCGTCGCTTCCCTTCGACGAACTCATCATCAACGGGCGCGAGGTCGCGGGCGCCGGGCTGGAGCGCGTCACGCGCATCCTCGACATCATCCGTGAAATGGCGCAGATCAACGATCGGGCGGAGGTGATGACGGAGAACAACTTTCCCTCCGGCGCGGGGATCGCATCCTCCGCCTCCGCGTTTGCCGCCTTAGCCCTCGCGGGAAGCAAAGCCGCGGGACTGAACCTGAGCGAATCCGAACTCTCGCGTCTCGCGCGGCGTGGGTCTGGTTCCGCTTCGCGATCGGTCCCCGGCGGATTCGTGGAATGGCAAATGGGAACGGGCGACGAAGACTCTTTCGCCTTCTCCATCTCGGGACCGGATCACTGGAGACTCGCGGATTGTGTCGCCATCGTCAGCGCCGCGCACAAAAAGACCGGCTCCACCGAGGGACACACCCTCGCGCCGACCAGTCCGCTTCAAGCCGCGCGCGTATCAGACGCGCCGCGCAGGCTGGAGATCTGCCGCAGCGCCATCCTGCGCCGCGATTTTGAAATGCTGGCAAACGTCGTGGAACTCGATTCGGATATGATGTACGCCGTGATGACGACCTCCACGCCCGCGCTGCATTACTGGAAGCCCGCCTCGCTGGGGGTGATGAACGCCGTGCGGCAATGGCGAAGCGAGGGACTGCCGGTCTGTTACACAGTGGATGCGGGACCCAACGTCCACGTCATCTGCCCTGAAACCGAGGCGCGCGTCGTTGACAAAAAATTGCGGGAGATCGAAGGGGTGACGAACGTTCTCGTCGCGCGCGCCGGCGGCGCGGCGAAGATCGTCAATGGGGATTCGTAAACACAACAAAATCCACCGCCAAGCGCGCCAGGGACGCAAAGAAAACTTTAGAAAATCTTTGCGCTCCTGGCGGTAAAAAAAGAACTCTTATTCCACTGAAATGATGAACTGATAGTGCGGTTGTCCGCCCTCCTGCACTTCCACCTCGAGGTGCGGGTATTTTTCGCGCGCCATGTCCGCAATGCGATGCGCCTCCGCGCGCGGCATGTCCTGTCCGTGGAAAAGCGTGATGAGTTCGTGTTCGCCTGCGTCCGCCTTTTCGAGCAGCGCCAGCGTTCCCTCCTCCACAGACCCCGCCGAGGCAACCAGTTTCCCGTCGAGCAGCGCGATCACCTGTCCCTCCTTGACAATGACGCCGTCAATCTCCACCGAGCGCGTCGCCACCGTGATCTCGCCCGTCCTGACCTGGCTCAGGGCTTTGGTCATTTTCTCGGCGACAGAATCAACCTCCCCGTCGGGTTGAAGCGAGAGCATGGCGGCGAGTCCCTGCGGCACGGTTTTGCTCGGCACCACCGCCACCTGTTTCACCGTCACTTCCTTTGCCTGGTTCGCCGCCATGATGATGTTCTTGTTGTTCGGCAGGATGATAACTTTATCGGTCGGCAGATTCTCGAACGCCGCGAGGATGTCCTGCGTGGAGGGATTCATCGTCTGCCCGCCGGAGACCGCAGCCGCCGCGCCCAAACTCGCGAAGATGCGGCTCAACCCGTTGCCCGGCGAAACGACCACCACCGCGATCTGCCCCGGCTCCACCGCCGTAAAGTTGATCTTCTGCTCCTTGCTCTTTTGGATGTCGTCCATCTGTGCGAGCAGGTTTTCCATCGCAACCTTTGTGATGGTGCCGATCCCCATGATGTAATCAATCGGCTCGTATCGTTTTTCGAGCGGCACGTGGATGTGCATCCGATACATCCCCTCGCCCTCGCCCACCTGGATCGAAGTGCCCATCCCTTCCAGCCGGCCGTAAAACGATTGCAACTCGAAACCGTCGTTCGGGAAGAAGTCCACCACCACTTCGTAATCCTGTCCCTCCTCCACCTCCTGCATGGCGCTCTCGAGATTCATTGCCGAAAGCGGTTGCACGCTCGCCAGCGGCACATCCAGCGGTTCGCCATGTACGTGACGCAACATGCCCTCGAGGATGAAATACAGACCCTTCCCGCCCGCATCCACCACGCCCGCCTGCTTCAGGATGGGGAGCAACTCGGGCGTCTGCCGGACCGTCTCATCCGCCGCCTTCACCGCGATCTCGAGGATGTCAATCGCGTCCCGCTTCGCATCGGACCCGAGACCTGTTTCTGTTCCCTCGGCAATTCCCCTGGCGACGGTTAAGATCGTCCCCTCCACCGGCTTGACGACTCCCTTGTAGGCTGTATCGCGCGCCTCCGCGAACGCCCGGACGAGGGTCGCCGCGTCGAGCGCCTCGTGATCCTGCACGCTGCGCGCGAACCCGCGCCACAACTGCGAAAGGATCACGCCCGAATTGCCGCGCGCCCCCATCAACGCGCCCTTTGCCACCATGCCAGCCATTTTGCCGAGATGCTTTTCACCCGCATCCTTGATCTCGTTGTAAGCGGATTGCATGGTGAGGAGCATGTTCGTGCCGGTGTCCCCGTCCGGCACCGGGAAAACGTTCAGCGCGTTCACGATCTGCTGGTTCGTGCGGAGCCAGATCATGCCCGCCTCCACCAGCCGTTTCAACGATTGACCGTCAATGCGCGTCCGGCGGAGTTTCTCCACGCGAGAGGGGTTCAAAGTCATGTAATCTGCTCTCCGCTTCTAGTCGCTGTCGCTGATCCGCAGTCCCGCCACGTGCACGTTGACGCTGTTCACCTTGAGACCCAGCGCCTTTTCCACGTGGAAGATGATCGTGTTCCTTACGCTTTCCGCCACGCTGTTGATGCGCGTGCCATACTCGACGATGATGTGCGCCTCGATGTCAATGTCCTCGCCGTTGTACCGCACCGAGATACCCTTCGAGGGTTCGCGCGTAATGGATTTGACGATGCCGTCCGCCAGGTTCATCGGCGCCAGCCCCACCACGCCGTACGATTCGAGTACGGCTTTATGGGCGATGGTCGCCACTGCATGTGGGGAGATGTGAATCCCGCCCAGGGTTGTCTGTTCTTCACCCATGGATTTCCTCTCGTTGTTTCCGTCATTGCGAAGCGCAGCCGAAGGATTCCGTCTCGCAATGACAATGTTTTTTTTCTATTTTAACATCTTGCCTGCAAAAAGGTCACGTGATAAAATGTCGTGCCTTCGGGAAGGCAATCGCAATCGGAATTATAGCAAGAAAGGAAGTCATCCAATGGCTAAATGCGCGAACTGTGGAAAATCCACGTCCTTCGGTCACAACCGCTCCTTTTCCCAGCGAGCCACCAACCGCAAGTTCAAGCCGAACCTGCAAAAGACGCTCGTAATGGAACAGGGACGCAAGGTGCATAAAGTGCTTTGCGCCAAGTGCATCAAGGCAATGGCGAAATCCGCCGCCTGACCGCCGGTTTTCTCGTAACAAAAGTCGCAGCCGAAAGGCTGTGATTTTTGTTTAATTCCATTACCTGTCAATTCGACCGAAGGGAGAAATCTTGGCTCATGTGTGATTCGTGTGCAGACGTTAGAGAACGTCCGCTACACGCGAATGTTTTTGCACACTTTTCATAGATGAGCCGAAATCTTTACTTCGGGTGGAGGATTTCTCAGTCGCCAGCCCTCTCCCTTCGTTCGAGACAAGGCTCCCTCGATATGACAGCGTGGGATCATTTCAGATGGTCCCTCAACGCTTTTATCCCCGCCTCGATCCCCTGAGGATGTTTGAAGACCGCCGTCGCCGCGACGAACGCGGTCGCGCCGGCTTCCTTCAGTTTCCCCGCGTTTTCCGCCGTCACCCCGCCGTCCACTTCGAGCCATGCGGCGGAACCCAATGCATCCAGCCTCCTGCGGACCTCCGCCACCCTCGCAGTGGATCCCGGGATGAACGCCTGCCCCGAAAACCCCGGGTTGACGCTCATCACCAACACCAGATCCGCCTCTCCCAAAACAGCCTCCAACGCCCCGACAGGCGTTCCGGGATTCAATACCACCCCGGCTCTGCATCCCAAAGATTTGATGTATTGCAATGTGCGATGCAAATGCGGACAGGTCTCCACGTGGACGGTCAGACCGGTTGCCCCGGCCTTGGCGAACGCTTCGAGATGAAGTTCCGGTTTCTCGATCATCAAATGCACGTCGAGCGGAAGTCCCGTGATGCGCCTGCACGCCTCGACGATGAACGGTCCCATCGTGATGTTCGGGACGAAGCGACCGTCCATCACGTCCACGTGGATCCAATCCGCGCCGGCGGTTTCGCAGGCGCGGATCTCTTCGCCAAGTCTGGTGAAATCTGCGGAGAGGATGGAGGGGGCGATGATAGGTTCGGTCATGGCAGGAAACCAACAACGACAGCCGCCTTTTTATTTTGTCAGCGCGGGTTGTACAGGATGAAGATATAGATCCAAAACGGGATCAATCCCAGGACGGCGATGAGCGCCATCAAGCCCAAGCCGATCGTCGTCCAATCCATTTCCGGGAGGCGGACTTCGGGGAGGTCAATTTCGGGGATGGTGAAGGCAGGCTGAGGCTGGGAAGGCTGCGAGTCGGGCTCCTTGTAGGTGGAGGCGGCTTCGGGGGTCAAACTCAGGGCGGGCGCGGCGGACTCCTCGCGTTGAGTCCCGAACCGCAAAAGGACGCGTCCCAATTGGTCGGCGGTGCGGTAACGCGCGGCGGGCTCCTTGGAAAGCACTTTGAGGATGATCTCTTCGAGCGCCGGGGGAATATCGGGGACGTATTCGCGCGGGGGAATGGGCGGCTGTTCGAGGTGCAGCCTGGCGAGTTCCTGGCTGGTGGGGGCGTTGAAGGGAAGCGCGCCCGTGATCGTTTCGTACAGCACAACACCGAGCGAATACACGTCGGAGGCGGGCGAGGGCGCTTCGCCCACGGCTTGTTCGGGAGAGAAGTATTGCGGCGAACCCCACACCACGTCGGCGCGTTCATCGGGCAGGATGGTGGAAAGGGCGCGGGCGATTCCAAAATCCGTGACCTTGAGCCTGCCGTCGGGCGTGACGATCATGTTGTGCGGCTTGATGTCGCAGTGGACGAGCCCGGCGCGATGGGCGTACCCGATTCCCGCGCACGCCTGCACGATCAATGGAATGGCTTCCTCGATGGAATAACGTCCGCGCTGGCGCAGGAGGGTTTTGAGGTCCTTGCCGGGGATGTATTCCATCACGATAAAGAGCTGGTCGTTGTCGAAGCCGAAATCGTGCACGGTGACGATGTTGGGATGCGAGAGGTTTGCCGCGGCGCGCGCCTCCATTTTGAAGCGCTCCTGAAATCCCTGTTCGTTGGAGTAATGTTCGTGCAGAACCTTGATCGCCACCGTGCGTTCGAGCATCAGGTCGCGCGCGCGGAACACGTCCGCCATGCCGCCTGTGCCGATGCGTTCGAGGAGTTGATAACGGTCGTTGAGTACTGCGCCTTCTTCCATGATGGGGAGGATTATATCATCTTGACCCCCTCCGCCTTTGGCGCCCGCCATCCCGCGTGGCGGGATGAGGGAGGCTGGGAGGTGGCAGGTTATAATCCCTCCCATGCGAAGCGCAGTCGTCATTTACAACCCTGCGGCGGGACGTTTCAACGTCAAGCCCTTCATCAATTCCGCGGTCAAGGAACTGGAATCGGCCGGGTGGAAGGCGGACGCGGCGGAAACCCGGAGCGGCGCGCACACCATCGAACTGGCGAAGCAGGCATCGGCGGAGAAAAGGGACGCGGTGTTTGCCGTCGGCGGCGACGGCACGATCGGCAACGTCGTCAACGGCTTGATCGGCACCGAGACCGCGCTGGGAGTCCTGCCGGCCGGCACGGCGAACGTCTGGAGCATCGAACTCGGATTGCGCCCCTTCGCGTGGACGCAGCCCTGGGTGTTGAGAAGGAACGCCTCCATCCTTGCGAACGCGCCCTGCCATTCTGTTGACGTTGGCGCGTGCAACCAGTATTCCTTTATGATGTGGGCGGGCATCGGACTCGACGCGCTCACCATTCACAACATCGAACCGCGCATCCGCCTCGAAAAATTCTTTGCCATGCCCGAATACACCGCGAAGAGCATCTGGCAGGCGGCGCAATGGAGCGGCGTGCAATTGCGATTATGGGTGGACGGCGAGGAAGTGGAGGGCAATTACATCGTCGCAGTGTCCACCAACATCCGCCACTACCTCGGCGGTCTTGCCAACCTTTCGCCCGACGCCTATCTCGACGACGGGATGCTCGACATCTGGCTCTTCAGCGGGAACAATCTGGGCGACGCGTTGCGTCATGCCTATAACATGTGGCGCGGCTTCCACATCAACGCGGAAAACGTCCGCCGCATCACCTTCAGCCACCTGCGCGTCGAAAGCGAAACCCCGTTTTGGATCCAATCCGACGGCGAACCGCGCGGCTCCGCGCAACAGGCTGAGATCAGAACCCATCCGCGCGCCCTGCGAATGCTCATGCCCCCGCGCGGCTTGGAATTACTGAAGCACGGATAGATAAACATGGATGCGCGTCAACTTTTCAACAAATGGGTCGTCCTCGGCGCGTTGATCGTCGCGGGATGTTTGACCCTCGTCGTCGTCATCTCCATTGGATGGACGACCCCGCTTCGTTCCTCCGACGTTGGGTTTGTTCCCGCGCAATTGACCGTGATCTTCGCCCCGACCGCCACCCCTAACGTCACGCCGACAGCGACCATTGACCCCTTCGCGCCCTCTCCCACGCCCACCGGGATCGCCGTCGGCAGTTATGCCCAGATCACCGGCACGAATGGAGAGGGGCTCCGCATCCGCGCCGCGCCGGGGTTGAGCGGCGAACCGGTCTTCCTCGGCCTCGACTCGGAGGTTTTCCTCGTGCAGGACGGTCCGCGCGAAGCGGACGGATACGTGTGGTGGTATCTCGTCGCGCCCTATGACGACGCGCGCGCGGGCTGGGCGGCGGCGGACTTTTTGACGTACATCCCCGCGCCGTGACCGTGCATAGTCGGCGTTCTCAAACGCCGACGGGCGCGTAAGCCTGCCCTGAGCTTGCCGAAGGGAGAACGCGCCCTGCGCAAAGTGGCAAACGGCTTCCATTCCTGGTTATTTGTGGTAAAAGAATCCCATGAAACTGATCGAGAACATCCCTGTCTGGGGCGAGCCGGTGGACGAGAGCGCATTTTCGCAGATCAGGAATTGCGCGCGCACCGCCGACGCCGCCGCGTTGATGGCGGACCATCACAAGGGCTACGCGGTCCCCATCGGCGGGGTGGTGGCTTATAGCGACAGCATCAGCCCATCGGGAGTCGGATTCGACATCGCCTGCGGGAACAAAGCCGTTTTGCTCGACATCCCCGCCTCGGAGATTCGCGCCAACATCCGCACGATCATGGACGATATCTGGAACAACCTGTCCTTTGGGCTGGGTCTCAAGAACAAACAACGCGTAGATCACGAACTCTTCGACGACCCGGCCTGGGGCATCAAGGCGGTCAGGGGTCTCAAGGACAAGGCGCGCGCGCAACTGGGTACGATCGGCTCCGGCAACCATTACGTTGACCTGTTCGAGGACGAGCAGGGGCGCGCCTGGATCGGCGTGCATTTTGGTTCGCGCGGACTCGGTCACAAGACCGCGACCTATTTCCTGAACGCGGGCGGCGCAAAGGACGGCATGGACGTTGATCCGCTCGTCGTTTCCGTGAGGTCGGGTTTGGGGAGCGATTATCTCGCCTGTATGCAACTGGCGGGACGATACGCCTACGCCGGGCGCGACTGGGTGTGCAGTGAGGTGGCGCGCATGTTGGGCGCGAACATTCTGGAGGAGGTGCATAACCATCATAACTACGCCTGGCGCGAAACGCATGGCGGGCAGGAATTGTGGGTGGTGCGTAAGGGAGCGACGCCGGCTTTTCCCGGTCAACGCGGGTTCGTGGGCGGTTCGATGGGCGACATCTCCGTGATTTTGGAGGGCGTTGAATCGGAGGAGGCGAAGTATTCGCTGTATTCCACCGTTCACGGCGCGGGACGCGTGATGAGTCGCAACGCGGCGCGCGGCAAGATCAACCGCAGGACGGGCAAGGTCATTTCGCAGGGCGCGATCTCACGCGAGATGATGATGGATTGGATCCGCAGGCAGGGGGTCGAGTTGAGAGGCGCCGGCACGGACGAGTCGCCGCATTGTTACAAGCGCCTGCCCGAAGTGCTGGAGTTCCACGCCTCGACCGTCCGCATCCTGCACACGCTCGAGCCGATCGGCGTGGCGATGGCGGGGGAGAATGAGTTCGATCCGTATAAGGATTAGAAAGTGGAAAGTGGAAAGTAAAAAGTGGAAAGTGGAAAGTAGAAAGTAGAAAGTGGAAAGTGAGAAGTGGAAAGTGGAAAGTGGAAAGTAGAAAGTGGAAAGTAGAAAGTGGAAAGTGGAAAGTGGAAAGTGAGAAGTGGAAAGTGGAAGTGGAAGGAAGCAACGGAGTCATTGATGAACGAAAAACCGACCGGCATTACAGCCAATAAATCGAAAAGGGAGTTTACGATCACGTGGAACGATGGGCACGTAAGCGTATATCCGTTCGAGTTGTTACGCGCGGCGTGTCCGTGCGCTTCTTGCAGAGGCGGACACGAGAACATGAGCTCTGAGCCAGACCCGGATGTATTCGAAAAGAAACTGGGGGATTCGCCCGCCACGCGCATTTCAAATGTTGTCGCAGTCGGCTCCTACGCGTTGACCATCGTCTGGGAGGACGGTCACGATTATGGTATCTTCAACTGGCATTATCTGCGGGCGTTGTGTCCCTGCGAGGAGGATCGGAAGAGGTTTGAGGGAGGGGATACTTGATGGTTGATCTCTATTCCCGCTCGGATATATTGTTCGCGCTGAATTCGTTTTTCAAATCGTCACGCAATTGCCTGTAAAAGAGCAGCGCCAGCAGGAGGTAATGGTCGAGGATATTTCGCACGACGATCTCCGAGGGCGCGTAAGCCGCGCGGCTGGAATCCTCGGCAGTCCATACGATCTCGAGGTTGTTGGATAGGAAACTGGCTCTTTGCCAGTCAATATCGCGGGTCAATACGGCAAACTTCTGGGCGGACGTTGGATCGGGCATGGCACATACTCCTTTTCGAACCGGTAAATTGTTGCGTCACCACGATATTGAAACGCCCCCTGCGATATTTTAAGGCTCTCCCGTAATTAACGGGAAAAGCAGAAAGGATGTGCTACCATCGGAGTAGAAAGGTGACCTCCGATGAACAACAACGAATTACTCAACCGAT
>JAANMU010000466.1_pt1 | contig 49019 bp, 52 predicted proteins | sample 7279701 | NCBI WGS metagenome assembly JAANMU01 (sample SAMN14094539, study PRJNA606508) | bioreactor metagenome | isolation source: A lab-scale SPAN reactor treating ammonium-rich wastewater day 57 | place: Ireland: Galway | collected 2017-03-13
CGCCAGGCAACGCCAAACACATACTTCAAACACAACAAAAACAGACTTAATCCTATTGGCCAGACAATTCACCCATGCCCGCCCCAAAAACCATTCTTGTGTTCGGCAACCCGTTTTTTGCACCCGACGCGGTTTGTCTTCTCATCCTGCCCGCCCTGCGCAAACAATTCCCCCGCATCCGCTTCATCGAGACCGATGCGGTCGAGGAATTCCACGAGCACGGACCCGACCTTGTGATCCTCGACGCGGTCATGGGCCTTGAGCGCGTGACACTCCTTGACGACTCGGTCGAGTTCGAGGCCCCCAAGCGCACGACCATGCACGACTTCGACCTCGCGCACGCGCTCCAACTCTTGAAAAAACTCAAAAAAATCCGGTCCGCGAAAATCATCGGCGTCCCGCTCGGCTACGATGAAAAAAAAGCATTCAACGAAGTCGAAATCCTGCTGGAGCACTGGCCGTAATCGTATACAGGTACAGGTTCCAAATCCCATTGATCGATTCGCGCGCCAAGAACCGGTTTTCAGACACACGCACGCGCTCCTGATTGTGGGGCTGGCTCGTCAACCGGATTTCGCCCGCATCGTCCGGAGTGTGCAAAACGCCGTCGGGCCCCAATCCGTACGCAAACGCATCGCTCGGGCAGGTAACTCCGGGCGCCAGACAGCCGGGCACCCGATTCTGGTTGGCGGTAAACGCAATTTGCTCATCCGAAAAATCGTCCAAAACCAGTGGCAAAAACAAACTCTTCCAAGTTTCCATTCGCACGTCGTCCGCCGTTCCGGCGCGCGAATCATCGCCCAGATCGTATCCCTCGATCCACTGCCCCGCTTCCCCTTTTTGGGTCCATGCCACCTTGTCCCCAAAAAGGCGGGGCCGGATCACACAGGCGGGCAGGGACACGGGACAGGGCGCGGAAACCGTGTGGCGCGCGTCGTCATCCGAGGGAACGCCGTCCCAGCCCAAATCATGCACGTCGATCGAATACCCGTCCAAGGACCGGTTTGTCTGCCACACGATTTTTTCCTTGTACACATGCGGATCAAAAACCGGATTCGTATGCGGCGAAATCAAAAACGGGCCGTTGTCGTCGCGAGTATGAACCATTCCGTCGGCACCCAAGTCGAAAAGCACCACCTGCGCCGGACTGTACCGATAGTCCAGCCAAACCACGCGCCGGTCAAACACGTCCGGATCCGACTGACGGCTCTCAAGCTTGGCCACCCGGAACTCCCCGCGATCGTCCTCCGTGCCAAAAATCCGGTCCGCGCCCATGTCGTAAAGATAAATCTCGTCTCCAAATCCCTCCAGACTATGCCGTGCGTCGCGCCAAACAATATGGCGTCCCTGAATCACAACCCCGGTTTTCACACGCGCCGATGCGACCAGCCCCTCCGGCGTTTGTGAAACCTGAAGATTCCGGCGGTCGTCCTCGGTTTCCCATGTGCCGTCCTCGCCCAGATCCGACAAAAACACCTCGCACGCCTGATTGGTGCATGAAATAAAAACCATTGAACGACCCGAAAGATCGTAATCGGTCACGGATCCATCCCACACGGGTTGTCGGGTCAACGCGCTCGCTGCGGGAAACGCCGCTGCCGAAAAAGCCGTTTGCTCCGACGTCCCAAACCCGACCCTCGTTGGCGACAAAAGCAATATTGCGCAAAAAAAAACCGCGATGGAAAAAACCCGAGCCATTACGGGGATCGGCTCGGCAAGGATTTTAAACCCGCTTCACACGCGTCCCGGCTGGATGACGCTCGTTTTTCCGTTTTCGGTCCACTTGATCTTCAAAAAATGGCTCGCGCAACTAAAGCACGGATCGTACGCGCGGATCAGTTTCTCGATTTCAAGCGCGATTTTTTCCTTGGGCTCCTTGAGATACTTGGGCACAAGCTCGCGCAAATCGTTTTCCATGTTGATTTGATTCTGGCTCGAGGGCGTCACGATGTCGGCAAAACGGACTTTTCCGTCGTCGCCGATCGAAAGCATGTAATACAGGATCCCGCGGGGGGCCTCGATCGCGCTCACGCCGTCCCCGCTCTTGCGCCCCGGCGTCGGCACGGGCTCTTTCGTGAACTCGTTTCGCTCAAGCAAATCGATCGCACAGTCGATCGAATGCACGGTTTCGATGGCCTGGGCGAGATTGTTGTGGTACACGTCGCGCGTGGGAAAATGCACGAGCGCATGTGCCAGATCCTTTTGCGTGTTCGGATGCAGCCCGTTTTTGAAAAGGTTCAGGCGCGAAATCGAGCCCACCATGTAGTCGCCGCCCTCGAACTGATACGCGCTCGCCTGCGAGTATGGCTTGGCCACGTGTTGCAAATGGTGGAAAAAAAACTCGGGCGCAATGCACAATCCGCGCGAACTGTGAATCTCCCCCGACAAATAATCAAATTTGTTGCCGACCTTGGCCACATAGTGCGTGTCGCGCTCGAACGAAAACGTCTTCTCGATAAACAGGTTCACGATATCGATCGCGTCCCCGCGCACCGACCGAAGTTCCTTCGCCATGGCCAAGGCCTCGTCCTTGGTCGGCACCTTGGCATAGCTTCCGATCTGCGCAAACAACCCGTGCACGCTCCGGCCGACCACGAGTTTTCCAAGTTTGTTGCCCGCGCTCTTGACCGCAAACGCCTTTCGAACAAGGTCCGGATGCGAGTCCGCGGCATCCAACACCGAATCAATGCCCAAATAATCGGGCAGCGAAAAAAACGCGACGTGCATCGTATGGTCGCGAATGAACATGGCGTGCATGGTCAGCTCGCGCAGTTTTTGGGTCTGCTCGCTCACATGAACCGCAAGCGCGTTTTCGACGGCTACGGTCGCCCCGATCAAATGCGCCACGCTGCAGGTCCCGCAAATCCGGCTCAGCAACTGGGGCGCGCCGCTGTACGCCTTTCCGCGGATGGCCTGCGTGTAAAACCGCTTGTTTTCCTCGATCTTGAGTTGCACGTCCGTGACCACGTCGTCCTTGACGACGACCTCGACCTCGGCGTGTCCCTCGATTTTGGAAACGGCGTCAATTACGATATTCAAATCCGTCATGGTCTCACGCCCCGCCCATTTCCGCAATGTACTTGTTCATCAAATCAACCATCACGTTTTCCTGAATCGGGCACCCCGGCACCTCGGCGTCCACCGCCACAATCTCCTTGAGCGGAACGACCTTTTCGCGGTGCTTGAATTTCTCCAACAGCGGCCGGATCTCGGCAAGCGTTTTCTCGTCGAAAAAATTGCGGTGATTGCTCGGGTTTCCCGCGATTGCGCAACTCCCGATCGCGACGAGTTTTTTGGTGTTCGCCCGAATCTCCCGCAACTTGGCCTCTTCCTTGGGGTGCGCGATCGCGCCCTCAATAAAGGCCACATCCAGATTCTCCAGCGAATTGTTTCCGCGCAACACGCGAATGTTCACAAAATCAACCTGATCCTTCCACTTCATGAACCAGTCGTTCAAAATCTCGACAAACGTGATCACGCAGCCCTCGTCGCCCGTGAAACTAAAAACACCCACTCGAAGTTTTCGCGCCATGTCCAAGTGCTAGGAATTTTCCTTTCTTAAACCCGACTGAAAAATCCCATATGAACACCCATTCATACCACGAACGATTTCTCGTTTTACATTATTTTCTCCGTTCTCTCCAGCATGCACCGCAGACGTGTTTTTTCGTTGTTAGTCGAACGTGCTGAATTTATTAAGCCCCAACGTGTACTCCCGTGGATCGGGCGCGTGCCCAAGGCCCGCCCTTTGGAGGAAATCCCATGGAAGGAAAAGATCACGGCATGTGCGGCATGCACCTGTGCGGAAAATGCACGTGGATGGTTCTAGTCTTTGGCCTGCTCTTTTTGGTGGCCGGACTCGGACTCTGGGCCGGAGCCCCCGCGTGGTGGAACGGCTGGACCATTCTCGGCGCGTTCATGGCACTCTGGGGCCTCATGCCCATGGTCATGAAATAATGCGTTCTTTTTGTCCGGTCCCGTTAGACGTCGGGACCGGGCAAACCAAAAAAATCGCTTTTTTTTTTACCGCGTCTTAGGACTCGACGGACAACCGTTCGATTGTGATCTCGGCCCCCGACTCGACGGCCGGGGTTTTTCCGCATACGGGACAATTGAACAGCACAAAATCGTGCTCGCGCGCGACAATGCGCGGCCGGCCCGAAAACCCGCACGCGCACGACACGCGCGCCGGCGACTCATGAACCTCCACCTTCCAATCCACCGAATCGACCAAGTGCTCGCGCAGGTGCCACGACTCAATGCTCGCCAGTTCGCCCACCGCAAGCCCAATCCGCGTAATCCGTCGCCCGCCCGCCGTTCGAATTGCCGCGTCCACAATCTTTTTGACGATTCCCGATTCGTGCATTCGATTTCTGGACAACCGTTTTTTTTATTAGGTGATTGATCGTGCGTGTTCCCGATGTCCGACTCCGCTCTTCCCCCCGTGCCCGCCAAAAAGATCCTTGCGATCGTCTCCGGAACCGGCGGATCGATCTACCTCAACGACATTCTCACCCACCTCCCCGCCGACTTTTCGGCCGCCATCGTGATCGCCCACCAAGCCCCCAACGCGATCACGCGCATGATCGTCTCCAACCTGCCCGAACGCTACGCCAAAAAATGCCCGTTCCCGATTTCCTTCGTGCCCGCCGACAACTGGGTGCAGGCATCCAACATCTACGTTTGCCCTCTCGACCACAATCTTTCGCTTGAAGCCCAATCCGGCGGCCTCGTGTTCCGGCTCGCCCAATCCCCCGGAGGGCCCTCGTTCGACACGTTTTTGCAATCGCTGGCCCAAACGGCGGGCAACCACTGTGTGGCCCTTGCCCTAAGCGGCGACACCCTCGACGGAGCGGCCGGCCTTCAACACATCAAAGACGCCGGCGGCATACCCGTCGCCATCAAACCCGACCTCTGGACGGCCTCCGCCGCACTCGCCAACCACTTAATCTCCCAACGCATCGCCACCAAAGCCATTGAAACCAAAAAACTGGCAAACGAACTTTCCACCCTAGTCAACCAGATCCCGCCCATCGAATAAGGCCCTCCGAATTCGGCGCCAAAAAAAACAAGTTAGGCACCACGCACGCGCGGCCCTCCGGTCTACAATTTTCTTTTCGGCCGAAAGCGCACGATCTTGTCGTCGTTCGGCCCGATCGATCCGCGCCCGTCCGTATTGTTCGTCGCAAGATACAACCACCCGTCGGGCCCCGCCACGACCTCGCGGATCCGGCCCAGTCCGTCGAGCACTCGTTCGTCCGACACACGGCCCCGATTGTCCAACCGCATCACGCGCACCTGTTCGCCCCGCAATCCCCCGTACACAAACGCGTTGGTCCACGGGCCCTTTGGATCCGAAACAAACGCGGCCCCGCTGGGCGCCATCGTCCACGAATCAAAACACACGACGGCCTCCAAAAACCCCTCGGTCGCCTCGCCCTTGTTGCACTCTTTTTTCGGCCACCCGTAATTTCCGCCGCGCACGATCACATTGACCTCGTCGTGCGCGCTTGGCCCGTGCTCGGTCGCCACGAGTTCGCCCGACACCGGACTCCAATCGAACCCCTGTACATTGCGATGCCCGATCGACCACGCGAAATTGGAAAACGGATTGTCTTCGGGCACGCTCCCGTCCGGATTCAAGCGCAGAATCTTTCCCGCAAGCGAATTCGGATCCTGCGCAAGCTCCGCACGACCCGCATCGCCGGTCGCCGCATACAACAATCCGTCCGGACCAAACTTGATGCGCCCTCCGTCGTGAAACACATTGCCCGGAACATCGTCCAGTATCACCGTCTCGTTGCGCAACGAATCGTTTTCAAGCACAAACCGACTCACGCGATTCACAAGCGACGCGCCCTTTTGCGTGGTATAATACACGAACACAAAACCGTTGGCTGAAAAATTCGGATCCACCGCCAGTCCCTGCAGGCCTCCCTCGCCCAAATGCGCAACCCCCGAGACCTCGTACACGATTCCTCCCGAAAGCCGCTTGATTTTTCCGCCCCGTTCGGTGAACAACAGTTCCCCGTCGGGCAAAAACGCGATTGCCCAAGGAATCGACAAATTTTCGGCCAAGACCTCGGACTCGATTTCAAATTCCGTGATCGGTGCCTCTATTGCGGGCGCGTCCGGCGCAAACGCCACGCACCCTCCCAGCCCCAAAAAAACCGTGAGCCCGAACCAAGCCAAAACAAAAGCGCGCATATCCTTTCTCCAACCCCCGTTCCCCTAAAAAGGGGATTTCCCGCTCACCAGAAACAACGCAAGCAACATCAGCGGCTGATGTACAAAATAAACCCAAATTGCGTGCCGGCCCGCCCACTCCAGCCCGCGCGCCAATGGTCCTACCTTTGGGTTCCACCGGCGGACGGGCGTACCGTTTCCCATCCACGCATTGCCCGCCGCCACGCCCAGCAAAACCACGCCAAACCACGGGATCACCGGAAAAAAATCTAGCGCAGGAGACGGTGACGAGAGTCCCAGCCACACGAGCGGTCCCACGCCCACCGATTGCAGGTTTATCGACAGGGCCAGCGCAAGCAAACCGCCCGCCAAAACCACGTTGCCTTTTTTCCAATCGATGAACGGAATCGCAAGCACGATCGAAACCCCGATCAAATGAAGAATCCCGAAATAAATCCAGGCGGACGGAAAAAAAACCCACGTGACCGCGGACACGATCACGCCCAACGCGAACACCCGGGCTCCGCGAAACAACATGTTAGGCACCACGTCCGCAGGCCTTTTTGGCCTGGCCGCGACAAGCGTCACGCCAACCACAAACAAAAAAAGCGCGGCCGTAGCCTTCTGAAACACGCCCCACCCTCCCGCATACGGGTCTATTTCGGACAGTCCCAAAAACCGCAGGTCCCACACAAAATGGAACACGATCATCATCGACACGGCCACGCCGCGCAGAAAATCGAGTTCAACAATCCGGTTGGAACTCACTTCAACCGCACCACGGCGCGTTGGATCGGTTTCTTTCCATGTTCCGGCGGAAACTTCTGCAACCATTGCTTCCACCGGTAACGCAGCCGCGCCATTGCCCGCGCTCCCAACGGCGCCCGCACCACCGTGGTATTCTTGCGGCCCCGAAAAAAATCAACCAGCCGGTCGTTGGGCGTATCGCCGAAATACCCCGCGATCCCGTGCGCCCGCATTTCGGGCTCGCTTCGCACGAGCGCGCGCAGCAGCAACGGCGCCTTTTGCGGATCCGCCGAATTCACGTGCACGCGAAAAATTCGGTCCCCGCGCTTGAACACGCCCCCGAATGCGCTCGGGCGCAACACGCGCCGCGGATGCGCCGTGATGTTGGACGACCCGTGCGTCCACACCCAGCGCCCAAACCTCATTTTTCGAAACGAAGGCTTTTCTTCGGCCCCCCCGTGCTTTCGCATGACCATATGCGATTCAACACTCCGTCCTTTTTAGGACTTGCCCTCTTGCGTCTACTCGTGCTCGGGCACAATCAGCCACGCCACGACGTACGCAATCAACCCGAACCCAAGCGACGCGATCGTCACCAGAATCCACACCAGGCGCACGATCACGGGATCCACCCCTAGATAGTCGGCAATGCCCCCGCACACGCCGCCCAACACCTTGTCCTTTTTCGATCGATACAATCGCTTCATTTGTCGTTCCCCCTGTTTTCTTTTTCGGATGCTTCCTTTTTTAACTTCGCCGAAAAACGCCGCGCGTACCACGCATGAAAAAGCACCGGTGCATGCCGCTTGAGTCCCCACACCCCTTTTTCACGGACGTTCGCCAGAACCTCTTTGCGTTTTTGGCGCAATCCCTCCAGCACAAGATCGGCGACGCGCTCGGGCGCCATGAGTTTCTCGTAGTGCACCCGATGCGCGTGTCCCTCGAAACTCGGGTGATCAAAAAAACGCGTTTTGGTTCCCGCCGGAAAAACCGCCATCACGTGGATCCCCCGCGGTTTGAGTTCGTGAAACAAACTCTCCGAAAAACCCGCAACGCCGAACTTGCTCGCGCCGTACGCCGCAAGACGCGGAAAACCAATCAGACCGGCCATCGAACTCACGTTCACAATGGCACCCCCGGGCGGAATGCACGGCAAGAGCGCGTGCGTGACATACATCGTGCCCATCAGGTTTGTCTGAATTTGTTCCTCGGCCTCGGCCATCGGGCGCTCCGAAAAAAAACCGTGCGCGCCAAACCCCGCGTTGTTGACCAAAACATCCACAACACCGCACTCGGCCGAAACCGATTCGGCCATTTTCAAAACCTCTTTTTCCAAAGACACGTCGCACGCAATCAAACGCGCATCGCTCGCTCCCGCCTTCAACGCCTCCGCCTGCGTCTCGCCCAAGCGCTTTTTGTCCCTCCCGACCAAAACCAGTTTTGCCGACTCGCCAGCAAACTTCAGCGCGATCGCGCGGCCGATCCCGCTGCTCGCTCCGGTCACAACCGCTGTTTTTTGCGCCCAGTCCATACCGAATCGTCGAGCAAAAACGATTAAAAAAAGAGAAAAAATCGCCCTGACCGGGAATTGAACCCGGGTCACAGCCTCTCAGCATTCATCCCGCGGTCCGCCTTGAATGCGACCGAGGACAAAACCCGAAAAAACCGGTTTTTTTCCTGAAAAAGGAAAACCGTTTCTCCGGAGCCTTTTTTGCTCGCGTGCGTTGGTTCCCACGCGATTGCCCCCGTCCGAGTTTTTGCAAACACGGAAAGGAGAAAAAAGGCCGCGACAGGGCTATATCCTAACCACTAGACGATCAGGGCCATTACTCAAAATCTTGGCCGCAAAAAGGTTTTTAAGCGTGGGCACAAGGTCGAGTTTCAAATAATCAGTTTCTTGGGTTTTTGGGGCGCCTGTGCGTCGGAACCCGAAGCCGGTACGATCGTTTCCTTCGCCGGTTTTTTATCCTTGCCCGATTTCTTCAAAACCACGATGTCCGCACTTGGCACGACGATTTTGTCTTCCGGTAAAATCAGGCCCCGCGAGGGACGCCGACGGACGCTCAACCCTGTCCGAAACCGTTTGCCCAACGGCCCCAAAACGACAGACGGCTTGTTCTCCGGAAACGCCCGAATCAGCGCAAACGCGATCTGGCGCAAATCGCGGCGATGACGCCGCGCGGTCTGGGCGGGCATGGTTCCCTTTTTTTCGGCTTCCACGATTTCGTTCCACCGCGCGGCCAAGGTTTGAAGCGATTTCGCGTTCCGGTTAAAAGGCGCGCGCCGGCCCGCCAGCACGATCAAGCGCCGGCCCTGACGCCGCCGACGATGCGTCCTCATGCTCTGGTGGAGCGGCATATTGACCTATTTCTTCAAGTCGTTATTATTTCTTTTCCAACACGAGGACGACCTCGCGCGCGGTACCCACCCGGTGCGTCCGGTTGGCCACACAATGAATCGGCCGGCAAAACAAATTGTCCACCGTCCGAAAACCGATTTCCTCGGCTATGCGAATGAACGCGTCATCCACGTGGACCACGCGATCGGGAAAGCAGCCGCCCGCCACGTTGATGCACGCGCGACCTCCCGGAACCAGCACGCGGTGCATTTCGCCCATCACTTTTTTCATGTCCGCAAAATACGCCTGCGCGACGGGCGGATACTGTGCGAACTCCGGATCGCCGCGCACGTCGTCGGCAATGAACGCGCGCAAGCGCGTGCCCGAATGATCGAAAAACAGGCCCAGCTCAAGCTTGTACACGCTCGTGTACTCGATCTTGTTCAAATACGGTGGCGATGTGATCACCGCGCCCACGCTCGCGTCGTCAAGCGGCATGTGCCGCGCGTCCGCCTCGAGAATGCGCGGCGTCGGGCCGCCCCCCCGCGTCTTCTTGAGGTCCAGCATCATTTTCGTGCATTTTCCCAAAAAAAGTTTCGTGACGGGCAACCGGGGCTTTTTTCGCTTGCGCAAACTTCCGCCAACCTTGTCCACGTGCGCGACGCGCGCGGCCGTGTCAACGACCGCCAGCAAGAAAAAATCCCTCGCCGCGTCATCCCGGATTTCCTTCACCGCGCGAAAAATGCCCATGATCTCCGAAAGACTCTCCGCAAAAAAAAGTTTGCGAATACGGACATCCACGGTCTTTGTGTCCGCAAAAAACGTCCGACCGCGAAATCCCGCAAGCGCTTCTTCAAGCGCATTCGCGTCGTACGCGTGCGTTTTTGCCCGCGCGGCCAAAAGCGGCACGGGCGACACGTCCAAGCCCACCGCCGGAATCCCCCGCTCCAGACAAGAAAGCGGCGTCGTGCCCGACCCGCAAAACGGGTCCAGCACCGGCCCCTTCAACTGAAACGAATCCAGCAAAAAAAAGACGAGATCGCGCGAAAATCCTTCCTTGTAATAGAACCAGTTGTGAATCGGATGGAATTGGTTGGGGCTAAACGTGACCCATTCGCGCAGTCGATTTTGCATGCACAAAAAAGGACCGCACGGGTTTTTTTAGCCCCGTGTTCCACGATTTTCAAATCTTATTTTCCGGCCAGTTTGTGGCCCTTCACGTACACCCACAATTTCTTGGTCATTTCGCTGGGCGTAATGGGTTTGCTGCCGAAGACTTTCTCCATCGAGTCGTCAGCGCCCTTGAAGTTGACGGTGTAACCGCCGAATGCTTTCTTTGCAGCCATTAGGTATCTCCTCCAAAAAAGGATACATTTTGTTGTAGTCCTACAGACCACCTTTGCCTTTAAAAAGTTGCCTCTGGCGCCGAGGGAAAAAACGCGCCCGCCTGCCCTCTTTTTATTTTTCAACCGCCTTACATTGCCATGATCGGCGTTTTTTCCGACTTCGAAACGTTCGCCGCGCACATGCGTTCCCTCGGGCTCGACGCGGACCTTTCGCGCCTCCTCCACCTCGACATGAACTTTCTTGAAACCTATCAGGGACACCTTCTTGTGAATCTGCGCGAGGCCATTCCCCTCGAACGCGCCCGCGAAGACATCTCGTCCGTCTCCCACATTCTCTCCCTTGATTCCAAGGACGCCTTTGCCTATTCCCCGTTTTCGCACCTCGAATCCGAATCCCGCAAATTCGTCAAAGCGCTTGCAAAACCCAACGGCGAATCCACCGTCGTCTTCTACCTGATCGCCAACGAAGTCCTCAAATCCTACTACAAAAAAATGGAGGACATCCGAAAAATCGTCAACTCGACGCCCGTAGACCACGTGGACGCCGACTTTTTGTCCCAGCAAAACCGCCGCGTCCTCGACCGCGCCGAAGACCTGCTGGCAATCGTCCTTACGGTCCGAAGCCGCGAGTTTGCCGAAGTTGACTGGGACATCCTCAAGCACGATCTCGAAATCCTCGCGGCCCAAACCCAAAACCTCATCGACCGATCGCGCTCCATGGCCAAGTTTTTCGACGAGCACCGCCGCCAGCTCGACATTCGCGCCACGCGCTCGCTCAACGAAACCGTCGAGCGCCTCACCCACGTCATGGCACTTCTCACCGTTGTCGGCATCGTCATCTCCATCCCAAACACGATTGCAACCATCTTCGGCGTCGGAAAGATCGCCGACGAGTTCACCATAGAAACCATCCACTTCTGGATCTGGGTCTCGACCGTGGCCGCCATTGTCCTTGGCTTTCTCTACTGGAAATCCGTCGTCGGCCAATCCACTTGGCCCAAACGCCTGGACGCCATCCTCAACGGCATCCGCAAAATCTAGCCGCACGAACGACGAACCATCGCACGCGCTCCCCGAACAAAATCACTGCAAAAATCGGTGTTCTAAAAAGCCGGGCCGTGGTAGAACCACGCGCGTTGTAGGAACCCGCCCCATCACTGGGTGATTCAAACCCAAGTCGGCCAAAAACCAAACTCGAAAACTCGTTTTCCTAAAAAAAGAAAGGTAAAGGGCTTCGCCCTAATTTTCCGACGTGGTATTGTGGAGGTCGGTCGGTTTGCCCTTTCGAATGAAAGAACGGTCTCTTCGGTCAAAAATACTGTCGCTCATATGATCGCCCCTAGAAATGACATGCACCGAAAGGTTTTTACGCTTAATGGAGCCATTAAAACACTTCTTTTCCAATAACGCGCCCGATAAACTATTTTATCGCCATAAAATCCTTTTTACTCCGTTTTCATTTTTTTCGTTTATCGTCGGGTGCTTGTCCATTCCTTTTTACACGTTTGCCTTCCGAGTTGCGTGTTTTTGATGGAGTGGATATCATGAAACGCATTCTTGTTACAGGCGCCTTTGGCCAGATCGGCTCCGAATTGGTTCCGGCTTTGCGCCAAAAATTCGGCGAAGAGAACGTGATCGCCATGGGCTACATGACGCGCGCCCAGGTTCCTGTTCAGGTGCCCTCGGGTGGTCCCGTGGTCTTTGGCGATGTCACCAACAAAAACGACATCCGCAACATCGTCGCCAAGAACAAGATCGACACGATTTATCATCTGGCCGCGATTCTTTCGGCCAAGGGCGAGCAAAATCCGCAGGTAGCCTACGAGATCAACATGACGGGCACGTACAACGTGCTTGAGATCGCGCGCGAGCACAAGCTCTCGCAGGTCATCATTCCAAGTTCGATGGCCGCGTTCGGGCCCGACACGCCCAAAGAGAACACGCCCAACGAGACGCTCATGCGACCGACGACCATGTACGGCATCAACAAGGTGGCCGGCGAACTCTTGGCCAACTACTATTTCCAGAAATACGGTTTGGACGTGCGCGGCATGCGCTTTCCCGGAATCATTTCAAGCGAGGCGCTTCCGGGCGGGGGCACGACCGACTACGCGGTCGCCATCTATTACGAGGCCCTCCAAAAGGGCTCGTACGAGTGCTTTGTGCGCGCGGACACCGTGCTTCCCATGATGTACATGCCCGACGCGATCAAGGCGCTTATCGATTTGCCCGCGGCCCCGCTTTCGAAACTCAAGCACCATGCGGACTACAATGTCGCGAGCATGAGTTTTTCGGCAAGCGAACTCGCCGCCGAAATCCAAAAACACATTCCAAGTTTCAAGGTCAGTTACAAGCCCGACTTTCGCCAAAAAATCGCGGACTCGTGGCCGCGCTCGCTCGACGACTCGTGCGCGCGCGCCGAATGGAACTGGAAACCGTCGCACAATCTGGCCAGCATGACCATCGACATGCTCGAAAAACTCGCGCCCAAACTCACCGGAAAACCGTTTGTGAGTGCGCTGAAAAAAAAGCGCTAATTTTTTCACAAGAAAATCGCTGCCAAGAGGTACAGCAACCCGAATCCGATCGCAAACCAACTAAACTCGATTTTTTTGGCGGCGCGCATGAGGACTTCAAGGCTCAAATAACCGGCGACAAACGCGGCAAATGCGGCGACGCCGACTTCAACCGAAAGCGCAATCGGACTCGTTAAAGCCTGAAATGCTTCGAACGCGAGGATCGTCGGAATCGAGAGCAAAAAACTGATGCGAAACGCCTGTTCGGGCGAAAAACTTTCCAAGAGGAGAGCGGTCACCGTGATCCCGCTGCGGCTCACGCCGGGCAAGATCGACAATCCCTGCGCAAGGCCGAGGCCCACCGCGTTTTTGTCGATGCACTCGTCGCACGCCTTGTTCGAGCCCCGATTCTTGCTTGCCCATTGGAGGGCGCCCACGCCGATCAATAGCACGCCCGCGGCGACGGCCACGACCGAGCCGCTTGTAAGCAAATAGTTTTTGGTGAGCCAGTACGCGGGCAAGCCCGTGATCGCGCTCGCACCCAATGCGATCAAGAGGAACCGTTGCATGTCGCGGTCCGCGCGCAGAATTTGTGCGATGTCGTTTCGAAAGAACGCGATGGCCGCGACCATGGTGCCGATGTGAAGGAACAAGGCCAAACCGAACGCTTCGGCTGGGCCCATGCCCTGTGCGACGCCCGCGATTGTGACGATGCTCTTGCTTGAAACGGGAAGCCATTCGAAGACGCCCTGCAAAACGCCAAGAACGATTGCCGAAACAAAATCCATTTTTGGGTGCCTCGTTCAGTCGTGGTCCTCGAATGCCATGCGGGTTTCGTCCAAGGGAACGTCAATCAATAGCACGCGTGCCTCTTGTGTGGATTCGACCTCGATTTTTCCGTTTCCGCGAATTTCGGCCGCGTCGCCCGCTTTTAGCGCGTGGCCGTTGATTTTGGCTTCTCCTTCGGTCACCATCGCAAACGCGCCCCGGTTTTTTCCACTCAATTCGTACGCCGCGCTTTGGCCTTTTTGGATGCGTGCCATGAAAAAACCGCAGTCTTGGCGAATGGACAGCGAATTGCCCATCCGATTGCGGGTGACCAAGGGCACAAAAGCGTTTTCGGGCGTCCACTCGATTTTTTTCTGCGCGTACGCCGGCGGATACCCGATTTTGTCTGGAAACACCCAAATCTGGAGCAAATGCACGGGTTCTTTTTCGCGTGGGTTGAATTCCGCGTGCCGCACGCCGGTTCCCGCGCTCATGTACTGGATCTCGCCCGCTTCAATCACGCCCTTGTTACCCATCGAGTCCTGGTGTTCGAGCGCGCCCGACAATACGATGGTCACGATTTCCATGTTCGCGTGCGGATGCAATCCAAACCCTTGTCCGGGCCCAATGATGTCGTCGTTGACCACGCGCAATGCCCCGAACTGCACGCGATTCGGATCAAATTGTTCGCCAAAACTGTACGAGTGCCACGAGTCCAGCCAGTCGATTCGGGTGCGTAGCCGCGATTTGGCCGGAAACACGATCATTCGTATTCCGCGGGCATGTTGCGTCTTGTTCATGGGCGGTTGTCTCCGTAGTTTACTTTTCCGGTTATCATTAAATCGTTTCCGACTCGTTCGACGTTTTCGATGAAGAGTTCCGCCGCGTGCCGGAACGCGCGAAGGCCCTCGCCGTCGACGCTTGTGGGGGTGGTCCGGCCGCCGATGAGTCTTGGCGAAATCCAGAACACCGTCCGATCGACGAGTCGCGCCTTGAGGGCGGATCCAATGAGTTCGCCGCCGCCCTCGATCATCACGTGGCGAATGCGAAACTGGGTCCACAATGCCGAAAACGCTTTTCGAAGATCCACGCGCCCGCCGGGCAAGGCCTTGGTGCAAACCACGATCGCGCCATGGTTTGCCAGTTGTCTTTCTTTTTTGGCGCTCATGCGCGGCGTCGTCAAAACGAACACGCGCGCGCTCTTGTCGGCAAACACGTTTGCCGTCGGTCTTATTTTTCCCGTCGAATCGACGATGATTCGATCTGGATTCTTTGCTTTGGCCCTTCGCGCGGTCAGTCGGGGATCGTCCAATTCAAGCGTGTTTGCACCCACGCAGATCGCGTCCACGCGAGAGCGCATGAAATGCACGCGACGCATCGTGTCCGTTCCCGAGATCGGCGTTCGCGAAGCGCCTTTTTTCCACGCAATTTTTCCGTCGAGGCTTTGCGCGATCGAAACGATGGCGTATGGCCGGTTTTCGCGGATGTTGGTCAGGTACACTTCGTGCCATTCTTCGCATGCCTCGCGCAAAAAGTTTGGCACCACGCGTATTTTTCGCCGCGCGAGAAAACCGCGCGCTTTGTTTTTGTTTTTGGTTGCGGCATCGGCCGCGCCAAATACCACCTTTTTGATTTTTGCATTCGCGATTTTTTGGCAGCAGGATTCGGCCTGTGAATTGTGGCAGCAGGGCTCGAGCGTGGAATATAGCGTGGCGTCCTTGGCGCGTTTGCCTGCCTTTTTGAGGGCGTTGGCCTCGGCGTGCTCGCGCCCGTTTTTTTGCGTGTGCCCGCGCGCGATGATCTTTTTGTTTTTGACGATCACGCTTCCAACCGCGGGCCGCCAACCGGTGATTTCGGCTGCTTTTTGGGCTTCGGCAAGCGCTTCGCGCATGAAAAATTCGTGGGATTTCTCCATATGGTTTAGAAGGGGGCTTAATGGTTTTTAGGAGTTGTTGAACGAAAAAAAAGGAAATCGGCTCCGGTTTGTCGCCGGAGCCTTTCTTGATTTCAGGTGTACTGGCTGGGGTCGAATCCGGGCGGGAATCCTCCGGCTCCGCCTCCAAGCGATTGCGAGGCCGGGGGCGTGACGTCCGCGTCGGTCACGGTTCGCGAGACGCTGGTCGCCGTCATTTCGGTGGTTGCTCCCTCGGCGCTGCCTTTGACGTACAGCATGACGCCGTCGGTGGTTCCGCAGTACTCGCTTGTGGCGCCCTCGTGGGTCACGCGATAGCAGTTGCCGGTTTCGCCCGCGTACGATCGCTGACCGATCGATTCCACCGCGTAGGCGGATTGATTTTCGCGGATCTCCGCGGCGTCCACGTTCGGGGTCATGCCCGCGAACGACGGAATGTCGTAGCAGGTTTCGCCGCTTCCCGAGTCCGAGCACACCACGGTTTTTTCGGGCGTGATGAACGTGCGCGAGGCCACGCCTTGGGTGGTCACATCAAAGCGCATGCGGGGCGCCTTGAAATACCAGGTCATGTCTCCGGAGAACGCGGCTTGTCCCGTGGTCACCGAATTGTAGGTGACCTTGTATTCGGGCAGGCTTCCGAACGCCGACAGGAACGATTCGAGCGCGTCGTTTGTCGCAGGCGGGTTCGCCGGCGGCTCGTTTTGCGCGGGCGGCTCGTTGGCCGGGGGTTGTACGGGCGGTTCGTTTGCCGGCGGGAGCGCGGGGGGCTGGTTTTCGGGCTCCGGCGTGGTGTCCGCGGCTGGAGCGGGCGCCTGATTGCATCCGCTCAGTACCAGTGCCGCGACAAGCAAAATCGCGATGATGACTTTTTTCAATTCGATTCCTCCTTGGGTTGAATAAATCGGTGCTAGAATTCGAAAAAACACGTTTAAAAATCGCGCGCCGGACCGCGGCCGGAAAATGTCCCCCCTCCCGGACTTGCACCGGGGATCTCTCGGTAACTTCACGCAATGCAAGGATTGCATTTAGTCGTCCGCCGAAAGCGGATATCGTTTGCCCAAAGGCCCGGGTTTTTCCCCGGGCTTTTGCCTCCGTCCCCGAGACCGCAGTCGAGGTGGACGGAGAGTAAAAGGCCGTGCTACAGCCGAGCGCATTAGCTACTATGCTAAGGGGGGCTTGGCTATTCAATTAGTGGTGTCTGGCAACTTTTAAAAGCCTTGGACTGCGCGGATTTTAGCGTCTGGCCGGTGGCGTGCCCTTTTTTATTCTGGTTTTGGGCCTTGTTCTTTGGGTTTTTTGCATGGTGGAAATGCCGTCGGTCTGGAGTTCGAACTGGAACAAGGCGAAGCTCGCGGGCACGCTTCTGAAAGACTCGGTCGAGTTCAATGTTTCGCGCCGCAGGTTTCGAAACTGGGTGATCAAGCAGCCGCTGGACACGATTGTGGTCGACATGGACGGAACCGTTTTTCATTCGGACGCCAATCTGGAAGCGCTTCGGATGTTGTTTCCAAAAAAGGCCACGCGAAAGAAGACCGAGGGGCAGGTCATTTATGAGCACGTGATCAACCGCATTGTGTCGGGGGTTCCGCTTGAGCAAGCGGTCATGGACTCGCATTCGATTTTGATTGACGAGGGTTTTTCGATTCAGGACATGAAGCGCGTGTTGGCCGCGATCAAGCCCTTGATCCGCATTGAACTCTTGGTGTGTCTGAAGGAAATCAAGCGGGCAACGGGCGTCCGCATCATTTTGGCCACGCTGTCGAGCAAGGAGTTTGCGCGCATGCTCAATGCGCATTTGGCGCAGACGTTCGGCTTTCGTTTTGACGGCGTGGTGGGCACCGAACTCATGTTTGATTCGTCGGGTCGCGTGATTGCAATCAAGGATTTGATCGGTCGCTCGAACACGGACATCAACGGCATTCGGGTTCGCACAAAGCTTCGGGCGCTTCAGGACTTGTTTTCCGAGCAGGGGTGGGAATTCGATCCGAACCATAGTCTTTTGGTCACGGACTCGTATGCGGACATCGATTTGGCGAAAGAGATGCTTACGGTTTTGATCAAGCCGAAGAAGAGTCTGATGATGGCGCAGACCGTCGCCCAGCGTTTGCGCCTCTCGGATTACGTGATCCGCGAGGGTCCGGAACTCCTCAAGAAACTGCAGGACATTGTCTTCAAGCGTGCGCACGCGCCAGTGGATTCGCTGGGTTTGCCCACAGTCTAGGCCAGAAGAGCGTGACCCAGAGTCCGCCAAGGACCGAAAAACCCGTCGTTGCCATGCTGGGCGTCGGAGTCGAGAGCGCAAGAAGGCTGAGGACCGCTAATCCGAGCGTGCCCAAAACGATTTTTCCGTGTCCCAACGCGTGTTTTTTCAAGTGCGCGCGTTCGCGGTTGTGCACGTGGCCCGCAAGAAAGCCGATGGCGTATCCGCCGATCCACGCCATGACGACGGAGTCGGCAAGGACGGCGAGGGGAACGCACAACAATAAAACCAATCCAAATCCAATCGATTTTTGGGTGCGACTGAATCGCGGGCGGTGACGATTCCACTCGCGCAGAACCGTTCGGTACATGCCCGCGACGACGAGGCCGAGTGCGATGCCGCCGACGACGTCGCTTGGATAGTGCGCGCCCAAATACACGCGCGAGAACGCGACCAGCGCCACGAGTCCGATTCCCGCCCATTGCGCGGGCGCGCGCAGGCGATCCCAGAAAAAAGCGATGGGCGCGCTTGTGAGCGTCGCGTGGCCGCTTGGAAACGAGAGCGGTTCGGTGATGTCGAACGCGCGCACGCGGAACACGTCGGCGCTTGGGCGCAGGCGGCCCGCGATCGATTTGAGTGCCAGCACGGCGAACCCCGCAATGAGCGTGAGTCCGAACACGTCGAGGGCCTCGTCCTCACGCTGTAGCCAGTACAGAACGCCCGCGATCCAAAGCCAAAATACGGGGTTGCCAAGAATCGTGACTCCCCCCATCGCGAGGTCCCAAAAAGGGTCGGCTCGAACGCTTACGAGTTGCAGGGCGAAGTCGTCGAATCCTTGGATGAGTTCGAGCATGGGCTGCGCAACCGGTTCAGGCTTCGCCTTTTTTCTTCATCAGGCGCTTCATGCCCGGGATCGCGATCTGCGAGTAGTCGGTCATCAGGTTCGCGGCCTTGAATGCTTTTCGGGTCGCGTACGCGCGGCAGAATCCCTTGATTTCTTCCTGCTCGCCTTTTTGCCACTCGGGCTTTTCGCAGAGTTCGTTGATGGTTTTTCCGAGGCGCGTGCCCCCGACGGCGGCAAGGGCTTTGGCCACGCCGGCCTCGCCTTTTCCGACTCCCGCGAGTTCTTCATCAAGCGCCTTGTTCAATCGGGGCAAGTCCACGAGCTTTCCCAGATTGGCTTCGATCTTGTTGTCGATTCCCGTGTGAAGAGACGCCAAAAACTCCATGATGGTCCGCGGATCCATCTTGGTTTCGATCTTGAGTTTTTTCACGCTTTTCCAGTCGCCGTAGTTGGCGACAAACTGAATGTATTCGTCCATGGGCACACCTCGATGCAATCGACTCAACGGGTTTGTTTTTTTTAAGGCTTTTGGGCCGAGGCACTAAGGGTTCTTTTTTTTGTATTTGGAAAGGCACTCGGGGTCGCAAAAGGGGTGGCGAAGCCCCGCAATATCGGCGTCGACAACGGTCAGGTCCCGCAAGGGCTTCTTGCAGTTGTAACAGGCGCGCGCCGACTGGTCTTTCGACGCTTTGACTTCGGCGGGTGGCGTGTCAGCGCTCGCGCTTTCAAGGTCGTCGTCCTCATAGAGGTCCTCGTCGGCGCGAAACATGGGGTGGCGTTGGTGCATACTCTAAACCAACCAGTAACGCACATAAAGAATGAGCGTCTTGGCCGCGCGCGCCCTTGGGCAGTTCGGACCGGCAAAAAGCCCCCGGTGGGGTTTGAACCCACGACCTGCAGTTTACAAAACTGCTGCTCTACCGGCTGAGCTACAGGGGCGTGTATTCTTTGGGCGTGCGTGGACTTAAAAAAGAAATTTTTTTGAAGTCCGCGGCCTTGGCGACTTTTAGGGTGTTGCGGGGCTTTTCATGGGCGCAAACCGTTGCACGGTTTTTCCATCGCGCTTGACTTTTTCAAAAAACATTTTGGCGGGTCGGACCCACAAGCGCAGTTGGCCTTCGCTTTCGCGGTAGACCACGAGTTCTTCGAGGTTTTCGCTGTGGCGTGCGACGCCGAGCACTTCGTACGCGTGGCCCTTGTAGTGGCGATAGAATCCGGGTTCGATCTTCGATTCGAGCGCGGGCACGGGTTTTGGTTCCGCGGTTGAACGTGGCGCTTTTTTTGCCATGGCTGTCTTTTTCGGGTCGGTCATTTCACATTCCCCCCGGGTATTTTTTCAAGTATTCCTTGATGATGTCGGAAACAAACGGGGCGAGTTCAAGGTACAACGTTTCTTTGGGCGGCGACCAGAGGCACGACTGGAATTCGGAATTCAGTTTCACGTCCGACGACTTGGTCTTGCACACGTGGTCGAGGAAGATGAAGTGCTTTTTTTTCCAAAAGCCCGCGTTGTAGATGCCCTCGAGCGCGCAGAGAAAGCGCACGTCAAACACTTCAAGGCCGGTTTCCTCGCGGACTTCGCGCACGATCGCGTCCGACATTTTTTCCCCGCCTTCGATGTGTCCGCCGGGAACCGTGTACTTGTCGCTCCACTTGTGCGAACGGCAAAGCAAAACCTTGCCCTCGGGGTTGACAATGAGCGCGCCCACGGTGACCGCGGGGCGCTCACTTGGTTTTTCGTTCTCCATGTGCTTTCTTGTCCTTCAAAGGGATTAAATAGCGCCCGATGCCGCGTTCGCTTTTTTGCAAAATAAAATGGTTTGCCCCCAACACGCGCCCGGCCCTTGCTTGAACGCGGCGCGTCCTCGCATTCATCCCCCTCTTTTTTATTTGAAAGAACCCTGTTTTTCGAATGGTTTCGTTGTCGGTTTTGGCCGCTTTTGGCGCCATGTTTTGTTGGGCGTTCGGCGATTTTTTTATCCAGCGGACGGTGCGGCGCGTGGGCTCGGTCGAAACCCTTTTTTGGGTAGGGCTTTTCGGGGTGGTGGCGCTTTTGCCAGCGGTTTTTGGCGAGCTCGCCCAATTGTCGGCTGCGGATTTGACGGTTTTGATGGCGGTCCTTGGGATTGTTTCGCTTGTTGTCGCGCTGCTTAATTTTGAGGCGCTTCGCGAGGGCAAGCTAGCGGTTGTCGACGTTTTGTTCGAAATCGAATTGCCGGTCACGGTTCTATTGGGCGTTTTCTTTTTGGGCGAAATCCTTTTGCCCGTTCATTGGATCATGATCGGGGCGATTTTTCTCGGAATCCTCTTGGTTTCCGCGGAATCCGTTTCGAAGGACCATTTGCTTCCCAAGTTCGAAAAGGGCGCGGTTCTTGGGATTGTGGGCGCGCTTGGCATGGGCGTTCTCAATTACCTGACCGCGCTTGGCTCGCGCGCGATTTCGCCGGCCATGGCCATTTGGGCGCCCGCCCTTGTTTTCACCTTGGCCTGCGTCCTCATCCTGATTTACCAAAAGCGTTTTTTCCAGTTGGGAACCGATTTTCAAAAAAACGCGAAATGGATCGTCGCAACGAGCGTGGTCGACACGATGGCCTGGCTCCTGTTTGCGATCGCCCTCGTGGACGGCGCGGTTTCGATCACGACCGCAATCACGGAAGCCTATCCGGCCCTTGCCATGATGCTGGGCGTTGCTCTGAACAAGGAAAAAATCGTGACCCACCAGTACGCGGGCGCGCTATTGGCCATCATCGCAAGCATTTACCTTGGATTCTGGGCCTAAGCGAAAAAGAACAATGGTCCGGCGGTTTTTGTTCGCGCACCCTTTCGTCCTACGCACCATTGGACACGCGTGGAACCGTTTTTCCTTGCCGTCCGCGAATTATCGGTAATAGGGCATCGGGTAGTATGGTGTCGGCGACTGGAACAATGCGCTTGCCACGATGAACACGGCGATTCCGAGGACAAAAACCAAAAACTCCATGATCGCAAGGAAAACTAGTTTTTTGACGAGCCCCGACTCATCCGCGTGCGCGCCGAATTTTTCCTTTTTGAGGAGGCCGATCGCGATTCCGGCTCCGATGAGCGTGAACAGGTTGGCGATAGCGATGATGCCGAGGTCCAAGGGCTTGAGGCTTCCCTTGAGCCACAACTGGTTTCCAATCGCGGCAGCAAGCAGGCTGAAGCCGATCATGAGGGGGCCGATCCAAACCCACCAACTTTGGTTGAGCGCGTGCGTGGCCTGCGCGCCGTTGGCCATCGCGTTCGGGTCGATGCGCAGGTCTTGGGTGAAATAGTCGGCCTGCGATTGGATAGTCAGTCGCGTGTACGCGAATTCGCTTGGAATGCGGTCGCCAAAGATTCGCGCAAGCGTTTTTTCCTCGTCGATCGTGCGGTTGAGGAATTTCAGGTGCTCGTGGCTGACCACCGACTGGTTTTGGATGTTGTCGAACACGCGGATCTCGCGCCAGCCCGAAAAAACAATGGAAACGGGCACTTGGCTTTGGCCGTAATACGCCATGGGCTTCAAGGGGTAATAGATCTCGGGGGTCGCAAAACGGATGAGCACGCCCACGGGTTTTGTGTCCCCGGGGTACGGGTAATAATCGGGTTCGATTGTGGGCCGGTCCTGATCAAACGGAATCGGTAGTCCGGGTTCGTCCGGATAAATGGGTTTTCCGTCGGGGCCCACGGGGAGCGGAGGCGCGATCCAGCTCACGACAAACGAATAGTTCTTGCCCATGTACTCGGACAAAAACTCTTCGGCGTCGGGATCGAGGTTGGTTCCCCGCGCGGCCAGATAGGTTTTGAATTTGTCCACGTTTTCGGCTTTGATGACTTCGGTGGCAAACCCGTGTTTGTCCAAGTGCTGATAAATCGTGAGGCCGTTTAGGACCACGGCTTTGCTGTCGGATTCCATGCCGGAGTATGCGGTGGTTGTCCGGATGGATCCGACGGATGAAAAGATGGCAAAAAACAGGACGCCGGGTGGGAACGCGGCAATTGCCATGTATGCACCAAGTTGGTTTACATGGTCTCGGAATTCGCGTTGGACGCTTGTTCCGTTGAGGACCGGAAAGTCTTCGAGCGTGTCGACCTCGATATTTTCGGGTGAAGTCGGAATCGGAAAAATCCACACGCGCTTCGGTTCGCCGTATTTCGGCGCTTGTGCCGCCAATTGCACGAAGGTGGTCTGCACGCCGTTCTCGTATTGGATGAACGCGCTCTGGTTTGGGGCATAATGCCGCGGCATGCCCATGACCATGGCCTGTGCGGGGTTTACGATGATCAGGAGGACGAAGAGGCGTGCGAGGGTTCGGACTTTCATGCACTCATTGGCCCGCTCCCGGCTATTTAATGTTTGGTTTTGGAAAGGTTGGGTCCTATTGAAAAAGGAAAAAGAAGCGGCCTTTGAACCTTTTTTGAAAGCGGGGGAGTGAACTCCCGTTTGTCTTCGGGTTCAAAGGTTTTTTCGGTATTTTTATTTCCCGTTCTCGCTCTTTTTGTTTTTTCCCGCGAGTTCGTTTTGTTTTTCGCGGGCTTTGGCCTTGCGGCGCCAGTACGCGATCGCGATCGCGAGGAGCACGGCGATCACGCCACCGATCCACAAAAAGGGCGGCGGTTCGTTGGCACGCATGTTCTCGACTTTAACGGGCACCACCTCGGTTTCAAGTCGCACCTGTTCGTCGACAAACGATTTGACCTCGACCTCCATCTGGTACGTTTGGAGCGGCGCGTCGTCCTTGACGCGGAATTCGAAGGTCACCTCGCCCGATTGGCCGGGTTCGAGTTTGGGCGAAACAAATCCGAACGTCGTGTCGAACTCGAACGGGTGCTCGCTTTTTGGAAAGATCTTGGCCCGCACGTTTTCGGCGTCGGCTCCGCCCGTGTTCTCTAGTTCCACCGTCATGAGCACGCCGCGGTCGCCCTGCGTGAGCGATGCGGGCGTGGTTCGCACGTTTTTGATTCCGAAGCGGGGCGCAGGCTTGACCACCACGTCGAACGGCAGGCGCGCGGACTGCACGCGGTTTTCGGGATCGTTGCGGCGCGTGTAATCGACGATCAGGAACGCGGGATACCTGCCTCCGCGGGTTTCCTCTGGAACGTCGACGAGGAACACGGCGGGAATCGAGTCGTTTTCGCCGATCGCGCCCAAGTACACTTGGTTGGCGAACGCGTCCGAGAACTCGAGCTCGGCCGGCAGTTCAAGGCGCGCGCGCACGTTGAGTGCGGCGTCGTCGCCGGAATTGATCAAGGTCACGTCCAAGCGCACGTCGTCCGAGTCCGGCAACAGTTCGCGGGGCGTGCTTACGACCTGTCCGAGTTCGATTTGCGGGAACGTGTTTTCGACGTTGACAAACAACTCGAACCGTTGGGCCAGATAGCCTTGTTCGTGCACAAACACGTCGATGCGGTTGTCGCCGTCGACCGCGTCGGGGCTCACGCGCAAACGGTATTTGGCGACGGTCGAGCGCAACTGGAACAGCACGCCCAAATTCCGGTTCGCGTCCTCGCCCTCCGCAAGCGACAAGCCGTCGCGCGGGTTGAGTTCGAGCGTCACCGGTTTGCTTGGGGCGTCGTTCGGGTTCTCGATGCTGACAAACACGTTCACGTACTCGCCGGCTTTGGCGGGCAAGGGATCGTAGTTTGCGATGCTGGCCCGTAGCGCAAGCGCCGGAACCGCCAGCAGCAGAACCGCAAGCAGGATGGCCATTTGTTTCATGTTGTTTCACTCCCTGATTTTCCTGTTTTTCTTATTTCCTGTTTTTGAACCGGTCTTGAATGACCAAGACCGGCGGCACGATGACGAGCGTGCCAATAAAGATGAAGAACACGGACAGCGACAAGGTCATTCCCAGTCGTTGCGTAACCAAAAGCGACGCAAGCAGAAGCGAGGCAAACCCGATCGCGGTCGTGATCATGGACGCTGCGATTGCTTCGCCGATTTCATCCATGGTCTCTACGACCGCGTCCTCGATTTTGTGTCCGTGGCGCTGGAGCACTTTCGTGTTGTGCACGATGTGAATCGAATAGTCGATGCCGAGTCCCATTACGAGCGGAATGAATCCGGTGGTCAGGACCGTGAAGGGCAAATGAATGTAGCCCATGGCGCCGACGGTCCAAAGCAGCGCCAGCACAATGGGCACGATGCCCACGACGGCCACCAAAAACGAGCGGTAGAATCCGAAAATGAGCAAAAAGATGACGAGGAACCCAAGCAGCGTCGTGAACACGGCGCCCGAACTCAAATTGCGGTCGAGTTCCACAAACTGGAGATTGTTGCCCCACACCTTGTACGTGATGCCCGACGGCAGACCGGTGGCCTCGATGTGGCCCTGCAGTTCCTTGATGGCCGCTGCGGTCACGGGCGCCTCGAATCCAAACGAATCCCCTTCCACGGTCACGCGCATGGCCGAATAATCTTTTGAGAAAAACGCGCGCAGTCGTTCGTCTTCCTCGATCCATCGGTTTACCTGTGTTTGCGAAGTGGGAAACGCGCCGTTGTTTTTTTCCCGCAACAGCGTCGCGGGCGTGATCATTCGGTTCACGTACCCGATTTTTTCGATTCCGCCCGCCATTTGTTCGACCCTGCGCAAGAAAGCAATGTCCCGAAGATCGGCAATGGGGCCCGGGTCTGCGGCGTCCGTCAAAAACAGAATCTCCATGGTGTCGAGCGCGCCAAAATCGCTGCCGATTGCAAACAGGTCCTCGACCACGGGGTCGTTTTCGGGCAAAAAGTTTTCGTTGCTGGTATCAAAAAACACGAGGAACAACCCGGGCAACAGCGCGATCGTGAGTGCCAGAACACCGCCGAGCACGAGCCACGGGTGCTGGACCTGATATTCGCCGATTCGGCGCGTGATCGCCCGAAGGTATTTCACTTCCATTTGGAGAGCCCCTCTTCCTCGCGCAAAATATCGATCTTTAGTTTCAAGAGCGGTGGAACCAATAGCATGGTCACCAAAAAGCTGTAGGTGACTCCGATGGCCAGCGTGAGTCCCTGCACACGCGTGGCCTCCGTGGTTCCCAAAAGGTTTACCGAAAAGCCGACGAGCGTGGTCAAAAACGATACAAACAACGCGCTTCCGGCCACCGCCATGGTTTTGGTGATCGGCTGGCGCACGTGCTTTCGGACATTGGTATCAAAACTGTTGGTCACATGAATCGCGTAATCGACGCCGAGACCGATGACCATGGCGGCCACCGTCGCATTGGCGACCGACAGACGGATGCCGGTCAGTTTCATGGTTCCCACAAGCCAGATCACGGCCACGACGACCGGCAGAATGGAAATGAACACGTAACTGAACCGGCGGAAGAGCCACACGTTAATGATGGACACAAACAGGACCGCGATTCCCAGCGTAAAAATCGCGTCCGAAATCATCAAGTGCAAAATTTCGTTCAGCAAAACGAGGTTTCCCGTCAGGTTCGCGCGGATTCCGATGGGAAACGGGGCCTCGTCCACGCGCTCGCGCAAGCGCTTTTCCAATTGTTCGGTCGCGCCGGGCTTGTCGGGCACGTTGACGGCCATCGATACGATGGTTGCCGAAAAATCCTTCGAATAGAACCTGCGGACCTCGGGTCCCAATTGACCGATCCACGCCCGTGCTTCGGCATCGGTGGCCGGCAGTCGGCCGAACGCGCGCTTGAGAACACCCGCAATCGAAACCGTCGACGAAATGGACCCCTCGTCCGCAAGCGACGCTTCCAGTTCGTCCATGGCCTGAATGACGTTGGCGTTTCGCAGATCCAAGGGCGAACCGGGCTCACGGTTTTTCTCGTCCGTCCGAACGACCACAAAAAACGTGTTCGTTTGCCCGAACTCGCGCGCCATAAATTCGCGGTACGTCAAAAAATCGTCTTCGGGAACCAACTGCTGGTCCAGCGTCGTGTCCTGCTGCAACTGCAGGGCATGGAACAGCATGAATCCGGTGATCGCAAACAGCACGGCCAAAAACAGCCAGACATGGTTCTTCTGGTACTCGACCAGTTTGACGTACAATCCTTCGAACAAATCCATTAGCTAAAACCCGTTTGAATATCGGTTATCCGACTAATTTGGGCCGGTGTCGGTTTATTTAGGCTTTCGTCGGGCTAGGCCCCCTCGGACTAAAAAAGCGGGTGCCGAGCCATGCGACCCATACGCCGAACGCGAAAATCGTGGTCTTTTGCAAGAACGGGGAATATCCCAAAAACAGGCTCACTATCCAGAACCATGCCACGCCCACTGCGCTCCACGCATATCGCTCGTTGGTCTTGCGAACAGCCGCACCAAACGCGAGGAGCGCGCCCACCGTGAAAACATAGAACGCTTTGGCCGCCAGATCGTGCTCGGGCAACGGCAGAGGAAACACGCCCACGCTCGCCAACCCAAGTCCCGACAGGGTTCCCAGCACCCGAACGTTCGTAAGGTTAAGCGAGTCCGAAAAACGCGTTTTCAACCCGAAGAAAAAAACCGCGAGCCCTAGCCCCGCAAGAATCGCGCCTCCGTTGAAGAAAAATGCCGAAGCCGGTTTGAGGGCAAGCTCGCTCAAATACTGGCCAAAAAAATCGTATCCCTCGTACGCCCCGACGGCCAACAGGACGCTTAGTAAAAAAATGACGCAGGCCGCAAGGCCAAACCAACGCGTTGTCCGCATTTGATCCATGCGCATCTAAACAAAGTCCGCATTAATAATCGTTTGAATCCCATTCGGATAATGCCCTTCCGCCACCATCCCCTGGAACGCGCCGCCAAGACGGTTTACCGTCGTTTTTTTCCCGTCCAAAAATCCGTTTACACCCAAGGCGCCATCGACGACATTTGCACCGTCGAACTCACGCCGCCTGCATCCCTCGAGCGTTTTTTTGAGCGCGCGATCCAAACTCTTGGGCAAATCAAGGGCGCTGACATCGGTCCCTATCTCGAATTCGGCGTCTTCAATGGATCTTCGCTCGCCTGCATGCACGCCGCCGCTCAAAAAACCGGTTTTTCCCGCTTGCCCTTTTTTGCGTTCGACGCCTTTCAAGGCCTTCCGCCGGAATCCGAGAACGAGGACAACGGCGTCTGGAAAAAAGGATTTTACACGTGCTCGTTCGAGCAAACCCTCGAATGCCTCAAGCGCAAAAACATCGAACCGGACCGCGTGAACTGGGTCAAGGGGTGGTATGCGAACACGCTCCATCCGGCCACCGCCAGGCGGCTGGGACTTGAGCACGTCGGTATCGCATTCATCGACTGCGACACCTACTCTTCCTCCAAAACCGTGCTTGATTTTCTAAAACCATTGCTGATCGAACCCACCATCTTGTGCTTCGACGACTGGAAACTCAACAACCTCGACCTACAGGAAATGGGCGAATACCGCGCCTTCAACGAATTTCTCGAACAAAACCCAGACCTGCATGCCCGCGAAATCGAATCCTACAACCGCAAATCGCGCTCGTTTCTAACCCGACCCGCGTAAAAAAAAAAGAAAGTGCCCTTGACGGGATTTGAACCCGTGTTACTGCCGCACCCTGGTTGGAGAAAAAATCCATTTTGCGAAGCAAAAAGCCGTTTTTCCCCAGGCTTTTGCCCCTTTTCGAGTTCCTAAGAACGAAGAAAGGGGGATAAAAGGCTGTGAGAGGGCAGTGTCCTTGACCGGGCTAGACGACAAGGGCGCGGTCTATTGAAGGCTTTTCGATGTTTTTTTAACTCTTGGCGTACGGGTTGGCCGTCGTGCTTTTCGAACGAGCCACGTGCGTTTGTCAAACGGCCATTCGCCGCGCCTGGGTTTTCGCACGAACGTTGCCACGATCTCGAACCCGGCGTTTTTTAGGGCGTTTTGGCTTTGGGATCGCGAGAGAACGTTCATGTACACGGAGTGCGGGTCCGACGTTCGCTTGACAAAGCGCTCGCCGCCTTTTCCTTCTTGAAACGACACGTGCGCGATTCCTTTTGGGGTGAGCACGCGCGAAAACTCGTTTAGCGCGCGCGACAGGTTTTCGCGTGGAATGTGAATCAGCGAAAACGCGGCCACGATTCCGTCAAACCGGCTGTTTTTGAAGCCCAACTGCTGGAGATCCATTTGGGCGACGCGTTCCCCCGAATTAAACCGAAGAGCGGTTTTGAGCATTTTTTGCGAAAGGTCCACGCCGATCACTCGATGGCCTTGATTGCGTAGCCATTCAAGGTTCACGCCGGGCCCGCATCCGGCATCCAGTACGCGCGCGTTGGGCGGCAAATGGCGTGCAAACAACTCCAAGTGCTGGGCCGGTTTGCCGAACCGCGATCGGTAGTCTTTCGCGTCGCGATTATAGTACGACCGAACGATTCGCTGGATGGGCACGCTCGCCCGACGGGGTTTTTTGCGACGCATGTTAAAAAAAAGAGCGTTCCAAGAATATAAAGTGATGACCGGGCTGAGCGAAGACCGGCTGAAAAGCCGGGATGACTGAACGCAATGAGTTCTGAACTTTAACCAAAAAACCGGTCTTTTTTTTTTATTTTTAGGGCGTCGTTTCGATTTTTTCTTTTTTCCATTCGATGGCTGTGTCTTGGGTGATTCGGATTTGGTCGACGCTTTGGTCCGCGTACTTTCCGTTTACAAAAAGTGCCCAGTATTCGTCGGGACCGGCTTCCATTCCGTTGATTTTGGTGACAAACGTGCCCGCCAGAAACGACTTGCCTTCGACCGAAACGATTTTTTTCATGGCCGAGAGCGCGTCGGTGCCGTTGTCCACCGCGATTTTTTGGCTCACGATTTGCGTGCCTGAAGAATCAAGGACGGACAGCGAAAAAAAAGACTGGCCCTCGGTCTTAACCGGTTCGCTTGCGGTACAACCGGATATCAGTACGACGGCCAGCAGGATCGCGGCGGGAATACGCCAGTACTTCGAGTTCATTCGCAGGCTCCTTGAGTTTCAAAAGCGGGGACAGCAACCGCGCAAAAACAAGGTTGCTTGCAATGTGGATCAACGAGAAAGGCAGTGAAGTTAAAAAATAGAGCGGCAGCGACAGCACGCCCAAAAGCAACGCGGTTCCCGAGAGTGCTCCGCCCACGTTTACCACTGCTTCAAACACGAGGGTTCCGACGACGGACCAGATTGCGAGGTCCAAGGGTTTCGGGTGCGTCCGGGGTCCCGCCATGCCCGCAAGGCCGCCCGCAAGCGCGGCACCCGCCGCCTGAAAAACCGTCCAAGGGCCCTGCAAGCCCCAAATGAAAAAATTGCTGATCACGTACGCCGACCCGCCAAGGACAAATCCCTCGCGCGGGCCCCACACGAGGGCCGCAAGGACCGCAAACGGGAGGACGGGCTCGACCGAGGGCACGAACTGGAACGCGATCCGGCCCAACACCGCGCCGCCCGTCAACGCCAAAAAAAGAGTGAGGTGCTTGGCGTCGGCATCGGATCGCGCTTTTTGGAACGTCTGCGAAACCGACTGCCAAACGGCGTCAAGCGAAACCGCTTCTTCCTCAACCACGGTTGCAATTTGGCCGTGTTCCCTCCCGATCCCCATGAATAAAACGAAAGAGGGTCGGGCTTTAAAAGAATGATCAACGCGCCATAACTCAATCTCAAGCGTTGTCCGCGGTGCTGGCCCCACCGGTTGTTAGGGAAAAATCGGCGTGTTGAGAAAGTTTTCAGAGTTTTTCACGCTCTGGCATGGAAACAGTGAATGGCGTGGGAAACGGGGGAATGCCGGAGGGGAGATTTGGACTCCCGACCTCATGATTATGAGTCATGCGCTCTAACCGGGCTGAGCTACTCCGGCAAAAACAGTCTATCAAAACTGGCACGCAAAACGCTTTAAAAACGGCCGATGGGCAAGAGGCGTGTCAAAAGTAGAAGAGGGCGTGGGTCCGCGCGCGCCGGTTTTTTTTTTCTAAAAAAGCATTTTTGCGATTTCTTCTTCGCCCGTGGTGTCGTTTTGGTTTGCGTAGTCCATGCGGGAGAGCACTTTGATGCCCCCGTTCCAGAGGAGCACGCGGTCGGCGTAGTTGATGAACAAGCCGGTTTCGATGACGCCGGGCACGCGGTGGGCTTGGTATTCGATTTCGTCGGGGGCGTACACGTTGTCCACGTGCACGTCGGCCAGAAAGTTTCCGCTTTCGGTGAGTTTGTCGTTGCGGCGTTCGGCGGGCCCGAGTTTTTGGAGTGCGTTGATGGTGCGCTTCCAGCCGAAGGGCACGATTTCAAAGGGCACGGGCGCGTTCAATTGGGGGACGAATCCTTCGGCGGGGCACACGGCCAATAGTTCGGCCGCGCTTTGAGCGATCATCTTGTCGCGAATGAGCGACGTGGACTCGGACTTTATGAAATTGAAGCTTTGGTCGAGCTGGGTCACGAATTCGAAGGCCGTGTCGATCTCGTACTCGTTGATGTCCACGAGTTCGAGTTTGAGTTGTTCGGCCGTGATGGCCACGATCTTGCTTGTGGGCACGATGAAGAGTTCGCGCTTGTGCTGTTGGCCCACCCACGCGACTTTTTTGAGGAGTTCCAGCGAGTGGGGGCTCGTGCCGACCGAAATCACGTCGCCGTCTTTTGTGTACTTGCTTGCGAGTTCGGTCAAAAGCCCTTCGTTGATTGCATTGGCCATGCGTACTAGAAAGCGCCTTTTCGCATTTTAATGGTTTGGGGCGCTCTCCGAAAGCGTCAGAACCGCGGTTTGGTAGGCCCATTCGAGCGCGTCCTCGGCGTGACGGGTTTCGAGGACGATTTCAAGAAGGTTGGGGGCCGCGCGCAGGGCCGTCCAGTCGGTTCGCGCCTCGAGTTGTTCGGCCAAAGCGTTTGAAACGAGCGCGTTCACGTTTTTTTCGTTGGCGCCCCGCACTTCGGCGTTTGCGATTGCGCGCGCAGGCGAGATCACGCGCCCGTCGAGTCCAAAATGGCGTCCGCGCAACGGGGTGACGAACGCGAGGTTCTGAATGGTCACGGGTTCCGGCCATTCGTGGTGGCCCGAGACCAGCAGGGTCCACTGTCCTTTTTTTTCGCCGGGTTCAATGACGATCTCTTTTTCGAGTACGCGCCCGCGCATTTCTCGCGGGGGCGCGTCTTCGGATTCGCCTCGGACGATCGACAGGTTGTGCCGGCTTGCGAACCGGCTCAAGGCGAGGGGTTGGCCCGCGGGGCGCTGGAATCGCTCGATCCAACCGAATGCAAGAAACAACAGGACGCTTGCGATCACGATGAGGGCGATGAACCACTGGGCGATTTCGAACGGGTTGTCGGTTTTCACGCCCAAAAAAACAAAAAAAATGGCGCCGAGCGCCCCAAAGCCGAGGGCGCCAAGGATGGCGCGGAGCAACAACGGAATTTCGTGCACGTAGATCTCATCGTATTCGGGCATTGCGAAAAGGAAATGCCGCAAGTCAAAAAAAGGGGCCGATTGGCGTTTTTTTGGCGTCCGAAAGAAAATCGGCGCGCAAAATGAAAAAGGCCATTAATTGGCCTTTTCCAGGTCCTGGATGCGTTCGCGGACGCCCTGCGCCTCTTTTTCAAGCTGCGACTGGTACTCCTTGAGCATCTCGACTTTTTCTTCCTTGGTCCAAAAACCTCGGCTGTTCATATTGCAACACATGCGGTTGCCTCCTGCCCAAATATCGGGCATCCGATAATATGGCCTGCGTTTTAAATATGTATCGGTTACCCGATAGTTCGGTCGTGTCTCGATACTCTTTTATTGGCCCGCGCCGTCATAGCCTACATGAAGGACGTTCCGGCGGATGCCAAGTGCTGCGACATGCGCGGCCTGCTCAGTTTTCTCATTTTGTTCCTGCTTTCGAAGCGGGCCATGCACGGCCAGCAGATCGCGGACGAGCTTGAGAAGCGCAAGGGCGTGCGTCCGAGTCCGGGCACGATCTATCCGGCGCTCAAGGCCCTCAAGGAAATGAATTTCGTAAAGGAGAAAAAAGAGGGTAAGAACATCGTCTATTCGCTTTCGGCCGACGGCAAAAAAGAGCTCAAGCAGGCCAAGGCCCACTTCTGCCGCACGTTCATGGACGTATGGGCGGAATAATTCCTTATGATTCTCGCTCGGTCTTTGGGTCTGCGCGGCCTTGTCGGTCGGTTTCCGGCGATTTTTCGAGGCGGCTCGTTTTTATAGTTCGAGTCGCGGGGCGTGCTCGGAGAGCCATTTGCGATGCGTCTTGTATTGCGGGTCGCGAAGCCGCACGAGATCCCAGAACCGCTTCGTGTGGTTGAGTTCGTCGAGGTGCGTCAATTCGTGGACGATCACGTAGTCCACGACGGCCTGCGGTGCCAGCACGAGCCGCCAGTTCAGATTGATGTTTCGCGCGCTGGAACAGCTGCCCCACCGGCTGCGCTGGTCCTTGATCGAGAGATCGTTGTATTCGAGTCCGAATTGGTGCGCAAGCTCCCAGATGCGCTTGCTCAGGAGTTTTGCCGACAACTCTCGGTATTTTTTGCGGAACACGGTCTTGTGGTTCGCGCTTTGTCTTCTTAGGTGGAGGAAAAAACAGTCCGGCGTGATTTCGAGTTTTTCGCGGGGTTGGTTTTCGAAGATCTGCAGTTCGCGTTCGGTTCCAAGAAACGGGATGCGGGCGCCCTGTTCGATGGCGGGCGGCGCGTGGCGGGGGTGTTGCGCAAGGTCGTTTAGGTTTCGCTCGATCCAGTCGCGTTTTTCGTGGATGAATGCGACGATTTCGCGTTCGGGCATGCGTTCGGGGGCCGTGATTTTCAATTGGTTAGGCACCACGCGCAGGCGCAGCACCCGGACTTTTTTCCGCGTGAGCGCGAGGTCCACGCGTTGTCCATTGATTTCGATGGTGGCGATCACGCTTTACTCAAAAAACGGCGTTTTTTTATGCGGGTCGCTGCGAACTTGAAAAACGGTTGAGCCTCGGGCGAGATTTGAACTCGCGACCTCCACATTACCAATGTGGTGCACTACCGCTGTGCTACCGAGGCAGAATTCGAGTATACGATTCTTCGCGCGAATGGTTAAAAACGTTGGCGGGGCGCGTGGCGACGGTTTGGATCCCCTGTTTTTGGCAAGGCCTCTTTTTTCGGGTCTTTGATTTTGGCTGACCCACGTCTCGATGCGGGTCTTCAACCGCTGGCTTTTTATTTTACTTCGTCTTTTCAAAACCCTGCGGAGGAGTGAACTACCACCACCTCTATTTTGCTAAAGCCGCATCCCACCGCGCGCTTTGGGCTCCTCCGTGATTTTTTTTTCTGGGGGCCTCGGGCCGGAAAACGTGTGCGCAGTTATGCGTTTTTTATCGTCCGAGTTTTTCTCGCGCGTCCGACAGGTCCATGGCCAACTCGGTGATTTTTCCGTTTTGCATGTTCTTGAATCCCAGTCGGCCCGATTTGATTTCGTTTTCGCCGACGAGGGCCACCCACGGGATGTTCATTTTGTTTGCGAGTTCGAGGTTTTTGCTGGGCGAACGCCGGTTGAGATCCAAAAGCGTGGCCACGCCTTGGCCGCGCAGTTTTTGGGCGACTTGCAGGGCCTCGTTTTGCGTGTTGCCGACCGCGCCCACGAGGACTTGGATCGACTGGAATTTTTGCGCGCTGTTTTCGAGCTGGTCGACGAGCCGGTCGATGCCGAAACTGATGCCGACGGCGGGGGTCTTTGGGCCGTCGAAGACTTCGACGAGCTTGTCGTAGCGTCCGCCGCCTCCGATGCTGGGGCCGGTTTTTGTCTTGACTTCGAACACGTTGCCCGTGTAATAGGCCATGCCGCGTGCAAGCGACAAATCGACTTTCATGTTTTCGATCCCGTTTTGTTTGCACAATCGCACGAGTTCGTCGAGCTCGCGAAGGCCCGTCGAGTCGGCGATGCGCGAGCGCACGACTTCGAGTTCTCCGGCTTCCACAAAATCGATGAACGCGGCTTCGATGCCTTTGGCGGCCAGTTCGCGGCGGACCTCGGGCCATCCGATTTTGTCGGCCTTGTCGAGAATCCGAAGCGCGTCGGGAACCTGTTTTTCGGATACCCCGCTTTTTTCGCACAGGTCGCATAGCAGGCGCTGGTTGTTGATTGCGATCACAACTTCAAGGCCCAGTCGCGTGGCGACTTCGGCGGCCATGGCCACGCACTCGAAGTCCGCGACCGTGGAATCGGTTCCCACGGAGTCGGCGTCGGCCTGCGAGAACTCGCGGTAGCGGCTGGCGCCCGGTCGGTCGTACCGGTAGACCGATCCGATCTGGTAGCGCTTGTAGGGTTTGGCCATTGCCGGATTGCTTGCGACCACGCGCGCGAGAGGCACGGTCAGATCAAATCGAAGGCCCAGTTCGCGCTCGCTCTTGTCCTTGAAATAGTAAATTTCGTTTTTGATTGCGTCGCTGGCCTGTTCTTTTCCCGCAAGCGTGTCGAAGTTCTCGACGACCGGCGTGAACTGGGGAACGAACCCGTACGATTCAAACACGCTCCGGCACGTATCCTCGACGAATTGTTTTCGGGCGGCCTCGATGCCCAGTAGATCGCGCATGCCGCGCACCACCGTAGGTTTCATGCCACTGCCTCCGCAAAAAGGGCCGAAGGGTCACCAAAGGTGGCCCACTTTTTCCCCGGGGTTTTGCCATCGTTCGAGCATCGCAATGCAAAGAATGATGGATAAAGGGCCGGCGCCGGGAATCGGACCCGGGTCCATCGGTCCACAGCCGATGATTCTACCATTAAACTACGCCAGCCATTCGGCTTTTTCTCTGCCTTGCTTTGGCCTTGGGGCCTCGCAAGGCAGTAAAAACCCGGGAAAAACGGTGGTTCAAAAGTATTTTTTCTAAAAATCGTATTTTGCGTGCGGATGGCTGAAGAAAGGTTACCGGAGTCGGTGAATACATCCCCTTCTGTCCATCATAGTTCTTTCTTGTTTCCGAATCTTTAAAATGGTTTCTTTTGGGGGGCCCAAACGTATTTAACCCGCGGGCGCGTTTCTTGGGTATGCCGCCCGCTTCGCGTTTGCGCAATCGCTTGGGTTCCCGCCGGTCCGCGACCCAAGTGCGCTCTAGTCTTGGTCGTGTTGGCGGGCCATCGATTCGTCAAAGGCGCGATGGGAATGTGGTTTTATCGTCCCGTCGACGCGATCTGCGACCGGCCAGGGTTTCTCGTGCCCAAGGCCGGATGCTTGAACGCGCCCGCCGGATGCAGGGATTGGCCGGGGGTTTTCGTTCGGTGGACGCGCCCGCGGGCACGCATCCCGTGGCTCGCCATCGCACGAGTTTTTTCGAGGGCGCCGAGTCCATTCCGTTTGTGGGTTGGATTTTCAAGTACTTGGAGGGTCCGCCTCGGGGGATTCGGCCTGCCCAGTTGCGCGTGTTCGAGCCCGCGTTGACGGGGCCGGATTTTAATGAGGAGGCGGTGCGTGCTCAAAACGAGTCCGCGTTTCGGCGTTCTTCGGCGGTGTTTCCCACGCGGGCCGGTTTTTCGGGGGGCCGGCGGTATTCCATTTCGTCCGAATCCTCGCGCAGGCGTCGCAATCGTTGACGCGCGTGCTCCAAAATCAGTTTGCTTTTTTTTTTGTCGGGTTCGCTCAATTGCAAGATTTATTAACGATTCGAGGGCCAATAGGTGTGTCAATCCGCTTGGTTTCTTTTTGTTTGCAGGAGTACTGAAGCGGTCAAACAGGCAAGGTTCAGGGCCTTGTGGCTTAGGCCTTCGAAGGTTCGAATCCTTCCTCCTGCACTTATTGCTTTATTTCGCGAACCGGCGGATCCAGTCGTCGGGCGAAAGCACGTTGCCCGTCGCGCGTTTTACGAGTTCGTTCCACGGGTGTTTCATGCCCGCGTCGAATATTTCGTGCTTGAGCCATTGGCCCGCCTTTTTTTTCATGTTGTAATCGGCGTTCGACGGGTCTTTTTCGCGGATCACGCGACGGCAGATGAACGCGTTCCATTGTTCGGCCAAGAGTTTGCCGTGCAAGTAATTGTGGTAGTACACGGGCGCGAGGCCGACGTGGAGTTTGCTGGCCCAGTCGGGTTCGTCGCGCGAAAAGCGGATGCCCTGGTGTTTTTGCACGAGTTTCCACCAGTGTCCGTTGAGGTCGGATTCGGGGTCGTCGTACAGGCGTTGCTCGAAATCGAGCATGACCGCGCTCCAGCGCGAAAACACGAGTTCGTCGGCGGCCAGTGCGGTCCGGCTTTTTTCGAGATCGTTTGCCCCGATTTTTTGGGTCCCGAATTTTTTCAAAAACGCTTCGTTGTGCGCGAAGTTTTCGAAGAAGAGGGCCATGGCTTCGGTCACGAGCGTGTGCGCGGTCTCGCGGACAAAATACGGCAGTTTGGGGTCCATGTGTTTCCAGTACACGGCGTGGCCGAGTTCGTGAAGCGTGGTTCCCATCCAGTGCGCGTTTGGCCGTATGTTGAGGAGCACGCGCGCGTCGCCTTTTTTGTCCAAATCGAGTGCGAACGCGTGCTGGGATTTGCCCGCGCGTTCGAACAAATCGCTTTTTTTCAGAATCGCGTCGACCGGCAGGCCGAGGCCCGCGTAGAATTGGCGCGCGGGCTGAACGAGGTTGCCGGAATAGTATTTGTCGAGGTCGACTTCAAAACAGTCGGGCGCCCGCTGGAAGAACGGGTCTTGGTAGTGCCAGGGCGCAAGATCGTTAGGCACCACGTCGAGGCGCTTGGCGAGATAGTCGTCGATTTGTTTTTTGAGTCGGGTGTAGGTCCGGTCGCTTTTTTCGAGCGTGTTCTTGAACACGCGGTTGACGTCTTTGCGCGATTGCTCACTTGTCTCAAGGCACCAGTCGTAATAGTTGTCGTGGCCCGCGCTTTGGGCAAGTCGGTTGCGCAATCGTGCGAGTTCGATCACGTCGTCGGCCACGAGTGCGCCCTGTTTTTTGCCCGCGTTCCACGCAACCTCGAGTTTTTTTGAGTTCGTTTCTTTTTTGAGGATGGCTTTGAGGTCGTTGTCCGTGAGTTTTTTTTTGTTGATGCGGGCGCGAAACGTGTTGAATTTTTTTTCGACCTTGGTTTCGAGTTTGCTGATCGCATGCAGGGTTTTGGGGCTGCCTTGGTTGGCTTCGTAGCGCAGGCGCACAATGGCCCATTGGCGTTTGTCGAGGGCATTTTTTGCGTTTGCCTCGTTTTGGCGTGCATTTTGCAATCCGGTTGGATTGTTGAAGAATTTTCGCCATTGGATCTTGGTTTTTTCGGCTTTCTTGTAGAATTGGGGTTTGCCGGTGGTGTAGGCGTTCCACCATGCGTGCGCGCCTTTTTTTTCAAGCGGCGCGATCTTGTGCTCGAGTTGTTTGAGCGACAATCGGGCAGGGTCGGGCATTAGAATCCGTTTTTTTTTTTTTTTTGGTGTTTCTTTTCTTGGGATGACCTGAACCTTTTTTTCTTTTTTCAAAGAGAAAAAAAGGATCGGTGGTTGTGACCCCAGGGGGATTTGAACCCCCGTCGCAAGCTCGTTGTCCATAAAGTGCCGAAGGCCAATTTTTTGCCTTTTTTCTTTTGGGCACCCTACGCTTTTCTTTTTTTCGCGAAAAAAGAAAAGGGCGGGGCCGCAAGCTTGCATGCTATCCAGGCTACACCATGGGGCCGGTTAACCAGTTTTAGATTATGGGCGGGCAAAGGTTTTAAAGCGTTGAACGGGGCGGGGGCGGGCCGGGGAGTCGGGGCGGGGTGTCGAGGTGGGCCAGAGCGTCGATGATGTCGGGGTTTTTTATGCGCAGGTTGAGAATGGGTTTTCCGCGTGCGAACAGTACGACAAAGTAGTATCCGCCGGCTTTGGCGTATCCAAGGTGTTTGTTTGAACGGATTCCAAGTATTGCGCGGATGCGGTTTTCGAGCAGGGTGGCGTCTTTGGGGTGGGCCGGGGGACTGATTTTCTCAGCGGGGATAATTCGTTTGAAGGCCACGGCGTGGTTTCCAAAGTTGGTTCTTGTTGCGATGCGTCGCGGGTTTTTCCGGCGGTTGATGAGCAGACGCGGTTTTTGGTTCATGTTTTTTTTTGGTCCGTTGGGTTGGTTCCCTGTTTGTTCATTGCGGGGGGAACGGTTCGTTTTCGCCGAATGGGGGGTTGGTTTCGTCCATGTGGTCTTGGATGACTGCGAAGAGGTAGCCTGCGAGGAGTCCGGTGAAGGCCATGAGGGTGTTGGCGGCGAGGGTGGCGAGGCTGAAGAGGACGGCGGCGTAGAGGATCCAGAGGTTGGCTTCGAGCCATTTGAACAGTTCGTTTTGTTCGGAGAGTACGGCGAACACGTTTTCGGGAGTGCGCCCGATGTTTTTTTTGGTTTCGGCGGCGAGTCGGTCGACGTAGGCGGGGTCTTTGACTTGCTGGTAGTAGGTTTCGATTGTGTTCTTGAACGTTTGGGCGTCGGGGTCGCCTGTTTTGGCCGCGATTTTTTGGTAAGAGTTGAATTGGCGGATTTGTTCGATGGTTTGTTGTTGGCTGACGGCGATGAGCGTCGCGTTGGTTTGGGCGAGGCGGTCGGTGAGCGCTTGGCCGTCGGGGTCTTTGCCTTGGACTTGTTTGAGGAGTTGTTCGCGGAATTGTTCGCGGAACACGAGTTTGTTTTCGGGGTTGCTTTCGACGATCCAGTAGCTCATGAGGATGAGGCCGATGCCGATCGCGAGGCCCGCGTAGCGAATGCCGCCGCTGACCACGCGGAGGACCACGAGTTTTTTGAGTTCAAGATAGCGGATGTGGGCGAGTTCGAGGATGAAGGGCATGGCGACGAGGAGGGCCACGAATACGGGCCAAAAGGCGACGACGCTCGGGTAGAGGAAGGCGGCGATCGCGGCCCCGATCAAGAGCGAGACTTCGCCGGTCATGATGGTGACGATGGTGTCGTTTTTTCGGATTTGGATGAGGAGGCTGGCCATCCACGCGGAGAGTGTGATCAGGGTCAGTAGGACGAAGGGTGTGCTTAGGCGGCTGATGAGGCTTGCAAAATCGAATTGGAAGAGGTCGAGGACCGAAAGGCCCGAGGCGCCAAGGCAAAGCGACCAGCCAAGGGCGGTCAAAAGGGTGAGTGCGGGGAAAAAAAGGTTGCGGAGTTGTTCGGATGCGCTCGACGCCATATGGGCAACTATTGGAACTTGGCTTTTTTATTGGTTGGCCTAGTGAAAAATCGGTAGTTTTTGGCGACCGCGTGTGTTTTTGACGGATTTTTTTCGAATCGGTTTTTTTTTGTCGATGCGTTGCAAGGACGGTCCGTTGGATGGGCGGGGTGGGGGGGGTTCAGCGTTTTTTTCGGAACGATCCGGGCAGGCGGCGAACGGGTTTTTTCATGAATCGGTTGCGGCCGTGTTCCATTGCCAAGCGGAGTCCGCGTATTTGTTCTCTGCCGGGGGGTTCTTGGCGCTCGTCCAGTATTCGAAAGTGTTTGGCGTGGCGCAGTCCGAGTTCAAACAATTGGGCGCGGTTGTGTTTGCGAAGGTTGCGTACGTGTTCGACGCCAAGGCAGGCCACGGCCAAGGCGGGTCGGCGCATCCGGCTTAAGAAACCTTTTTCCCGCAGGGCGCCGAGTGCGTACGCCCAGCGGTCAAAAACGTCTTCTTCGCTTTGCGGGGTTTTTGGTTTTTGGGTCGTGTGCGTTTCGGGCGAATGGGGGTTGATGGGCCCGGTTGTTTTTTGGGACGGCGGCGTATGCAGTTGGCGGTATGTGCGCAGGGAATAGGTTATGGCGGTGGGGGATTCCAGTCCGATGACGCGTATTTTTCGCTTAACGGTCTCTTGCAGGATTTGCGCGAACGTGCTTTGGACGATTCGTCGGATTTGGGGACCGGCGTCGGGTTTTTCCGCTAGCGCGCGGATTTCGGAGCGCCACGCGTTTTGTGCGTGCATGGGCGGGTTTTTGAGGAGGGCTGTTTTTTGTTGCGGGTTTTGAAGATGTGCGGCCGCGATGAGTGTTTGGTAGTATTCGACTTCGTCGGGCGTGAACTCGATTCCGAATTCTTCGCCGGGTTTCATTTTGTCAAGGATCTTTCGAATTTCGGGAAGAACGTGCGGGGGCGCGGGGTAGCCGGGTATTCCGTGGTCGATTCCGACCAATAGTCGAACCATGCGATCGTATGGTTTTTTGCCGAATATATTTTTTTGGTGGGACTTTTTTTTTGGGTCGGGTGGTGTTTGTCTGTCCGTTATTGGATTTCGCTCGTGTCGCGGCGCAGGTAGAGGACATCGCCGCCCGAGTGGTGCATTTCGAAGAAGTTGCGTTTGCGCAAAAAGTCGTAGATTTCGCTCCAGCCTCTTTTGGCAAAATATCCTTCTGAGAACCGGATATTTCGTCCGTGGTTGCCCACGTAGGCGAGCAATCGTGCGCACTTGGGGATGGCGTGCGGGCCAAGTTTTTCGACCAGGTCGGTTTCCTGCGTGGCTTTTGCAAACAGGCGGACGGTCAGGGGGCCGGCTGTGAACAGGGAGGCCAGTTCGCTGGGCGATAGTCGTTTGGTTTCCAGCAGTTTGCGGTAAAATTTTGCGGCGGATGCGTTTCGCGTTTCGAGTTCGCTTAGAATGTTTGCGGCCAAGTCGAATTTTTGGCCGCCTATTCGCGCGATGCTCTCTTGGAGGCGCATGTCCTGAACGGGAACGATTTCGGACGGGTTGGAGGGCTGGTAGTTCCTAATGCGTTGCGTGCGCGTGCCGGGTTTGCGGTACGCGGTCGGTGCGGGTGTTTTCTTTTGGGTCTTGGTTTTTGGCGGGGGTCCAAGAAAGGATCGCAGGAATTCGGTTTGCGTCTGTTCCCATATTTTTCGGATGAGGTTCACGAATTCCTTGTTTTTCTGACTTTGACTTTCTTGGTTTTTGCTTGGTGGTTGGTTTTGGTTGTTTCCGTAACTGTCGAGTATCGCTGTTGTAATTTTCCGGTCGAGCCATTTGGTCAGTTGTTTGCGTTGGTTGGGGGTCAGTCTTCGACCGCTTGTTTTGAAAAATTGCTTGGCGGCCATGTTTTGGATTAGGTTTCGCAGTTGACGGAACGCTATTTCCCCGCCTCGGTCTTCTTTTTGGTGGTGGAGGTATTCGCGTTCTATGGCCCCGAGATTGAGCGGCCAGGGAAAGGGCTGATCGCGTAGTTGCTGGTCAAGGGCGATTTGCAGGTTTTTGCGTTCGGCGGGGGTTCGAACGGGGATTTTTCGTTGCTCAAAATAGCGGGTGGCATTGCGTTCCATTGCGGCCTGTGTCTGCTTGAAAAGACCCGTGAATGTGCTTTTTTCAAGTATCATTTGGGCGATTAAACCGTTGACAACATCGTCCGGCATGTCGGAAAATCGGGTCTTTCGGATGTGTTCGGCCAATTGGAGTCTTCCCTTGCCAAGGGACTGCCCCAAAATTTTGGCGGCTGCGTCTTGGTGCGAGAGCAGGAAACCGATTTTTTCCTCTCGCGAGGCTTTGTCTACTCCGTTGGCCAGGACTTTCCATTGTCGGATTTCTTTTTCCGTGGGCTGCCGGCCGTGCTCGATCGCGAGTCGTCTGCGCGTTTTTTTTGGTTGGGTTGCCCAGGGCGAGCGCTTTGGCATACTGGAAAATACGGGCGGGCGGTTAATAAGGTTGTTCGGCGATTGGCACGGTGTTTACTGTTCGGGCGGCCAGTTTTTGACGAGGGGAATGGTTTTTTCTTCGTGGAGGATGATTGTGTTTTCGGCTTGGGTGACGATCACGCCGCCGGTTTCGCGTAGTACGGGGTAGGATGCGAGCACGCGGCTTTTGAGGAGTTCTTTCATTGCCATTTTGCGCGCGAAGTCGGTTGCGGAAACGTGGGGGATGAGCCATCGGTCGGCAAACGGCATGGTGCCGAATTCTTTGGCCGCGATTTCCATGATTTGGCGCGCGACGGGGTTTCGGATGGGTCGGGGTTCTTCAAAACGATAGATTTCGGTTTTGGCGCCCTCGTGAACAAGGCCTTTTCCGGTGCTTGCAAACGGTTCGATTGCGTACGCGCGGTCGTTTTCGAAGTTGCCGGTTCCGCGGGTTTCGAGGTTTGGAATCGACGGGGACGCGTGTTGTTCGAAACGGTCGAGGCCGTGGCCGGTCAGGTTTTGGACGGGCGAAAAGCCCGCGTTTTTGAGGGTGGTTTCGACAACTTTTCCAACTTCGCCGACGTCGGCACCGTTCGTGGCGGCCGCAATGGCTTGGGCGAGCGCCCGTTGGTTGGCCTCGATTTGTTTTTGGTGTTTTCCGGAAAAATCTAGGGAAAAGGCGGCGTCGCAAATGTAGCCTTCGACAATGACGCCCATGTCGATTTTGATGACGTCTTTTCCAAGGACGGTTTCGTCTTTGTGGGCGGGGGTTGCGTGTGCGGCTTCCTCGTTGAGCGACAAATTGACCGGAAACGCGTGTTTTCCGCCTTTTTCGAGAATGTGTTTTTCGATTGTGTCGGCGAGTTCAAGCAGTTTAACGCCGGGTTTGGCGGTCTCGAGGGCCACCTGACGGGCCGACGACCAGATTTCACCGGCTTTCAGGTAGTGGTCAAGAACTTCTTTGTCCATGAGCAAAAAGGGCGCGCAAAACCATTTAAATGGAGAACAAAAAATCGTTATGTATCAGGTGAATGCGTTGAGTCCGGTTTGTTTGCCGCCTTGGATGAGGTCTTCTTTGGTGTAGCCGAATTCGCGCATGACTTTGATGACGGCGGGCACGACTTGGTTTTCGATGTAATAGTCGGCGTCGTAGTCGCCTTCGTTCACGTATTCTTCGAGTTCGGCTTTGTCGGAGATGGTTTCGCCTTTTCGCGTGATGATGAAGCCAAGCACGCTGCCGGTTGTGAGGTCTTTGCCGCGCGCGATCGCTTTTTTTGCGGCGGCCACGTGGGGGCCCACGCTTTCGTATTTGCTTACGTTGCGGCGCAGTTGGGTGTAGACCACGAGTTCTTTTTTTGGGATTTTTCCGCCTTTGAGTGCGGTGATTCGTTCGCGCACGATCGCGAGGGCTTTTTTTGGGTTTCCTTCGCCGAGGACGGCGGTGAGCACGTCTTTTTGGGTTTCTTTGGCGATCGTGGACCAGTCGCGGCGCACGTATTCGAAGCCCACGATTTTGAGGCGGCCGTCTTTTTTCATGAGCGCGTATTTTTTCTTGGCGCCTTCGCCCGAGTCTTTGGTGACGAAGATGCCGCGCGCGTACACGCCTTCGAGGTCGAGTTGCATGACCCCGGGGAGTTCTTTGTTGAGTTCGTCCACGAACGCGCGCACGTCGGTTTCGCTTTTGTCGGGCGGGATCACCAAAAATTCGCTGTCGGTGTCGCCGTAGATGACGCGGTATCCGGCTTTTTCGGCTTTTTCGCCGACCCATTGGACGTAGGTGCGGCTCCATGCGGTGACGGCGCTTGCGCATTCGGCGGAGTACCAGCGCGAGCGGTCGTAGCCGAGGTAGCCGTAGAACGAATTGAGGATGATTTTGAGGGCTTGCACGCGCGCGGTCAGTAGCGCGTGTTCGTTGATTGTTTTTTGGCTTGTGGCCGCGTCCGTTTTTTGTCTTGTTTGGGCGTCGTGGGATTTGGGTCTTTCGGCGGGCGTGTGCGGGGCGGATTGTGCGCGTCCGGTTTTTGCGTCGTCCGCGTTTTGGTCCGGTGCCTGCGCGTTTTTTTCCGCGTCCCGTTGTTTGAGTTCTTTTTTGAGGGCGATGCGGCGGTTGAAGAGTTCGGTGAGGATGGAGGACAAGAATCCTTTTTTTTGTCGGCAGAACCAGTGTCCGTTGGGGGACGTGTTTTTTTCTTTGCATTCGGCGTGTGCGCAGTCCGCGGTTTCGGGCGAGATGTTGTGGGAAATCATGATGCTTGGGTGCAGGCTTGAGAAGTCGAGGACGGCGATGTTTTCGTGGAGGCCGGATTCGGGTTCGCGCACGTATCCGCCTTCGTAGGTGGTCTGGAGCCGTTGGGCGCTTTCGATGGAACTGGGGGGGTTTGGGACAAGCAGGTTGGCTTTTTGGCTTTCGCGGATGAGGAAGGTTTCGACGATGCCGCTTGCGGTTTCGCGGCAGATGTCGAACACGGTCAGGTGCGTGAGTTTTCCGAGTTCGACGAGGACGGGCAGGTATTTGATGGCGAGTTCGTGCGTGTAGTGGGCGTCGAGGCGGTTGTAGTCGAAGAGGCGGTCCATGTTTTCGCCGGTTTGCCAGATGCGGTTGATGTCGGCGGGCGCGACTTTGTCTTTGCGTACGCCCCACACGGTTTCGATGACGCTTTCGAGGTCGAATTTGAGCGGGTCGATGATTGTGAGGCGGGCAAGAAGGCGGGTCATTTGGTAGGCGTCGAGGTGTTGGGTTCCGCGGATTTTTGCGGGTCCGTTTTTGTCGCCGCGGGGGGGCGGGTATTCGCTTCCATCGGCGTGCAGGCGGCATTCGATCTTGTGTTTGTGCGCGCGTTCGGCGAGGTAGGGGATGTCGAAGCTGTCGCCGTTGTAGGTGATGACGAGGTCGGGTCGGTCTTGGACGAAGTCGGCGATGAAGGTTTCGATCATTTCGCGCTCGTTTGCAAGGTTGTGCACGTAGTCGAGCGGGCTTTCGTGGGCGTAGGTGAGGATGCGCGTGTTTTCGGTGCGGCGTTCGCCGATCATGAGGATGGGGTCTTTTTTGGGGTCGGGGAAGCGGTCGGGCGAAAGGGTTTCGAGATCGAAGGTGAGCATGGTGGGCGAAAGGATTTCGCCGGTGGTCGATGCGTTTTGGATCGCGTTGTTTTTTGTTTCGATTTCGATGCCTGCGAAGGGCACGAGGCCGGTGTCGATGAGGTAGCGTTTGGCGAAGACGATGTTGTCCTCGAACTGGTTTTTGACAACGCCGAGGCTTTTGCTGGTTTGGCGGAAGGCGACGAGGTCCTCGACCTTGTAGAACGATATGTCGTATGTGTTCGGGTTGTTTTGGCGTGGTTTGTGCTCGATTTTGCGAATGCGTTTGTTTTCGCGTTGGGCCGCCTCGGTCACGCGTTGCACGTCGGCCGCGTTTTCGAGTTCGATTGCGTAGTAGGGGTGGAAGTTCGGGTCTTCGAGGACGCGGATTCCGGTCGGCGTGCGCACAAAAAGGCGGATGTGGGATTGGTTTTCGTCGGTGCGGTAGTCGACATCCAGAAGAAATCCGTGCAGTCGCTCGGGGAGCATACATATGTTTTTAACGGCAAGGATTATCTTTCTACCAGACGACGCCTTTTGGGCGTGGGAACCTTTTATGCCGCCGCATCAACGCCGACCGCAGACGTCTGGGGCGCAGGTCGCTTCGCAAAGTCCTATGCCGTCGGGGGCCACAAGTTCGGCTCCAGCGGGTTCGGGTGCCCAGCCCCGTGCTTTTTTTCCGGCGGGTCCTGCGGACAATCGGTGGGTGAATTCGACGCTTTTGTTGCTTTCGCAGAAGCTTCGGTATGCCGCGCGCAACGACAAGGTGCTTGAGCACAACATGTTGGTCGTGAGCAAGCGTTTGCGCCAGTTGGAGGAGCGATTGCAGTCGGTGCAGGCGACTTCGAGCGCGGGCGTGGACGCGGGTCCGGTCAAGGAGTTGCTTGAGTCGTTCAAGAACGATTTGGTTTCGATGCGCGCGGAGATCAATGAGATGCGTGAGACGGCGGCGAGTCGGGAGCAGGTGGCTGAACTCAAGGCGTTGGTTGAGGCCGTGAACCCGCTTGATTTTGTGACGATTAATCAGGTCAAGGAAATTGTCGATCAGCGCATTGAGAAAAAGGCCGCGTCCAAGGCCAAGTAGCGCTTTTTTTTTGTCGCGCGGTTTGGGTGGGGCGTGCGTTGCCTCGATTTTTTTTTCCTGGGTTCGTTTGGCCGGTCGAATTTTTTGTTTTTGGTTGTTTTGCGCGCGTTTTTTTTTATTCGGGTTTGGCGGTGGGTTGGCTGAGGGGTTCGCGGAGTTGGAGGCGGTAGTTTTTTCGGTCTTTGAATTGGATGCCGACGTCGCGGCCGTTGACGACGGTGATGCGTGCCGTGCTTTTTTCGTGGAATGCGGCGGGCAGTCCGTCGGCGTGGGGGGCTTCGAGGGCGAGGTAGTGGCCGATGCGGTTGAGTTCGCCGAGGTTGTGTGCGATCGCTTTTTCGATTTCGGTGTCGCAGTCGTGGTGGATGAGGTCGCTGGTTTTTGGTATGGCGATGGCTCCAAGGCCCGGGTTTTTGTCTTCGAGCATTTCGCGGGTGATGGCAAGGAGTGCGAGTTTGCGGTTTTCGGGCGAGTCGCGTTCGAGTCGGTAGCGGGTGATGCGTCCGAGGTTGGATAGCCAGCCTTTGTTCCAGCCGGTGGCGAGACCGTTTTTTCCCCATTCGTTTTCGAATCGTTTGCGGGTGAGTGTGATTATGCGTTTGGCGCGTTCGATTTGGTAGTCTTTGGCGCCGGATTGGTGGCCGAATTCGGCGGTGGTTTCGAGGAGGGTGTCCCAGTTGGTGGTTTGGTGGGTGTCGAGGATGTGTTCGATGAGTTGGGTGCCGGCGGAGGTTCCCCATCCGAGGGTGGTTGCGACGGCTTTTCCTTCGAGGCCTGCGATGGGCACGGGGTGTTTGGTTCCGATTGTTTTTTCGCGGACGGGGAATCCGCTGGGCGCGTGTTCGATTGGGGTTTGTGTGTTTGGGAGCGCGAGGCCGGCGTAGGCGTTGTCGAAGTCGAGGAGGGCGACGGAGCGGCCGGTGAGCACGAGGTTTTCGAGGTGCACGTGGAAGGCGCGCTGGCGGTCAATTTCGTTGGTGCCTTCGATGATCGTGAGGGGGAATTGGCTTGCGGGTTCTAGGATTTCTTTTTGGTCGGGGTCGCTTCCGAGCCATGCGTTGAGCGGGGTTTTTGCGGGGGTGTCTTGTTCGGGGCGGGTGGTCATGCTGGCGCTTGTGAGCCAGGGGGTGAGCACGATTTGGGCGAAGAATTGGTTTTTTTCGTTTTCGGGTAGTTGGGCGAAGCTCGTGAGCGTGATGTCGTGGGCTCGCGCGCTTTGGGTGACGATCTGGTTGGTTGCGGTGAGAGTGTCGAATACGCGGAGCGCTTCTTGTTTGACGGCTTCTTCGAGGTAGAGGGCGTAGGTTTGTTTGGATCTGCTGACGAGGTAGTGGGTGGTTTGGTTGGCCGCGTTGTGGGTTGCGAGTTCGAGGATGGGCACGTCGCTTTGGGACAATAGTGCGTCGACGTTTCCTTCGGCTTTCCAGACTTGGAACGCTTCGATGAGGATGCCGTGGAGTTCCTTGTCTTTGAGTTCGTATACGGCGAGGATGAGTTGGCCTTCGGCGTTTTTCCAGATTTGTACGGGGTGTTCGCCGACGCGGCCGTTGAGCCACGTGGTCCAGGGCCCGTTTGGGAACAAGAGTTGCATTGGTTAAACGAACGGAGGAGGGTGTTAAAAGTCTATTTTTGGGCTTTTTTTGGTGGGGGGTTGCAAGGTGGTTTTTGCAAAGGGTTTGGGCTTTTTTTGGTAAACTCAGGCTATTTTTTTTGGCGTTGGGGGGGGGGTCTTGCGTTTTTGGTTTTTGTCTGGAACGGCGTGTTTTTTTGCAGGGGTTCGGTTGGCGGGGCAATTATGGTTATAAGCGTTGTTGGTGTGTTCTAGCCATTCAGGTGAACGTATGGTTGCGCGCGAGGAAATGATTTCGGCGGTCAAGAGCATGTTGTCGAGCGGTTTTTCGGATCCCGACATTGTTTCGACGCTAAAGGATTTCCATTTGTCCGATTCCGAGATTCAGTCGCTTTTGTCGGAGGCGCGGGGGAAGGCCGTGTCTTCGGGGGATTCAAGTGCATCGGCGGGGGATTTGCATCCGGTGGCCGCGCAGGCTGTTGGTGTGGTTCAAGAGCAGTTGGCCGCGCATGCGGAAGAGCAGGCGGTGCGGCAGGGCATGGTGCAGGAGTCTTTGGAGGAGCATCGGGCCGCGCTAAATCAGGTTGATCAGAAGGTCGCGGACGTGCACACCACGGTTGCGTCGGTGCATTCGAGTGTGACCGCGGGCGAAATGGATTTGGCGAACATCAAGCGCAAGCTTTCTGTGCTTGAAGAACAGTCCACGCAGTCGAAGGCCGAGATTTTGGCGATCAAGACGATCATGCAAAAGGTTTTGGAGAGTCAGCGAAAGATTTTGGACAAGCTGGACTAAGATTGCTCAACGTTTTTGCCAAACTACGCGAATCCATTTCCATTAATTCGCCTCTTTTTTTTTCCGGGCTTTTTGTTCCCTCGTTCGAGTCCCAAAGGACGAAGAATGTGGAATAAAAAAGTCCGTGTTAGTGGAACATGCCGCCGGCTCCGCCCATGGCGCCCATGTCCATGCCGCCGGCTCCGCCCATGCCCCCGTAGGGGTCGGGCATGTAGCCTTCGGGTTGTTGGGGCGGGTTTC
>JAANMU010000467.1_pt1 | contig 48870 bp, 44 predicted proteins | sample 7279701 | NCBI WGS metagenome assembly JAANMU01 (sample SAMN14094539, study PRJNA606508) | bioreactor metagenome | isolation source: A lab-scale SPAN reactor treating ammonium-rich wastewater day 57 | place: Ireland: Galway | collected 2017-03-13
GCCTCGGTGGAAGGAAGGCTTTTGGTCCAGAAGGGCGCCTCCCCGACACGGCCGCGCCCCACGTCTGGCGATTCCGCCCGCCTTTAGCGGGCGGAATCGCCGGAGACGGAATGGCGAGACGCGCAGCGATGTAAAATCGGGAGCAGAAACGTGGGCACCACCGTGACAATCCCGGCGGCGACGGAATCCGAAGGCCGCCTCCGCGTAGCACAAAAATTTAGAATTACGGAAGTTTCAGCTACGACAAAGCGGCCAGGTCGCCCACAACCAACGTACGATAGGCGAAGCGAATTTCGCGAGCCGATTGGGCGATTCGTTTTAAGAAAGCTCACGCACGCGCGCCAGAACGTCGGGATACGAAACATGGGCGGCGGCGCCGAACAAGGGATTGCCGGCGAGGCGAGCCTCGGTAAGCCGGGGCGAGGTAAGTCCGCACAAGAGCCGCGCCAGCGACTCCGGCTCTCTCAGGGCGCCAGGTTCCTGGCGCCGCAACGCCTGCGCCTTGCGCAGCGTTGGATCGTCGAGGGTCGGCCGCGTGTACGATGGAATTGGCGCCGGGACGCGCCCGCCGACGCACCACGAGCAATGCCCGCAACCCCCCGTGCGATTCTCACCAAAATGGGAGCATAGCGCGGCGGTCTGGCACCCATCGAGCGCCGCGTGCTCCAGCACTTGTTGTAAACGGATGATCTCGCGTTTCTCTCGCTCCACGGTCTTTTGATGCAGTTGCCCGGCCAGTGCGTCGAGGTCGCGACACGGTTTGAGCCGTTTATAACGATTACGCACGCCGTCGGCTTGCAAGTCGAGCAGACGTTGTTCGCCCAGGTAATCCAGCGCGCGAATGACGCGCTCCCGCGGTTGCTGGAGCGCCCGGGCGGCTTGGTCTACGTCGATCGAGAACCAGGTCTTGCGTTTGTGCGCCTGTTTGAGCACGCCCGCCAGAAACTCTCGTCGTTCTCCGTCGAATCTGGCCAGAATCTCCTTCGAGGCGGCCAGCGGCTGGAACTTGTAGGTCGAATAGAACGGCGTGCCTCCTTCCAAGTAACCCATCTGTTCCAGATACGTTAGCAGGGTGCGGATGACCAAGAGGCGAATATCGCAGTCGCCGGCAAGCTCGTAGTAGCTAACGTGGAACTCGTCGCCCAGCGAGAATACCGTGTGAACCAACCGCCGCACCGCGTCGAGCGTAGGCGTGTCGCCGTAGGCGAAATTTTCGAGCGTGTATAAATCCTCCTGGCAGACGAACGTTTCGCAAATGGAATTGCTCCCGTCGCGTCCGGCCCGGCCAATCTCCTGCGAATAGTTCTCCAGGCTCTTGGGGAGGTTGTAATGGTAGACGTAGCGAATATTCGCTTTGTCGATGCCCATGCCAAATGCGATGGTGGCCGCCACAATCCCGGAACCGGACGCTAAAAACCAGTCCTGCACCGCGGCGCGCTCCTCGTCCTTCAGGCCCGCATGATATGGCCGGGCGTCCAAACCGTGGGCGGTGAGCCGGCGCGCCACGTCTTCGGCCGTGCGCTGGAGCGTGACGTAAACGATGGTCGGCCCCGGATCGCGTTGACGCAGACGCTCGATCAACAGGTCGTCGCGCTCTCGCGGCGACGTGGGCGTGGTGACCAACGACAAGTTGGGACGATAAAAGCCAGTGCGGACGGCGTTTTCGGGGGCGATACGGAACTCGCGGCAGATGTCTTGCATTACCGATTCGGTGGCCGTGGCGGTCAGTGCCAGTACCCGCTCGGCGCGGCACGTCTCGGCAAAGCGGACCAGCTTTAAGTAGTCCGGGCGGAAATTGTGCCCCCACTCTGAAATGCAATGCGCCTCGTCGATGGCGAACAGCGCGACGCGCAACGGTAAAATCGCCTCGCGAAAGCGCTCGTTGTTAAACCGCTCGGGCGCCACATACAGCAACCGCAGGCGGCCCGCGCGAACATCCTGCATGACGCCCGCATATTCGTTGGCAGAAAGCGTGGAATCGAGCCGCCGGGCCGCCACGCCGCGCTGCGCCAGGGCGTCGATCTGGTCCTTCATCAGCGCAATCAGCGGCGAAACCACCAACGTCACGCCTTCCAACAACAGCGACGGCAATTGGTAACACAGCGACTTTCCGCCGCCGGTGGGGAATACCGCCGCCGCCGAATGCCCCGCCAGAAGGCTTTCGATCACCTTCCGCTGGCCAGGACGAAAAGTGCTATGGCCAAAATGCTGTTGGAGCGTTGTTTCGATGTTGTGGGTCATGACCTGCCGCCGCCGCCATTCCAAAAGAAAATGACCGATTCGTCATGATACCGTGTGCGGCGTTTCGCGTGGCAGAGGCGTTCGCCGATCATCGCCCCCGGCGCCATTGAAGGTCCGTAAGGCATGGGATAACCTACGGACGATTGAATAAGTGCGGAATGAGAGGAAGAGGGATCGCGGGTACGGATTTTCGTTTTCATTTCGTACTTGCCGCCACTCGCTCCCGATTGGGGTGCGGATGAATATTCGCGAGGTGGAGGAATCGCTTCATGCAGTTGGATGGAAAAGCGGTGTTGGTGACGGGCGGCACAATGGGCATTGGTTCCGCGGTTGCGTTGGATCTGGCGGCCCGGGGGGCGAACCTGGCGGTGGTCGCGCGCAACCTGGGTCCGCCGGCTCGTGACGTGCAGCAGCGGATCGAGACGCTTGGGCGGCGGTGTTTCTTGATTGCGGGCGACATGGCCCGGCCCGACGACTGTGAAGGCGCGGTTGATCAAACCGCTTCGGAATATGGCCGGCTGGACGTGCTGATCCACAATGCGGGCGGACCTTCGTTCGGGACCATTGACGAAGTAACGCCGGAGCAGTGGCGCGAGACGATGGACCTGCATGTGAACGCCAATTACTATCTGGCGCGCGCCGCGCTGCCCCATCTGCGCCGCCAGAACGAAGGGGCGATTGTGATGGTGTCTTCGTCCGCGGGCCTGCGTGGAGTGCCGGGGGCTATTGCCTACGCCACGGCCAAAGGCGCACTGCCACAGTTCACCCGCTCGCTGGCCCGCGATCTGGCGAACGATAACATTCGCGTGAACTGCGTGGCGCCGGGAGTCATTCGCACCCGATTCCATGACGGGATGACCGAGGAGCGGCGGCAGTTGAACTTGGAGCATCGCATTCCCCTGCACCGCGAAGGCTTGCCCGAGCAGGTGGCCGAGGTGGTGGCCCTGCTGGTCACGAATGACTACATCACCGGCGAGACGATTGTCATCGACGGCGGCCTGACCAGCCGTATCGCGTGAGAAGTGAGGTCGAAAGTCGAAAGTCGAAGAAAGCTGGGCTTTTGCCGACGTGACGTTTCTCCCCCTGTTTGTTGCTTCTATGTCATCTCAACTTGATCGTCGCTCGTTACTGACAACCGCGGCTGGCGCGACGCTTGCCAGCTTCGCGCTGAACTCGCACCTGCGCGCCGACCCGAAGCCGCGGCCCGTCGCCGACCGCCCCCACGCGCGGTATTGCCTGAATACCAGCACGCTCCGCGAGCACAAGCTGCCCCTGGTGGAAAAGATCGAATTGGCCGCCCAGGTCGGGTACGACGGAATCGAGCCATGGATCGGCGAGATTCAGCAGTATGTTGCCGAGGGGGGCAGTCTGGACGACCTGCGCAAACGCATTGCCGACCTGGGCCTCTCGGTCGAGAGCGCGATTGGCTTTGCGCGGTGGATCGTTGATGACGACGCCGAACGAGCCAAGGGATTGGAGAACGCGCGGCGCGACATGGACCTGGTCCGGCGTATCGGCGGCAACCGTATCGCGGCCCCACCCGCCGGCGCCACCAACGAACCGGGACTGAACCTGCTGCGAGCCGCCGAACGGTATCACGCGCTACTGGAGGTAGGGCGGCAGATTGGCGTGGTGGCGCAACTCGAGGTGTGGGGGTTCTCCAAGAATCTCAGCCGCTTGGGCGAGACCGCCTTTGTGGCGATCGAAAGCGGCCACCCCTCGGCGTGCATTCTGCCCGACGTGTACCACATTTATAAAGGCGGGTCCGACTTCGAAGGGCTGGCGCTGCTCAGCGGAAGCGTCATGCACGTATTCCACGTGAACGATTATCCGGCCCAGCCCCCGCGAGCCGAGATCACCGACGCACACCGGGTTTATCCAGGCGACGGCGTGGCGCCGCTCTCGCGCATCTTGCAGTTGATTTACGACAACGGTTTCCGCGGCGTGCTGTCGCTGGAACTTTTCAACCGGGATTATTGGAAACAAGACCCGCGGCACGTGGCGAAAACCGGCCTGGAGAAGATGAAAGCCGCAGTGGCGAAGGTCTGAGCGGCTCGGCGCTCTCCATCCTCTGCTTGCCTAATCGCGCCGCAAGCGGTCTCCTCGTGAGACAGGCGCCGTCGGTAGTTTCCCCCTTTTCTTAAGGGCTGGCGCAGTGGGGTCTATTGAGGGCCTCGAAGCCGTGGAGGAATGCTTGCCCCGGCGCACCAGCGTCGCCGCTACCGTCCAGCGCTGCCCGAAGTAAGGCCGCTGATGCAGGTCCCTCGCTAGTTCCTAAGCTTGGCGGAAGAAGCATCGCGGGAGCATGCTTTGCAGCTCCGCGGTCAGACTCGCTTTCAGTTCGCCGACTAGCCAAATTGTCTCTGCACGGCCTGCCGCGCCGTTTTGCCTGCCGGCGTCAGCCGCATCTGGCCATGAGTCCCTTGTTTCAACGCGCGGGACTCCTGAAGATGCCTGCCCTGCGGGAATACCGCCATGTGGCAGTTCGCCATAGCCAGGGAAAATCGTTCACAAATGGGGAGCTTAACGGCCCCAGGTTTGCACTTCAAAGGATCGGTTATGAACCTCCATTTCTCGTAAGGAGCATCCCATGCAAGTGCAAGAAATCATGACCGGCGACGTGACGTGCGTTGGCCCCGGCGCCACGCTACGCGAAGCGGCGCAGAAAATGCGCGACCTGGACGTCGGCTCGCTGCCCGTGTGCGACAACAACCGCCTGACGGGGATCATCACCGACCGCGACATTGCCATTCGAGCCGTCGCCGACGGCTGTGACGCCAATGCGACGGCCGTGCGCGACATCATGTCGGAAGGCGTCCAATACTGTTTTGAGGACGACGACCTGCAAGACGCCGAGCAGCTCATGCGCGACAAGCAGATTCGCCGCCTGGTGGTCTTGAACCGCGACAAGCAACTGACGGGCATCCTGGCCCTTGGCGACGTAGCCCTGCGCGGCGACGACGAGCAAGTTGGCGAGACCCTGGAAGAAATCTCCGAGCCAAGTAAGCCCCGCTAACTTAATGCCTTCCCTCGGCGAGCGTCTTGAGTAAAAAGCGATGCGTCCGTGCGCGAAGAAGCCGCCCCAAAGGATCGCGGGTGTGTCGCCAGGGACGCAAGCCTTCGTTGCAATACCCATCTTCCCGACTTCCTGAGTCGAACCGAAGCCAGCATTGGGCGATGTCGTGAATGCGTTGCAGCCCAAGACCTGCGATTTGCGGGCCAGGGTCGTCGTTTTGTTTGCGGTTCCCCTGCCCGCCAAGCTGTGCGATCAAGCGAATCATCGCGTGCAGCGTCGGTGGCTTCTTTAGCAGGCGGCGCCGGGGCAAGAGTCGATAGGCTGATTTCCATTTCCCCATTCAAATAACGCTTCGCCGTCCAGCAACGGATTATCCGTTCATGCAATCGCTGGTCGGTGAAATGCGCGTGGAAATCCTTTCTGACATCGTCGCCGCGGGTTTTGACGAGCGGTCTGCGTGAGCCGGCTGATGAAATGACCGTTGGACGTGAACAGACGCTGGTGAGCACCGACCACCACGGCGGCGCCGATTGGCTCGGGGGTGTTGAGAACCGTGGTTTACACCGGCGCTAACCGGAAGCGCGGAGCTGCTAACCGGCAACAGCAGGTCGCGTGCAAGCGTTACGGCATGCTTGCCAGCGGGAGCGCTACGACGCTCGCTGGTTGGCGGAGCTCCGCAACGCAAAGACTTGAGAAGACGGGACTTACGAAGCGGACGCCGCGGCGAGGTAAAAAAGAAAAATATTTTCCGCTGCCGAGGCCGTCGTGGCACAAAGGGTGCTTTAGGAGCAGGAACCAAAGCTGCGCAGCTTGGCTTGCCGCCCGCGGGAACGCGGGCGGAGACCGCGACTGACAATTCTCGAACCGCGACCAAAGGCGCCACTTCCGGCGCTTGTGTTCGGGGGTTGTCCACCAGAAACGGAACGTAACCTACACACCCTGTACTTTTAAGAAAGGTCTCTGGAACTATGCACGTACTGCATCAATTGTGGAATGACGAAGCGGGCTTCATCGTCTCGACGGAACTTCTGTTGGTCGCCATGATCCTGGTGATTAGCATGATCATTGGCCTGACCACCATCCGCGACCAAGTCGTTCAGGAATTGGGCGACTTGGCGGCGGCCATTAGCGATCTCAACCAAAGCTTCTCCTTTGGCGGCGCCACGGCGCATCATGCCTCCGTGGCCGGCAGCAGTTTCACCGATCTCTTCGATGATTGCGACGGGGTTGCAGGCGACGCCGCTGAAGCGGAACCGCAGTGCATCGAGATTTGTGATATTGCTGCTACACCGGAAACTTAAAAATCCGTCCGTCGCGGTCTGGCGCAGCCGATTTGCGCTATGGGCGGAGTGTCCACTTTCGGGTGAGGCGCCCGCCCATTTTCTTCTGCGACCAGCGTCTTGGTGCAACATCCCCTTGGGCCACCCAGACGGGTCGGGGTTCTTGTGCGGCCAGACGGCTAACCTCCAGAAAAATCCTCTGGTCGAAAAAGACTCCCGGCCTCTGGTGATGATTCGGCGCTTCCGCCGGGGAGCGCGCTACGGTTAGCGCGCTTCCCGGTGGAAGCGCCTTCTTGTTTTTCCGAGGTCCGGCGCCGTGCCCTTCCTCGGATTCTTGTCGCTTGGCGGCGAAGCGCGCGTCGCGTCCCAAGTCTTGCCCTGGGTTTCATTTGCATTGAATGAACCGCCTGCGCCGCAGGGTCGGATGGCGCCGTCTGGCAGCATTTCTCCGGCGATAACGATGGTATGGCGCGCGCCGTGCATTGGGTACGCCGCCAGGGTGTATCCGCCCGTCAACGCGCTTCCGGCGAGTGTATCGGCCGGGAAACGCCTGCGATGAAGTGCGCTGGCGACTCACGCCGTGAGTTGCTTTCTCGCGCGGTGGGTGTGCTTGGTTTCAGAGACCGCGTCGCGTGGCTGCTTTGGTCGGCGGCCGCTTGGCGCCAGGGTGTGTTTCCGGTGTGTTCCGTTTCCCGCGGTTTGCGAGAGGAGTGCGCGCATGAAAGCTTGGCTTAGATGTCTCGTCCACGACGAGGCGGGGTTTGTGGTGTCGACAGAGTTGGTGCTGGTGGCGACGGTGGCCGTGATCGGCATGATCGTGGGCATGACTTCGGTCCGCGACAACGTGGTGCAGGAACTGGGCGACGTTTCGGCCGCCGTCAGCGACGTCAACCAGAGTTACTACTGGGCGCCGATTTCGGGCCACCATGCCCGGGTCGCCGGCAGCGGCTTCCAGGACAACCTGGATGACTGCGACGGCGTGGGCGACCCGCCGTTCATAGCGCCGGCCGGCATTCGCATCCACGACCACAACTATCCTTATCTCCACAACTATCCTTATCTATGGTGGGAGAACGAGAACGTCGCTCCCGGCGCGCTGTGAACGCCCGGCGAGGTGTTTTCGAAATAGTCCAGCAGCGGCGAAACCACAAGCAATAGCGTTTGCGGTTTCGCCGCTTCCGTTTCTTGCCTGGTGTTGCCTCATGGCAACATGGCGATGCTTACCCGCGCGCGGCTGTCGCGAATTGGCAACTAGCGCGGCGCGCCCGGCTGACTTGAACTCTGGAGGTTTTCTCGCATTCGCCCGAAAAACGCGGCGTTTTTTGGTAAGTCCGATCTTGGACGGCGTTTCTCGCCGTCGGGCGCGCGACATGCTTTGGGAAAGGAAACCCAAGCCGTCGTCCGATCGCCGTGGCAGGCGTGCGGCGCGGCGCCATCTCCGTGAGTGCCTTATGCAGGTCGATTCCCAGTGGCTGTTTGTCGGAGCGGTTTTCTTGTTCACCTTGACGGCCGCAGTGACCGATCTGCGGACGCGCCGACTTCCCAATTGGTTGACGGTTCCGGCCCTGGCGGCGGCCTTGGTGTTTCATAGCGCGACGGGCGGACTGGCAGGGTTGGGCACGGCCGTGGCGGGATTCGCCTTGGGGTTTGGGGTGCTGTTGGTGTTGTGGCTCATCGGCGGCGGGGGCGGGGGCGACGTGAAGCTGATGGGAGCGCTGGGGGCTTGGCTGGGGCCGACCTCGACGCTTCTGGTCTTCTTCGCCAGCACCGTGTTCGCGGTCATGGGAACCGCGGGATTGGCGACGCTCGATCTGCTCAACCAGGGCTATGGGCCGACGCGAGCGAAGTACGTCCCCGCGCGGGCAGGCCATCCCCAGCGGGGCAAGGCCCCAACCCCCGAGGCCCGCGCCAGCCGCCGCGTGATGCCCTACGCGGCGCCGGTGGCGCTGGCCACCTGGCTGGTGCTGGTCTGGCGCTGCGTGCAGTAGGGCGAGTGCAGTCTCAACCAACCGTTTGTTCCTTGGCGAGCGGGGGCGTTACCTTCCGGACGGAAGCGGCGCCGCGGGGTTGCGACTCAGGGGTATTACGCCACTCGCCATGAGTCCGTTTGCAAAATCAATCGTCGCACTTGTATTACCAGGCGACGCGTCGGCAAGAGACCTTTGTTACTTCACGCTACGAGGATCACAACATGAAGATTAGTCCCGGCACGATCATTGTCGGCGTGTTTGCGGTGTTATTCGGCTTGGTGGGGGCGTACGCCGTGCGTCAACAGTTGACCAAGAAGCCCGTGGAAGAAGTCGCCTCACCCCCAGCGGCGCCGCGTCCGGTGTTTGTTCCGGTGGCGGCCGTCGATCTGGAGCCGGGCCGGCCCTTGACCTTGAGCGACGTGGCCATCGTTCAGGTGGCGCCCGATCAGCTTGCCGCCCGCGGTTTCAACGGGCCGTACATGCGCGACAGCCAGCAAATCATCGGCCGCATCCTCCGCGGGCCGGTCGTCAAGGGCAAGACGTTCTTCCCCGAGTTGTTCTATCCCCAGGGACAAGGCCCGAGCGTGGCGGAACGCCTCAAGCCCGGCTACCGCGCGGTGACGGCGACCATCGAAAACGACGCCGCCGTGGCGGGCCTGGCCCCGCCCGGCTCGCTGGTCGATGTGATCTTCCGCACTCAGGCCGAGGAAAATGGCGCGCACCCGCAAACCACGGTGACGCTGCTGGAAGGGGTCGAAGTGCTCGCCATCGGAAAAGTCGCCACCCCCGGCGCCCAAGTAAACACCGGCCGCAGCGACCGCGAATTGACGGTGACGCTGGCCGTGTCGGGCAAGCAGGCCAACGCGCTGCGAGTGGTCGAGGGGCACGGACAGTTGTCGCTGGCGCTGCGGAACCCGCGTGACCTGGCGACAGCCACCGAAGGCGAAGCGCAAACCCTCGGCGGCTTGTTGGGACTACCACAACCGAAATCGTACACGACCGAAGTCTACCGCGGTTCGACCCGCAACACGGTCACGTTTGTCGATCCAACTCCGGCGTCGTTCCAACTCAACCAGTTTCCCGTCCGCGCCGACGTGGAACATCCCACCAGCCTTCCCGAGCCGCAACCGCCCGCGGACGTCCTGGACGACGCCGGTAAGGCGGCCAGCGCGGCGCCCGCCGACACGAACGACGTGCGGTTGGCGACCGTGTCACAGTCGCGGCCGCTGCCGCCGGCCGATGCGTCGCGCCCGCGGCTCGGCTTGAGCGGTCTACCGTTGTTGTCGGGGGAGTAGTCACGGGGCAACACAGTCAACGTCGCGCTGCTCCGCAGCGCGTTCTTTATCCATCGATTCACACGAACGAGCGTGGTTATGATTTCGTTTAACAAGGCCGCTGGGCAAGGAGCGCGTTCGGGGCCGACGCACCTGGACGACCAGGAATTGGAGTTCCAGCGGATCAAGACCGTGATCCACGAGGAGTTGGTCGAGTCGCTGGACTTGTCCACCTTGGGCCGCGTGGACGAGAGCCAGCTACGGAGCGAGATCATTCGCCTGGCCGACGAGCTATGCCGGTTGCGCCGCAAGGCGCTGTCGGACAGCGACCACCGGCGAATGATGAACGAGTTAGTGGACGAGATCTTCGGGCTGGGGCCGCTAGAGCCGTTGATGCGCGATCCCACCGTGTCCGACATCCTGGTGAACCACGCCCACGAGGTCTACGTGGAGCGGCGCGGCCGGCTGGAGCTGACCGACGTGGTGTTCGCCGACGATCAGCACGTCATGCGGATCATCCAACGGATTGTGTCCCAGGTGGGCCGGCGGATTGATGAAGTCAGTCCCATGGTCGACGCCCGACTGCCCGACGGCTCCCGGGTGAACGCCGTCGTGCCCCCGCTGGCGCTGGAAGGCCCGAAACTTTCGATTCGTCGCTTTGGCGCCAGTCCCTTCCAATTGGACGATCTTCGTGCCAGCGGAGCGTTCACGGAACCGATGGCCCGGTTTCTGGCGGCGGTGGTCGAGGCCCGCATCGGGTTCCTGGTCTCCGGCGGCGCCGGCGCCGGCAAGACCACGCTGCTGGGGGCGCTCTCGGCCTGCATCCCGCACTCGGAGCGGTTGGTGACCATTGAAGACTCGGCCGAGTTGACGCTTTTGCATCCTCACGTGGTGCGGATGGAAACGCGCAACGCCAACACGGAAGGCAGCGGCGAAATCACCCAGCGCGACCTGGTCCGCAATAGTTTGCGAATGCGGCCCGATCGCATCCTGATTGGCGAAGTGCGCGGGCCGGAAGCGCTCGACATGCTTCAAGCCATGAACACCGGCCACGAAGGCTCGCTGACCACGATCCACGCCAACGATACCCGCGACGCGCTGGCCCGCCTGGAGATGATGGTTGCCATGACGGGCTTTGATCTGCCCGTGCCGGTGGTGCGGCAGTACATCGCCGCGGGCCTGAAAATGGTGGTGCATCTGGCGCGGCTCAAAGGCGGGCGGCGACGTGTGACCCGCGTCTCGGAGATCGTGAGCGTGCAGGATGGGACCTATCGTTTGGAGGATATTTTCGGCTTTGAGCAAACCGGCGTCGACGCCGAGGGCGACGCCGTGGGGCGGTTCTACGCCACTGGCTATCGCCCAGCGTGTCTGGCAAGGCTCAAGGCGGCTGGGGTGGAGCTGGAGGATGCGCTGTTCGCTCCCGCGCGGTTTGAAGTGGTTTAGAAGTTTCACAAGAGGCGAACGGGGCGTTAGCCCTCCGGATGAAATCGGTGCTGGAGATGGCGCCATCAGCCGGCTGACGTTGGCGACTCGCCGTGAATTGGAGATTGGGCAGGCTAGATGGGAGGCCCGCCCTACCGGACAAACGAAAGGCGGTGTTTGTGGCTCCTGAATGGCTAGGACTATTGCTGTTCGCGGCGCTCTCGCTGGGCGCGGTGGCCGTATTGCTCTTGATCCGCGATGTGGCGGCCGCAATCGCCGCGCGCGGCGCGGCGGAGAAATCGGCGGCGTTTCGCCTCTCTCGGCTGCCGTTGGCGCGGGATCAGGCGTCGCCCCGGTCATTTCTGGGCGAGTTCGACCAATGGTTCCTGCGCTTGGTGCAGGAGACTGGTTACGATTGGTCGCCCGCGGTGGCGGTGCTGTTCCTGATGCTGTTTGCGCTCGTGGTTGGCGGCGCGCTCTTTTTGGGAACCGACGCGCCCGCGGTGGGCGTCATTGGCGCGGGAATCGGACTGGGCGCGGCCTTGATCCTGCTGATGGTGGTGCGCGGCCGGCGGATTCGCCAAGTGCAAGAACAGTTGCCCGCCGCGCTGGACATGCTCGCTCGGGCCGTCCGCGCCGGCGAGAGCCTAGAGCAGGCGATTGAGTTGGTCGGAGCCAAGTCGCCCGAACCGCTGGCAGCCGAGTTCCGGCGCGTCGGACGGCAGTTGGGCATGGGCCTGTCGATGACGGCGGCCATGCGCGCCTTGGTGTACCGGGTGCGGTTGATCGACGTGCGAATCTTCACGACCACCTTGGCCGTGCATCGCCGCACGGGCGGCAACCTGGCCTCGACGCTGGAGCGGTTGGCCGGCGTTATTCGAGAACGCCTGACCTACCGCCGCCAGATGCGCGCCGCCACGGGCGCCGGACGCGTGTCGGCCACAATGATCGCGGCCGCGGGGCCGCTGTTGTTTGCTTACCTGTTCTTCTTTCAACCTGAGTATGTGGGTGGACTGCTGACCGATCCGATCGGCCGCTCGCTGCTGATCTTGGCGGTGCTGTTGGAAGTAGCGGGGCTGATTTGGATCGCCCGTCTGTTGCACAGCGAGTAAGGGTGTGGCGGCCGAGAGCGTTTTTCGGGCCGCTACTACGAGCTTTTTAGTGTAGGTTACTCGCTCCGCAAGTGACTTACGTTGAGACGGCCTCATCAGCGTTAACGACGCACTCCACGACGAGAAGGCGACATGCAAGTAACGGTCATTACAACTGGCGTATTCCTGTTCATCGCCCTGGGCGTGTACGTGCTGGGGCGCGTGCTGGTCGGCGCCGGTCGAAACCAAGCGGACGACGCGGCGCGGCGACCGTTGGCGCTGGGCGCTATGACGCAACCGTTGGCAGCGACTCTGCCCGCGCTGACCGACACCGAACTTCCCAAGGACCTGCGCCGCGCTGGGTACTATCATCCCCTGGCTGCCAAGGAGTACCTGGCGATCCGCAACGCGCTGTTGTGGGGCTGGCTGCTGGTGTGCCTTGCGACCTATGGGCTAATTGTTCAGGGCCAGCCGCGAGCCACGGTGTTGCTGGCCGTGGTGGGGACGGTGGTCCTGGTGGGGCTGTACAGTCTTCCGCGCCTTCTGCTCCAAGCGCAAGCGGCGGGTCGGTTGCAGCGCATCGAACGGTCGTTGCCCGATGGGTTGGACATGATCACCATGGTCATGGAAGGCGGCTTGCCCTTGGTGAGCGCCTTGGACCACGTGAGTCGTGAGATGGGTCAGGCCCACCCCGACCTGGCCTGCGAGTTGAACATCGTGGCGCAGCATACGCGGGCGCGGTCGTTGGACGATGCGCTCCGCCGCTTTGCCGAACGCATTGATACGCCTGACGTGCAATCGCTGGCCGCGCTGGTCGCTTATTCGGAACGATTGGGAAGCAACGTGGCGGGCGCGTTCCGCGAGTTTGCCGACGGTGTCCGCCGCTCTTTCCGTCAGCGTGCCGAAGAACGCGGAAACAAGGCTTCGGTCAAGCTGTTGTTTCCCGTCGTGCTGTGCCTGGCGCCGCCGGTGTACATCCTGCTGCTGGCGCCGGCCTTGTTGGAGTTGCGGTCGTTTGTGATCGAGCAGAACCAACCCGGCGGCGTGCTTTCCCAGGAGACGGCCGCCACGAACCCGCTTACGGCGACTTCGGGCGAAGGCCCGGGGATTCTTCCCGTGCCGGACGCGTCCAATTGAAAGCCGGGGACGCGAGAACTATCATGGCTCTAGTGCGGTTTCAAGCGATTGGTTGTGCAACGTGTCTTCCGGCGAGCAGCCGGCATAAGCTGGCTGATGGCGCTAGAGTCCAGCGCCAATTCCATCAGGGAGGTTCACGCCTTCCACTCGCCAACGAACGAATTACCTAGAAAAATGGCGGCGCCTGGACGTGCTGATCCTGCTTACCAATGACGACGGAATCTTTGCCCCCGGACTGGCCGCGCTGGAACGCGAGTTGCGTCGGATCGGAGACGTGTACGTAGTGGCGCCGGCGGTCGAGCAAAGCGGCGTGGGCCACTCCATTACGTTTCTCACGCCGTTGATTTGCAAGGAGGTTTTCGAGGGCGAACGGCGGCGTGGCTGGGCCGTCGAGGGAAGTCCCGCCGACTCGGTCAAGATCGGCATCTTCGAGTTCTGCCCGCGCCGACCAGACCTAGTGGTGTCGGGCATTAACGGCGGGCTGAACGCGGGCATTAACGTGCTGTACTCAGGCACCGTGGCGGCGGCGACCGAAGGCGCGTTCTTCGGCATCACCAGCGTTGCCGTCTCGCTGGAATACAACGAGCAAGCAAAGTTCGACAAGGCGGCGCAAATGGCGCGGCGGATCATCGAGCAAATCCTCGCGCAAAAAGGACCACAGCCGCAGCTTTATAACTTGAACATTCCGACCGCGGCGATCGACCGGCCGAGCGAAGTGCGCGTCGTGCCGATGGGTGTGAATCGCTACGGCGAACACTTTATCAAGCGTCAGGACCCCAAGGGGCGGACCTACTACTGGGCGACCAACGATCCACCGCCCGAGCCGACCGAGGAGGAAACCGACTTGTCGACCCTGGCGCAAGGGCACGTCAGTTTGACGCCGCTGCATTACGACATGACGCAACACGCCGTACTGCGTCCGATGCGGACCTGGCGTTTTTCCTTGGACGAGGGGTAACGGCGCGATATAACGGGCGTTGCCCACACTCGGTGTTCCGCTCCCGTTTTCCCATTCGGGTTGGCCCGTTTTTCTAGGAGGGTTGGTCCATGCGTGCAGGCTCTTGGTTGGGGTTGGCGGTCGTGGTGCTGGCGGTCGGATGCGAAAGCTCCACACCCGTCGCACAACGCGTGGAACAAGCGCCGCCAGCGGCGGAGGCGCCTCCCGCCACGCCCAACGCGACGGCGCCCTCTCCGTCATCCTATGCGCCCTCGGGTGAAACGAACCCCTACCCCGCGCCGCCCCAGGCCAATACCACCGGCGAAGCGCCGCCCGCCGAGCCAGCACCCACGGAGCAGGCGCCCGTGCGCGAAGTGGCCCAGCCCGGCGTTGGCGTGCGGGGTGACACCTTGGACCACGGGATCATTCAAGGCCCGGCCAAGGCTTACTTTCAAGTTCGCGAACGAGCCGCCTTCCTGCAAATCGAGCAGGCGCTCAACCTCTACCGGGGGTTGGAAGGGCGGCTGCCGCAATCGCACGACGAGTTCATGGAGAAAGTGATTCAGGCCAATGGCATTCAGCTTCCCGAGCTTCCCGCCGGCTCGCGCTATGTGTGGGACGCCGAGAAAGGCGAGTTGATGGTCGAACGGCCGCGACCGTAGCGCCGGTCCTACGATTTCTCGCCAGGCCGCGGTCCCTTGTTGCGAGAGTGCGTGTTTGAGTTTTGCATCCTTGATTCGCTGCTGCTCCTCCTGACAGGCTGACCATGGTTCGCGTGTTCACGCTCGTCGCCTTGATCGTCAGCGGCGGGACCGGTTCGGTCCGCGCGGCCGACTGGATTCTGGCGCCTTCCACCTATACCCACGACCCGCAAACTGGGCGGCGCGTGACGCAGTATGCGCCCATTGAACCCGTGCTGGTCCCGTCGCGCCCGGACTACGTGAAGAGCGGTTACCGCCACAACCGCAGCAGCATCTATTCGGGCGACGGCGCCGATCATCAGCACATTGTTGAGCAGTGGGGCCGCCCCGTGCGTCCCTACGGCGAATGGTTGCACCCGTATCGTCCCTACTCCGTCCCGTACCAGTATTGGGGCGCGCCGTACGCGGGTTTGGGTTATCCCTACGCGTTTGGAGCGCCGGGTTATGGCGGTTTTGGCGCCGCGGGCATCCGACCCGAACTGTTCGACGGTGCGGTCGATGGGCGTCATTCCCGAGACGCCAAGGACGACGCCCGCTGGTGGATTCGTGACCCGCGCCGCTTTGAGAACTACCACCCCGATCTGTTGCCGCGCCGCGGACACGACCATCGGCCCGACGATCACCGCGACCGCGGCGGCGCCAGCGGCCCCACCGGCTACGGCGAAAGTGGCGCGACGTAGGAAATCCAAACGCCGTCGGCGAGGGGCGTTAGCTCTCTGATGGCGCCGCCATATCAACCAAACACCACCGTGGCGACTCTGGAGCGGTAAGCACAGGCGCTCAAGGCGTGTGGCGTCTTCGGGCATTAAAACGAAAACGCACTCGCGGAGTGGTTGTGAATGTTTTGTTAAATCGTCGTAGCGGCGGCGCGAGCGCCGCCGCTACGGAAAGATTCACAACCGCGGAGCGAGTGCGCCACGCTCAAGAACGCGTCGCGCCATCGTGAAAAATGCACTAGTGACTGCGGCAGGCGGCATGGACCGCGCAGGAGCCACAAGCGGCGCCGCAGCCGTTCTCGGCTTCCGCAGTCCCACAACCGGGACCGCAGCCTTCGGTCAACGTGTCGGCAAAGCGGCGGAATTGGACTTGCGCCTCGTAGGCTTCGGCCAGTTCAGCCGTGATCGCTTCGGCCTCGGCCGGCGGGTCGCCAAGGAAGTAAAAGTAGATGGAAGCGCCGTCCAGCAGGTGCTCCACGTCCATTAATACCGCTGAAACCCCGCGTTCCTCCAGCAGTCGGGCGCAGGCCTCGAATGCCGCATCGCGGTTGCGCTCCAAGCGTTCGATGAGGAGGCCGTCCTCCACCGTCACGCGGCGCAGCAGGACGCCGTCGTTCTCGGCCTCTCTCGGCGACTCGACTTCGGCCAGCACTTGGCCCACTTCCAGACCGCGGGCGGTGCGACACACCACCGGCGCGCCGCGACGATACGCCACGGAGTCTGTGGGGGCAAACCGCCCCACTTGCCCCAAAAGGCCCACACGAACGAGATACTGGCGAGACACGCGTGCGTAGATCATTTCTCCGCAGCCTGGCGGCTACGGTATCAGAGCGAATAATACGGCTCGACGGGAAACAGGCGAAGACTGACCGTGGTGGAAGTCGCAAGACGCCAGAATTTCCTGGCGAAGGCTGAACGATTGCGAGCGCCGCTACGGTCCAGCGCCCCCGACATACCCCATCAGGCCCATCGACGGGTCGCGTCAAAGCGTGGTATCATTTTCCACGAATTGTTTGGTTTCGCCAAGTTCCCTTTTCCCGCTCCGCGTCGATAATGATCCAGTTTCCGACTTCCGGTTCATCGGCCGAAACGTCCTGCGCCCACGATTGGGGGCGCCTTGCCGACCGCATTCTGAATGGGCATCGGCTGACAGAAGAAGAGGGGCTGGCGATTCTGGCTTCATCGGACGACGAATTGCTTGAAGTGCTGGCGGGCGCCTACCGCCTGCGGCGACGGTATTTCGGCAACACGGTGCAATTGTACTTCTTGATGAACGCCAAGAGTGGGCTGTGTCCTGAGGACTGCTCCTACTGCTCGCAGTCCAAGGTCTCGGAGGCCGAGATCCCCCGCTACAACTTGCTGAGCCGCGACAAGCTGCTGGACGGCGCCCGGCTGGCTTTTGAGCGCCAAAGCAAGACCTATTGCATCGTGATCTCGGCGCGGGGGCCGAACGAGCGCGAGATCCACGCCATCGAGACCATCGTTCCGGAAATCAAAGCCAAGTATGACTTGAAGATTTGCGCCTGCTTGGGATTGCTCACGCCCGACCAGGCGCAGCGGCTCAAGGCCTGCGGTGTGGATCGCGTGAACCACAATCTCAACACCAGCCGCGAGCACTACGCCGAAATCTGCACCACGCATACCTACCAGGATCGACTCGACACGCTCCACGCGGTGCGCGAAGCGGGCCTGGAAATGTGCTCGGGCGGCATCCTGGGGATGGGCCAGCAGCCTCGCGACTTGGTGCGCATGGCCTTGGAACTGCGCGACTTGGAAGTGGTGTCGATCCCCATTAACTTCCTGCACCCGATCGACGGGACGCCCTTGGCCGGCCAAAGCGATTTGACGCCCCGCGACTGCCTTCGTGGGTTGGCGTTGTTCCGTTACGCCAATCCCGACCGCGAACTGCGCATTGCCGGCGGCCGAGAATTACATCTCGGTAGCCTTCAACCGCTGGGGCTGTACGCGGCCAACTCGATCTTTGTGGGCGACTACCTGACCACGCTCGGTCAGTCGCCCGAGCAGGATTATAAGATGATCGAAGATATGGGCTTCGTCATCACCCGCACCGAAGAATTGGCGAATGGCGAGTAGCGGGACAAGAACAACGTGGCGTTCCTTGGCCCGGTTGCTTCATTCGTTCGCGCTAATTTTGCTCTTCACGATTCGCTCCTTTATGTATCCTTCCGGACCTTGGCGCGGCTATTGGGAACAGGCGGGATTGGGGCGACAGCTCATGGCGCCACTGACGTTGCGCTTTGCCGAGGGACGGATCGAGGGCGAAGGCGACGACTGCGTCGGCCCGTTTACGTTCTCGGGCCGCTACGATGATCGGGGAGTCGTGGCGCTTGTGAAGCAGTACCTGGGGCGGCATCAGGTGCTCTATCGCGGAGAACACGACGGCGAAGGGACCATCTTCGGAGTGTGGAGCATAGGCGATTGGGTAGGTGGGGTGTTTGCGTTGTCGCCGGAGTCGCGCCGCGCTCCGACCGACGCCCCGATTCGCGAGCTGTGAACCGCGTCCGGCGCCAAGAGCAAGAAAAGCAAAGCCCGCGTAAGAGAGGAACCGTCGTGGTAACGCGGCTCAACTCTCCGACGCGGGCTGGCTAATTCGGCTCCAGTCGCGTGCGGGGCGGGAGCGTCAGGAGTTCAGTTCAATGTCGCTGAACGACACCTCTTTTTCGTCGCCTTCGTCCAAGTCCAGCGGCATGCGCGCCCAGGCCGGCTTCTCGCCAAGCTGGCCGCTTTCTTCCATCTCGCGCTGGCAGACGATGCATAGGGTGGCGTAGGGAAGCGCCTCCAGGCGGGCCTTGGGAATTTTTCCGCCGCAGCCTTCACACTGGCCGTAGTGGCCTTCGCGAATGCGCTCCAGCGCGGCTTCCACCGCCGCCAGTTCGCGGCTTTCGGTCTCAGCCAAGTGCGAACTGAGTTCATTCTGGGCGGAGTCCAAGGCCACATCGACCTCGTCCCCCCTCTTGAACTGCTTAAGGGTGCTCAACTCGCCCGCCAGCGTGTTGCGCAAGGCGTCGCGGCGTCGGAGCAAAATCTTCTGGATTTTGGCGATGGCGCCTGTGTTTCGTATGGTCATGGGATCACCTCGGGCGAGGAAAGTTTCAAAGACGCATTTACCTAGCATGCAGGTGGCTGCGCTTCAAACCCCTCCGTCGCAAAAAACGTGCCTTTGGGAGAGAAGAGGGACGATTTTGTCGAAAGGTTCGATTCTACAAGCGGAACCAGTAAAGATGAGCAATCTGCAATACGGATGAAACGCACAAAAGGTTTGGTGTTTAGTGAAGATCGAAGGCGCCGGCAAATTCCGATAGACCCTGTACTTACCCGGCCTGCCAAAAAGGCAGGTCGAATGTGGCAAATCATAGACGTCCGACAAGGAGAAAAAGTTCCTCCGCTTTGAGATTTGTGAAAGAAAAGAGCGAGAAACCGTCGCTGTGAGTTTTGATTATTGGGAAGAGGAATGCGCGCCCGCTCGAACGATCGCGAAAACCGCACACAACGCCGCTTACCTCTAGCACCGCAGGCGGGGGGGGTCGCTAAAATACGGTGTTGGCGCCGTTGGCCCCTCTAAGTTATTTCGACGCGCTTCGTGGTTTATTGCGCGCGTTCCAGGTAGAGCCGCAATTCCGAGAAAAGGCGCGCAAAGTCGGCTTTCTGAAAATGGGCGTTTAGCCCGCTCGGGTTGGGGAGCACCCACAACTGCGTGACGCCGAGCGTTTCAGGCTGGAGGCCCATCGTGGCCTTGGGGCGTGCAAATGCCGAACGGTAGGCTGTTACTCCCAAAAACGCGGCGTAGCGCACGCGCCGGCGGCCGAGTTTGCGCTGGAGCGTCTTCGCCCCGGCAATCAGCTCGTCTTCGGTGAGTTCGTCCGCGCGGGCCGTGGCGCGAGCCACGAAGTTCGTCAGCCCTACCCCCTGCTCGACCAACTGCTGATCCTCGAATGGGCTGAAAAGACGTGGGGTGAAACCGCCCTCGTGGAGCGCCGGCCAAAACCGGTTCCCTGGCCGTGCAAAATGATGCCCCACGGCCGCCGAGTACAGGCTCGGGTTAATCCCAATGAACAACACGGGCAGATCGTCCGCCAGAATGTCGGGAATGGTGGCGCCGGCGGCGGCGGCCACTTGCGCTTTCGTCGGTTTCCAGGGGGCGGGAGGCAAGTCGGAGGACATGGCGTAAGAGGCGGGTTAGCGCCGCCGCGGGAGCGGAGTGGTAAAATGCCTATTGTCCGGCTCGGGAGCGACCGGGCAACCCGTCCCTCCGGCGCGATCATCCCGAAGATGCGCGGAGCTACGTTCCGGCGAGTTTGGCGACCGTCGGCAAAATCCTTGCCCTCTTTCCATCCACCCTTGTCCGCGCCATGCCTGGTCCGCTCGTTCAAGTGAAGATCCACGCCCCCAGCGGGACAATCATTATTAACCGGCCCGAGAAGCGGAATGCGCTATCGCGCGAGCTGTTGCAACAACTGGAGCAGGCGTTTCGCGACTTGCACCAGGAACGCAAAGTCCGGGCCGTGATTTTGACCGGCGCCGGCGGCGCGTTTTGCTCGGGCATGGACCTGGCCGAAATGAAGGCTACCCAGGAATTGGAGAACCCGTTCCAGCAGTGGCACGAGGACGCGCTGCAATACCGCGAGATCGTCGAACTGATGCTGCGTTTTCCCAAACCGATTATTGCCGCGGTGAACGGGCCGGCCGTGGCGGGCGGGGCGGGCTTGGTGCTCGCCGCGGACCTGACGGTGGCGGCGCCCTCGGCTAGTTTTGGTCTTCCCGAACCGCGGCGGGGCGTGGTGGCGGGCATGGTTTCGCCGCTCTTGGCCTTTCGCGTGGGAGCCGGCCACGCGGCTCGTTTGCTGCTGACCGCCGAATCCGTAACCGCCGCCGATGCGCACCGCATGGGCGTGTATCACGAGTTGACCGGTGAAGACCAAGTGTGGGCGAGGGCGCACCAAGTGGCCGTCGAGTGTGCTCGTTCGGCGCCCGAAGCGCTGCAACTGACCAAGAAGATGCTCAACGAAACGATTGGCGAGCATTTGGCGACGCTGTTATCCGCCGGCGCCGCCGCCAGCGCCACGGCCCGCACCACCGAAGCCGCCCAGGAAGGGCTGAAGGCGTTTCTGGAAAAGCGTGAGCCGCAATGGCCGTAACCGCGGCGCTTTTTGCGAACAACCGGCAAGGTGTGGCGTCAGACGCGATTTTTTTCCAATTCCGACTTGATCGCACTGCCGTGACTCAGCGAGTATCCCCAACCGCGAATCACCTGGCACCCGCCCAGCGTCACGGCCAGCAACCCGGCGTGGAAGGTGACCAGCGTCATTAAGATATCCGCCAAACTCCCCAGTTGGACGAGCCGCAAAACCGCGGCGCTGGCCCCGGCAACGACCAGGACGACGCTGGCGACGGCCAGGCTCGCCGCACCGCGTCGGCGCACCCAGAAGGCGGCCCAAACGCTCGGAGTCGACACCAAAGCACCCCACGCGGCAAGCAATGCGCACGTCGAGGCCACGTTGACCCACAGGGCCGCCGCGCCGCCTTCGCGGCCATTCACTTCGTGCAGCATGACCGTCAAACGCGCCAATCCCAAGGCGACGGCGGTCAAGGCCAACGCGGTGAGCAGGTCGCGCGTCCGAAATTGAGCACCGCCCCCGTGCGCGTCGCCAACCGCCTCTTCATGCCGCAATCGCCGTCCCAGCCCTAATCGCAAAAACCAGAGCGGAACTTGGGCACAGAGAAACAGCAGCGGCAAGAGAAGCACATTGGCCGAGTAAACGTACAAGTCCTCACGAAAGACATGATCCGTCGCGATGCCCGCCAGTAACGCCGTATAGAGGCCCGCGAGCGCCACCAAGGCCCCCAGCCAGCGCCGCCAAAACGGCGAAGGACCCAACACTGCCCAGATGGCCAGGAGCAACACTTCCCCGGCAATGGCGCCGATCATGGCCATGACGGCGTAGGTATAATCTCCCGCGGCGTTACCCAGTTCGATCGCCATCGCCGGCGCCAGAAAGTTGAAAACCGCCAGCGCCGTCAGCGCGCGCGCCATCGACCGTTTTCCTGGCGCCGGGGGCAGGGTTTCGTGCAAGGGTCGGCCCATCGCTGGCTTGTCGGTCGTCTAGGGAGGAACACAAGGCAGTATTCCCCATATCACCGCTTACGAATAGCGGAAAACGCCAAAGCTTCGTTATTTCCGCGTGATGGTATTGGGGTTTCGCGCCGACCGCGAAACGTGAGGATCGGCCGATAGGGACGGTTCGCTCTTGCGCTCATCGCCCCGGCCGCAACGCGTAACCGGCTGCGCGAAAGGGAAGCAGACTGCCCAACAACACGCCGAATAACGCGCCGTGGAACGGGCAGAAGAGCAGTAAGTACGCAACAAATGCGCGCGCACCCATTGCACTACCCGCAGCGAGGGCGAACCCGCCGCCCACCAGCGCCAACCCGCCACCCACCACCACAGCCGACCACCCCGGACGGCGGGACCCGATCCCGACCCACACCGCCGGAACGGCGTAAATGGCGCTTACCACGGCAACGGCGAAGAATGCTGCGGCGGCCGTCAGCCAATCGTCCAACTGCGGCTCACGCCCCCACGCCACTCCCACGCGGGCGGTCCCCAAGATGAAGGCGGCCGCCGCCATCGCACCTAACAGGTGCCGCAGGCGAAACTGAAAAGGCGGACGCTGCCCGACGGATTGGTGGACCATTACCACTCGCCGTCGCCCCAAGAACCGGATGGCCCAGCCAGGCGTCTGCGCCGCGCAGAACGCGAGCGGCAAGACCAGAGCGAAGCCCGTGACGTAGTCCCAGATGAATGTTGGCGCCTGGAAAGCGGCCAATCCCAAGCCGGTGGCAATCATCGCTAGCGCCACGGCGGCGAACGTCGCTGGCAGTCGCCAGTACCACGGCTCCGGTCCCAAGGCCGCCCACAGCGAAAACAAGACCATCTGCCCCATGCCAAGTCCCGCGGCGAACATGACCGCCGCCATTTGCATGACCTGGCTCCAATCTTGGGCGTCCCGCGCGGCCAGGGGCGCCAAAAAGTCGAGCGTCAGCAGCGTGCCGAGGATCGAAACGTAGAGAGCAGGCGAAGGAAGCGGCGGATCAGCCAAGCCCGAACAGGCGCCGTTTTCCGCGGCCGGCGTCCACGGCGAAGGTTCGTTCGTCTTGTCGGGACGATCCATGCGTCGCCCTGGGGCCGTTAGCCGGCGCCGGCGCGGGAACGGCCGTTGCGGTAGCCGTTGCCGTTGCCATTGCCGTTGGTGGTGGAGGGTTTGGGGGCTTCGGTGATTAACTGCAAGTTGCCAACACCTAGTAGGTCATCGACGCGGTGGCGCAGTTCGTCGGTTACCTTCACGCGATACTTGCCAATCGCCAGGTGGACTTGGGAGCCGTTCTCCAGCGAGAGCAGCAGTTGGACTTCGCCCTCGCCGGGATAGAATCGAATGATCTCGCGCAGCTTGGACAAGGTCTCGATCCCGTGCCGCTTCTCGTCGATGCGAATCTTGACGCCCCGCGTGCAGCGTGACTCCATTTCCTCCAGGGCGATCAGCTCGTTGCAAATGATGTTACACTCGTCGCCGCCGCCGCGGCGGTCCACCGCCCCGCGCAGGATCAGCACCGCGTCGGCCACCAGCAGATGGCCGAACTTGGCGAATTCCTCAGGCCAAATGATGCACCGTACGGCGCCGTCTTTGTCCTCCAGGTCGAAGTTCGCGTATTTGCTGTGCGTTTGACCGGGGCGCAGCTTGCGAATGTGGGCCGGTTTGATGGCCGAGACCATGCCGCCCAGCACCACCTCGGCGCGGGCCGCGACACCGCCCAGTTGCGTCGTCTTGTGCGTGCAGAAGGTCTCCAGGGCTTTTTCGTACTCGGCCAGAGGATGACTGGTCAGGTAAAAACCGAGGACTTCCTTTTCCATGAGAAGCCGCTCGCGCTCCTCGAACTCAGGTACGTCGGGCAGTTCGGCGGCGGGCCGGGATGCAGTCGTGGTTTCTTCTTCGTCGAAGCCGCCAAACAGGTTCTTCTGCCCCGCGCGGCGATCGGCCAGCGCTTTGGACCCGGCTTGCATGGCCTTTTCGACCACGGTCATCAGTTGCTTGCGCTTGGCGCCAAAGCTGTCCATCGCGCCGGCCTTGATGAGCGTTTCAATCGTGCCGCGGCCGCAGCCCTGCGGATCGACGCGCTCGCAGAAGTCGAAGATGTCTTGGAAGTCGCCGCCCTTCCGCCGGGCGTCTTCAATCACCTCCGACGCCGAACCACCGCACCCTTTGACCGCCGCCAGGCCGAAATAGATCTTGCCGTCCTTGACCGTAAAATCGGCGGACGAGTGGTTGACGCCCGGCGGCGCCACTTCGATGCCCATCCGGGCGCAGTCCTCCAAGTGCTCGACCATCGAGTCCTTGCGCTTGAAGTTCCGCCCCGGAATGTCGCCCGAGAGCAAAGCCGCCATGAACTCCACCGGATAATGCGCCTTAAGGTACGCCGTCTGATAGGCGACCAAGGCGTAGGCGGTGCTATGGGACTTATTAAACCCGTAACCCGCGAACTTGACGATCAGGTTCCAGATTTCATCGGCTTCGTTCTTGGCAAGGCCGTTCTCCTTGGCGCCGATGATGAACTGCTCGTAGTTCTGCTGGATTAACGCCTCTTTCTTCTTGCTGATCGCCTTAATGCACGTGTACGCGGCCGCCAGGGGAATCTTACCGAGCCGGTTCAGGATGCGCATAATTTGCTCCTGGTAAACCATAACTCCGTAAGTTTCGTTTAACACTTCTTTAAGTACGGGGTGCTTATACTCTGCTTCCTTGCGGCCGTGCTTGATGGCCACGTAGTCTTCCACCATGCCGCCTTCCAGAGGGCCGGGGCGGTAGAGGGCGTTGGTGGCGATGATGTCGTGGAACGAGTCGGGCTTCATTTTCTGGAGCAGGTCGCGAATGCCGCCGCTTTCCAGTTGGAACACGCCCTTCGTTTCGCCACGCTGGAGTAGCTCGAACGACTTCTTGTCGTCCAGCGGCAGCTTGAGGATGTCCAGGTCTTTGCCCGTGGTCTGCTTGATGAGGTCGATCGCCCGGCGGAGGATCGTCAGGTTCCGCAGGCCCAGGAAGTCCATCTTCAACAAGCCCGCCGCCTCGACATCGCCCATCGACCATTGGGTGATGATGTCGTCCTTGCCTGTCACCTTACTCAGCGGCACGTACTCGGTCAGCGGCCGGTCGGCAATCACCACCGCCGCCGCGTGCGTGCCCACGTTGCGGGCCAGCCCTTCGATCTTGCGGGCGAAGTCCAACAACTCGCGAATCTCGCCATCGGTCTCGTAGGTCTTCTTCAGGTCTTCACTCTTCTCCAGCGCGTCGTCGAGGCAGATGCCCAATTCCTCGGGCACCATCTCGGTCACCTGATTGACGCGGGCGAGCGGAATTCCCAGCGCGCGGCCCACGTCCTTGATGGCCGCCCGCGCGGCCAGGGTGCCGAAGGTGCCAATCTGGGCAACGTTTTCCTCGCCGTATTTTTCTTTGACGTAGCGAATGATCTCGCCGCGGCGTTCCTTGCAAAAGTCGATATCGATATCGGGCGCCTCGCGGCGGTTCTCGTCCAAGAACCGCTCAAACAGCAGGTCGTACTTGATCGGGCAGACGTGGCTCAGGTAGAGCGCATAACAAACGATGGCGCCCACGCCGCTGCCGCGGGCCGTGGCGGGAATGCCCAACCGCCGCGCCTCGCGAACGAAGTCCCACACAATAAGAAAGTAATTCGGGAAACCCAGCGTGCTGATGCACGTCAACTCGCGGTTGAGCCGATCCATGACCTGTTTGGATAGCTCGCCGTCCTCCCAACGTTCCGGCTCGTCGGCATAACGCTCCTTGAGGCCCTGGATGCACAACTCGCGCAGGAAATCTTCGGCTGTCTTTTCCTGCGGGATGGGGTACGTGGGGAAGTGTCGTTTGCCTAACTCCAGGTCGATGTGGACCGAGTTGGCGATCTCCTGGCTGCGGGCTACGGCGTCTTCGTGGCCGGGGAACTTCTCGTACATCTCCTCCGGACTGCGGAGGTAGTACTGGTTCCCGTCCATCTTCATCCGCGTGGTATCGGTGCGGAACTTGCCGGTGTTAATGCACAGGAGAATGTCTTGGGCGTCGGCGTCCTCGCGGTCGGCGTAATGGGTGTCACTGGTGGCCACCAGGGGAATGCCCACCTGCCGGGCTACTTCCACGGCGCCTTCCATTTGCAGACGCTGGATCTCCACTCCGTTGTTCATCACTTCGATGAAATACCGGTCGCCGAACAGGCGATGGAACCACTGAGCCGTTTCGATGGCCTCTTTCAAGTGGTCCTCGGACCCCACGCCGCGCAAGATAGCGCGGCTGAACTCGCTAGAGACGCAGCCCGACAGGCAGATGATTCCCTCGTGGTAACGCTCCAAAAGTTCCTTATCGATGCGTGGCTTGAAGTAAAACCCTTCCAGGTAGGCCGCCGACGCCAACTTGATGAGGTTCTTAAAACCGGTCCGGTTCTGGGCCAGCAGCGTGAGGTGATAACTGGCCTCTTTCATGCTGCCGGAGCTTTTTTCAAACCGGCTGCCGGGGGCGATGTAGGCCTCGCATCCGATGATCGGGTTGATGCCGGCCCCTTTGGCCTCGCGATAGAACTGCAAGGCCCCGTGCAGGTTGCCGTGGTCGGTCAGGGCCAGGGCGTTCATCCCCCGGCTTTTGCACCGCTCAACCAGCTTTTCGATTGGCCCCGCCCCATCCAACAAGCTGTAATGACTATGACAATGCAGGTGAACGAACGGTCGCTGCGACATGAACCTGGTTCCGTTGCCCCGGAAGAAACTCAGCCGAAAAGGAACTACCCGTCCTCATTTTACGGGGCAACGTCAAACGGTGCTAGCACAATCGAAGCCCGCGAATTTCCTAAGAAAACCCCAGGAAAATTAGCCACGGTGGGACCACGGGCCAGGGATCCAAAGGGTGGTTGAATCCCGCGTTTCGATGGAGAGAAAATGGCCAAGACAGCGCGTTCACCTATTCCGCCTTGGAGCTTCATTTCAAGCCGGCGTTGGCTTCATTCGCGCTGCTTTGATGGCTCTTGTTTCTCGCCGCCTTGGCGGGGTGGTTTCAACGGGCCAGGTGGCGACTTCTCGGTGGGGGTGACGCCTTGCACGGGTTCGGGCGGCGGGGACTTGGGGGCTGGTCCGGGTTGTGCGCGGAGCATTAAGGCGGCAAGTTGTCCCTGTCGGGCGAAGTCGATCGCTTCGGCCAGGATGCGGGCCGTCTCTTGCGAGGCGTGGAAGCCCTTGGAGTTCTCGGCGTAGACAAAATCGAGCCGCCATTGCGACTTGCGCTGCAAATCCCAAGCTTCCCGGAGTTGCTCTTCCGCCGCTCCCGAGGCCTTAGCCGCGGCAATGGCGTCCACCATCTCGGTATACGCTTCGGCGGTCCGGTCGATCAGCGCGCGGGTTTTATCCTGAATGTTATGGGCTCGGTTCAGCAATTCCTCTTCCGAAACGCGGTGGCAGGTCTGGCACGAGCGTGCGATGTTCAGCAGCGGGCTGCGCACGTGGTGGTCCGAAACCTTCATCGCTCCCTGGCGAATGTAGGGCATGTGGCAATCAGCGCACGACACGCCGCTACGAGCGTGAATGCCCTGGCTCCAGGTCTCGAACTCGGGATGCTGGGCCTTGAGCACCGGCGCCCCGGTCACGCCATGCGTCCAGTCGGTGTATTCCTGGTCGTCGTAGTATTTCTCGATTTCTTCGACCTTTAGCCCGTTGTGCCACGGATAGGTGAGTGTCTTCTCGGACCCGCGAAAGTAGTACTCGACGTGGCATTGGGCGCACACGTAGGAGCGCATTTCCTGGCGCGTGGCGTCGCGGTTGACGTCGTAATCCTTGTGCCCCTGATGCGCCTTGAGCGTTTTGATCCCGGTCAGGAAGGCGGGACGGGTCACGCGCAATTGCATCGTTTCCGGATCATGGCAATCGACGCAACTCAGCGCGTGCTGAATGAGCAGGTGGCCCTCGTCGTCTTTCAGGTTGCGGGCGTCGGTGTACGACATGGCGCAGACCTTCTTAAAGCCTGCCATCACGTCGCCGTCGCCCGCCGCACGATACGCTGGCATCACCGATGCATGGCAATGCAGGCAGGCGCCGGGTTGCGGGCGTTGAAGCACGCGCTCGGTGTGTTCCTGATCGAGCAGCATGTAAGCGTGTCCGCGAGCCTCGCGATAATCGAGCGAAAAAGCGTAGCCCGAAAACAACGTGCGCAGCCACGGATCTTTCTCGAGCAACTGCTCGGGAATGGCGTCGCTGCCGCCGTAACGGGTGCGTTGGTAATCTACGGTCCGCCGAAAGCTGTCGTACTGGTGCGGCCAGTTCTGACCCCACATGGCCGCGTCGGTGATGTCCTCGGTGATTTCAACTGTGCGGAAGTAAGGCGCGCGGGCCTCCTGTTTGCGCACGAAGATGCTCACCAACAGCGCCGTGGCCAGGAAGGTCAACACGGCCGTGACGGCGATGACGGCCACCAGCGTTCCTTTACTCCAACGGCGGCGGGGAGGTTCCGGGCGCGGATCATCGGCGGGAGAGGGGGTGTTCATGGTGCGAATTCCCACGGGTGCAAAGTCAAGCGATAGGGCAGGCCATGCGCGAGCAACTACCGCGCCGCGCCGTGGCCGACGCCCGCGTGGCAGTGGACACAGGACAGCGCCTCGTCGGGCTCGATGGCAAGCATTTCATGGGCCAGCCCTTCGTGGCAATGAATGCAGTTATGTTGCAAAATGCGGGCGTTGCGTTGGTTGATTTGGATCGGCTCGTGAAAATCCTGAAAGGTAAACGCCCAGGAGTGCCGAAAGCCGTTGTCGGCCTTGGCGATATACTTGGGGATTATCTCGTGCGGTAGATGGCAGTCGATGCAGCCGGCCACGGCGTGATGACTGCTGTGGGTCCACGAGTCGTACTGCGACTGCATGATGTGGCAGTTGACGCAGGCCCGCGGATCGGTGCTGAAGTAGGAGGTTCCTTCCCCATAGTGAAACGTGTAGGCGCCGATTCCCAGCAGCGAACCGGTCAAGATGGCGGCCCACAGCCCCAGGGCTCCCAGGCGAATCAGCATGGCGGCGTCCTCCTGCGATGACAGCCTCGGCGATTGTTGCAAAGACCGTGCCTTACTCCGATTGATTTCGCTCGCGCCCGTGACGCGACGCCCGTTCCCTCAACTTCTCGTTGTTATGTTGCCGGTGGGGGCGTGATTGCGTCGTGAACGTCGCCTCTTAGCGTGAAAGCTTAGCCAACTCCGCACGCGATACAAGCCCACGATGTGTAGGGTTAGATTTCATCACGAGCGGCCGACGTGAGCCGGTTGATGGCGCCGCTCTTGGGACCAGCGATTACCCGCGTTTCACCCGGTCCAACGGCCGTTCCATCAGCCGGCCGCTCGCCGAAATCCGTGGCGCCATTGGCAGGAAGGCCATTGGCAGGAAGGATTGCCCCCACGACAAAACGCCGTTGCCCCGGTAGCGACGCCCTTGGTACAACCGAGGAATGTCCGGCGAGCAAATCGATGTATCGAGCGACCCCACGCCGCCCTCTCCGTCGTCAGCGGAAACGCGGCGTTTTCTGGGAGTCCACTTTGCGTGTTGCGGCATGTATGCTCGGGCGTACATGAATCGCGAAGGGACCGCCTACGTCGGGCGATGTCCGCGGTGTTTGGGGCTGGCGAAGTTTGTGATTGGCGCCGACGGAAGTGCGGGCCGGTTCTTTAGCGTCTCTTGAATCGATCGCTACTTTTCCGTACCATGCGCCGCCCCGCGGTAAAGGATACGTTGTGCTGGATTTTGAAATTCAACGTTGCACGCGCCGCTGCGCCGCCTTGGAGCGCGACCTGGCGCCGGGCGAGTGGTTTTATTCGGTGTTGACGCCGCGTGGCGGAAGCGTGGTCCGGCAAGACTACAGCGAAGAATCCTGGAGCGGACCGCCCGAAGGGGCGATTGGGTGGTGGAAGTCGCAAATGCCCGACGCCACCGGCACGCGCAAAGTCACGCTGGCGCCCAACGATGTCATCTTGCAATACTTTGAACAACTCGAAGGAGATCCGGCCCGGCAGGACCTCCGCTACGTGCTGGCGCTGCTGATGGTCCGCCGCCGCATCATGCGTTTGGAAGACACCGAGAAGGACGAGCACGGGCAGGAAACGCTGGTATTGTTTTGCTCGCGCAACGAGGCCGAGTACCGCACGCCCGTAGCCTTGCCGTCCGAAACGCGGGCCGCCGAGATTCAGTCAGAACTAATTAAGTTGTTGTATTCGGAATAGTGGGACCATCTGCTTCGCGCTGGTTGTCGTTCAGTTGTTCCCCGTTTGTTGCGGAAGTCGCAAGACTTTCAACGGAATCGTTCAGAAGAACCTGAACTCTTGGAAGTTCAGGTACGTTCCGGGCCAAGCCGCCGCAAACTACGCGCTTCCCGTGGGGAAGCCGATCAACGGGAAAAGCGAGTGACCCGCTTCGGGCAAGGACGCCGTTGTGAACCGTCATCTGTTGGGGCTGCTAGTGGTGGGCGCGGTCGTCGCTTCGAGCGGGGCGAGCTGTCCCCTTCGCCCGCAAAACTCCGGGGCATTGCCGCCTGTCGCGTTCTCGGCGCCGCCGAGCTTGGACCAGGTGATCCAGGTGGTCAACGCTAACAGCGCTCCCGTGCGGCAATTGCAGGCCGAAGGAGCAACCCTCTCGGCGCCGGGCATTCCACCCCTGCGGGCCGACCTGGTGATGGAGCGCCCCCGGCGGTTTCGTTTGCGCGGTCAGTTGACCGGCTTTACCGGGCCAGAGATTGACTTGGGGAGCAACGACGAGGTGTTGTGGATGTGGGTCAAGCGGACCCAGCCTCCGGCGATCTATTTTGCCCGGCACGACCAGTTCCATCTTAGCCCCGCCAAGCAAATCTTGCCGATCGAGCCGCACTGGCTAATCGAGGCGCTGGGCATTGCGTATTTGGACCCGCTAGCCCACCACGAAGGCCCGTTTGAAACCGGCGACGGGCGGTTGGAAGTGCGCTCGCGGGTGTACTCGCCGCAAGGCGAAATGAACCGCGTCACGATCCTTGATAACCGGTACGGCTGGATTCTGGAGCAGCGGGTCCACGACCCCACGGGCCGGCTAGTGGCGGTCGCCCGCGCCTCGCAGCACCGGCATTATCCGGCGTGGCGGGCCACGTTGCCCCACCGGGTGGAAGTGGAGCTGCCGCCGGCGCAAATGGAATTCGCCCTGGATGTGCCGCGCTACGCCATAAATCAAATTTCGGGCGACCCGGCGGGAATCTTCGCCATGCCGCGGGTCGAAGGATATCCACTGATCGACTTAGCCGATCCCCGGATGTTGCCAGCGGGACAACCGTCACCGTCGGCGCCAGCGATTTACTACTCGACGCCTCCCTCCCAGGGCGGAGGTTTGGCTCAAGAACCCGCGCAGACCTGGTGAAGCGGTTGGCGAAAACCGCCGAAACAAAAGATGTCGCTCTGCGCTTCGTAAATAGGGACTCGCTCCACCTCGGTCGGAATCCTCTGGATTCTCGCCGACCGGACAGGTAGCGACGCAAGGTATGGTTTTGATGCGGCGAATTGTTTTCCTGGGGCGCGGGGCGCAACTCGTCGGAATGTTCTGTCACGACGATTTGAGGGGAACCCATGAGTTGCCTGATTGTGTTGGACGACGGCCGGGCGTGTGCTCCGGCGCCGTGGGCATTCGACGCGATTGTCGGCGCCCTTGCCGCGCATCTTTCCGAGAGCGAAGACGAGCGGAAACTGGCCACGTGGTTGCGCGATCAAATGGGCGAAGCCCGCTTGGTTGGCCACCGCTTTATTGACTTGCGCGAGTTGACGCCGCAGGCGCGGCGGTTGTTCCGCGCCGCCGTGCAGCGCGCGGCCGCGCACTGTGACTACCCGCGGCCTGGGGATGGCGCCGTGGCGGCCACGCCCGGCTGGGTGCGACGATTACGCCGTTTGGCGCAGATGATTCGTTCAATTGACCAGGGCGAATCGCCCGATGCAATTTCCGACGTGTCGGCGCCGATCGCCCCCACGGGATTGCGGCGCGGCCCCGGTTGGCGTGTGGCGGTGGCGTAGCAAAGCCAGTCGCGTGGACGTGGGCGAGCGCCGCTTGGCGCCCCCCAGGTCAGGATGCCGACGTATCGGCCTGTGCCTTGACGTTGCGCATCTTGGCGCGGGCCCGCGTGAGCGTGGGGCCAATGCTGTTCTCGGGAATACCCACTTGGGCGCTGATTTCGTGGTAGCTCCGGCCTTCGAGATGGTAGAGGCGAATCACCTCGGCTTCTTGGCCATTGAGGCCCTCCAACAAGCGTTCGATCTCGTCGCGGTTGGTGAGCCGTTCCTCGTTGGCGGCCGAAGCCGGATCGGCGGCGTCTTCGACGCCCGAATGGTGTTTCCCGTTGCGCTCCGGGGCATAGTGGTCGTCTCGGTGCGAAGGGAGCGTTGGTTTGCGTTTGAGCAGTTCCCTCACCACGACGCGCCGGGCGACGATGGTCAAATAGGTGGCCAGACTGCTATCCCCGCGAAATCGTCGCAGCACGGCAAAGTCGTTGCTCACGAACGTCAAGAAAACCTCGGCTGCGAGATCTTCCCGATCATCGAGCGAAAGGTCCAGCGAGCGCGCGGCGGCGGTGTGGTTAACCACGTGAACCACCATGCCAAGAAACCGATTGACAAATTCCTCCCACGCTCCGGGACGGCGAGCGAGACAGCGCTGGAGGAGATTACGGTCTTTAGGAGAAAGTGCCACGCGCGGTACCTTCGAGCAATGTCGCGAGGGTCCTAGGCGCTCCGTTGCCCTGAATCATCACGGCGCCAAGGCGGCTCGGATAGTGCATTACTAGTAATTCTAGGTAGCGTGTGCCCTTGAAGCAAGTGTTGCGCCACGGGCGGGCGGAATACGGTGTCCGCTTGACAGGTTTTTTCGCCCTCACTAGGATGCGCAATCACTTGCGTCCGCGGCTTTCAACCCCTTCTCTTTCAACCACTTGGCGCGGCTTTCGCCAGAACGGCGAACGTGCGAAGGAGATTTTCGAGAAATGACTCACGTTGTTGCTCAACCTTGCTTTGCCTGCAAGTACACCGACTGCGTGGTGGTATGCCCGGTCGAATGCTTTTATGAGGGGGAAAAGATGTTGTACATCCACCCCGAAGAATGCATCGACTGTGAAGCCTGTGTGCCCGAATGCCCGGTTGAAGCGATTTTCCACGAAGACAATCTCCCCGACGAGTGGAAGCCGTTTACCGAGCTGAATGCCGAGATGGCGCCACAATGCCCGGTGATCACCGAGAAGAAAGAACCACTCAAGAAGGACTAACCGGTCCAACCCCGCATGTTACGGTGCTCACGGCAGCGCCGAACGACACGCCATAGACCCTGCCCGACGGCTAACCATTTTTCCGCCGGGCCTTTTCTTGCGCTATGCGGGCTGGCTCCGTGTGCGCGGCAGGCTTGAGGGCGTCCAAGGCGCCGCGAAACCGCGCCAGTTGCTCTGCCAAAGCGCAAGGCGGGTCCAGGCGGTGGTTCTCGCGCACCAACTCTACCTCCAGGCAGATAAAACGCGGACCGGGACGGTTTATAACTTCGGCTGCCTCCGCCCGCCAGGCATCCAACTGGCGATAGTGAGCGACCTGCCGGAACCCCGCAGCGCGCGCGAAGCCCGCAAAGTCCACCCGCGCATGCGCGCCGGGGGTTTTGGGACCGCCGATAATCTCATACGCGGCGTTGTCGATCACCAGGATCGTCAGGTTGGTCGCGCCGCTATCGATGACCGTCACGAGCGCCCCCAGGGTCATCAGCAGCGATCCGTCGCCGGTCAACAGCCACACGTCGCGATCCGGTTGCGCCAGTGCCAGTCCCAGCGCCAGAGGCGGACCTCCCCCCATCGCCGAGGGTACATAATGCAAGTCGAGAGGATGCTTCGAAAGTTGGATCCACTCCCGCGCTGCGCCCATGTGGCTGATCACGATGCCGTCCGGCGAGCGCAAGGGCGGCAGCACGCCCAGAGCATCCGTCACATTCATCGCGGGCTCTCGGTTCATAGACGCCCCTCCGCAACAAGCACCGCGCCGGGGCGGCCCGATTTTTGGCAGTCGCGGTAATGCTCGGCAAGCCGTGGCTTTTCAGCGGGATGCTCTATGATCCGATAATCCATATCCCAGGCGCGAAGCACAGGTTCGGCGAACCTCCGAGCCGAGTCGGTGGAGTTCTCGGTAAGCCAACTTCGGGCGCCGATTACCGCGAACAGGGGTAGGTTGAAATCGTACAACGCATTGCGCAAGCCGTCGCCCGATTCGAACAATCCCGTGGTTTGCATCATGACCACCGGCCGCCGCCCACCCAAGTGCAACCCGGCCGCCAACGGCCAAGCTTCGCCTTCGCGACACACACATACCAAGCGGACTCGGATGGACTGCTCCAAGGCCGTTTCCCATTGGGCCAGCAAGGAGTCGGGAACCCAAACCACTTCGGTGACGCCCAAAGTTTCGAGCGTTGCCACGATCTCGTTACCGGTAAACATGGCTTGAACGGCATTGGTGAACGAGCAAAAAGATTAGGCTAACGTGGTGGTGCGATGTGGCTTAATGTGGGGTGGCGCAGGTTGCGTGGCCTTTTCCCCTCGGCTAATGAACATCATCGCTCGCCCTGATTTCACTTGGAATGGGCGTCTTCTTGGATGGCGCCGCTCCAGCGCGGTTCAAAAAAATACGGTTGATTGGAATGGTTGGCTTCTGACGGTCCAATTCTCCAAAGGTTGCGGCGTTTCGCTTTCCCCACGATGCAACAAGCAGCCGCGAGCAAGTTTTCTCCTGTAAGCACAACGGTTGTACCCCGTCTCATTCCCCTACGCAAATCCGCCTGCTGCCCGTCGATTGCCACGCGCGTTCGATCCTATTTGTCCGGCTAACCAAAGCCGAAAGGTGGTGAGTTTTTGTCGCCTCGTCGTAGCGGCGGCGCAAGCGCCGCCGAAAATTGTGGCATTTAACGAAGCATTCGGCGGCGCTCGCGCCGCCGCTTCGAAAAGATTCACAACCTCCAACGGCCGCGGCCTCATGGCCCCCACGGCGCCGCGCTATCCTGGATTATTCATGTAGGGTGGGTCAAGCGGGCGCAAGTCCTTGGTGGGTCAGCGCAAACTGAACCGGTTTGATTTGCCAACCGGGTCGGCCTTGGCAAACGATAAGCGAGCGCAGACCCGCCAAGCATCATGGTTTGCTCGACCCACTCTACCCCGTCGATGAATAAAGCCGGACTATGCTGCTGCGGTCCTTTTTGAGACGAGGGCTTGATTAAGCGGGAACATGATTTGCTCAATTCTTGCTGACGATGCCAAGCTGCGGAAGGCATGGCGTTTCGAACTCCCCCAAGGCAATGCGAAGGAGACGGACGATGTACTGGAAACAAGGATTGGCGATGGTGGCGTTAGTCGCATTCCTACTATCGGCCAGCGCCGTGTCGGCCCAAGAGCGCGCGGATGACAAACAGCGCGACCAGCCTGGCGCGGCGGCCGGCGCGCAAACGATCGGTGCGCAAGATCGCACCAACGCGCAGCAACAACCCGACGCACAGCGGGCGCAAGACCAAGCCCAACGGCGCGAGAACCAACGCGGCCAAGCCGGTCAGCCTGGTCAACCGGGTCGGCCTGGCCGACAAATCGACACCCAAATCGCGTATGGCCTGGTGCTGGCCAATTGGGAGGAAATCCAGCTTAGCGAATTCGCGGCGGAAAAAGCGCAGAATCCGCAAGTCAAAGAGTTTGCTCAAAAGATGGTCCAGGAGCACAACCAGTACATGGACCGGCTCCAGAACTTCCTGGCGTCAAAACAAGATGATCCTCGTGCGGCGCGTTCGAGCGCGGGCGGAACCCCAGCCGTCACCCCCCGTACTTCTCCCGACGCCCGCGTCAATCAAGATGACGCTACGGAACCAAGACGTGCTAAGCAGGATCGCGACGATGCCGAAGACCGTTCCGACGACGCGGGCGCTGCAGCGCGTCAACCGGGCGATCGTGCGGCGGCCGTCGCCCAGGCGCAACCGGGCCAAGATCCTTCGCGTGCGGCCGAACTAGGCGCCACGGGTCTCCAGACGGGACAACGCGGCCAGGTAATGATGCAGATTCATCGCGATGCAGCCGAGCGTTGTCTCGCTTTGACAAAAGAAATCCTCAGCGAGAAGCAAGGCAAAGAGTTTGACAAGGCTTTCATGAGCCAGCAGATCGTCGCTCATGTCGGCATGCTCGCCAAGTTGCAGGCGGTTCAAGACCACGTTTCTCCCGAATTTCAGCAGGTTGTGCAAGAAGGCGCCCAATCCGCCGAGCAACACCTGAAGGAAGCCCGCACAATCGCGCAATCGCTGGAAGGAAGCAACCAGCGCAGCGGCGCGCAACCGGGTCGCACCGGCGCCGAGCCTGACCGCACCGGCGCTCAACCGGGCGCTCAGCCCCGTTCGAGCGCACAACCGGATCGACCCGCCACTCCCGAACGCGATAATCCCTAACTTGCGGTTTGGGTAGGCGGCGTCAAGCCGCTGTTCCGATCCGCCTATTTCGTTAGCCGCTGAACTTCCACATCGCAAACCCAAGAAAAAGGGTGCGATGATGGGAGTTCCGCGGCTTTTTTCGTGCGCGCTATTCTCTCGGGCAGTGCCGCCGCTTTTCGGTCGAAACGGTACGTTGGCGGCGATTATGGAAGTTGGTAGTTGGATGCTTTAATCGGGCGCGCTCGCCTCGCAAGTACGTACCTCAGACGCCACGAGGAACCAGCAAAACGCCAAACGAAACCCTCTAGGTAAGCAATCGCTTCCGCGCCGTCTCATGGCGCTTGGATATCAGCACCACGGCAGCCCTGCCCTTCATCTGTCAGAATGACAAGCAAGGCGAGACGAGGTTTCCGCTAAGCGAGTCATCTTGTCAGATTTCGTTCTTTTCAAATCCCCACGGCGAGCCCGCGCGAGCCACAACTATTTGTCGCAAGTCATTTAGGCAAAGTGACTTGTGAATCTAGATGACTGCTCTCGGAGGAATTGGCGCCTGCTTTGCATTGCACGTTCAACCGATGTCTGGTCGCTGGCATTTCTACCGCGACTATCCCAATTTTCACGTGTAACAGTTCCTAGGAGAAATACCCATGTCTACCGTTGCGCGCCAACCTCGCTGGGACAACCTTGCCAAGCCGTTTGGAGATGTCGAACAATTTTTTAACCACCTCTTTGCTCCACAAGCCGGTGGTTCGGCCCTTGCGCCGGCGTGGCGGACGCCTCTCAGCCTTTGGGATGACGACACCCACTTCCACGTCGAGATGGAGGCGCCCGGCCTCAAGAAAGACAATTTTGAATTAACGGTCGAGAAGAATGTGCTGCACCTGATTGCCGAACGGAAGAAGCCCGAGGGTCGTAACTACTGGCACGACGAGCGCCGCTACGGGCGCGTCGAGCGCAAAATCACACTCCCCGAAACAGTCGATTCCGAGACCGTGGAAGCGGAATTGGTCGATGGCGTGCTGCACGTGAAGCTGGCGAAAAAGCCAGAGTCTCAACCCAAGCGGATCGTGATTTCGGGGGCCGAATAACTCTGGTTCCCGCGTGCGTTGAAGAGTCGAGGCGGCGCCAAGCCGCCTCTTTTTATTGAATTTCTAACAAATCAGCAACTTATCCAAACCGCGCGAGCGCGCTCCTCGTAGAAAAACAATCGACCTTCGGCGCGCAGGCTGCTTGTGCCTACTCCCTGGCGGGGTGCACGTGGCGCCGCCCGCCGACCCAAGGCAAATTCCATTTCTACGCGCCTTGGCACGTTTCTTTCATTCTCACAATTCGCCCGGAAGGAGAATTGCAATTATGTCGCATCCCAAGTTTCTGCTAGGAATGATTTCCGGCGGAATGGCCAGTTTGATCGCCGCCGGTTCGTGGATGGCGTTCCAAGACGACGTGGGCCAAATGACCTACGCCCAAGATCGCCAGCGTCCCCAGGTTTCGCGCGAGAACTTGGCGCATGCCCAGTCCATCGCCGATGCGTTCAAGACCGTGGCCAAGGCGATGCAGCCCTCGGTGGTCAGCATTCGCTCGATTACGCGCGTTGAACCGGCCGCTCGCCAACGCCCCAACGACCGTCGTCGGCCAGCGCAACCGCAAATCCCGCCCGAGTTCCGTCGATTCTTTGGCGATGACCTGTTCGAACAATTCGAGTTCGACGTACCGCAGCGGCAGTTCCAACAGGAAGGGCAAGGCACGGGCATGATCGTCAGCATGGACGGTTACATCCTGACCAACAATCACGTGGTCCGCGGCGCAACGGAACTGGAAGTGACGCTGTCGGACGGCCGAGAGTTCGTGGCCGAGGTGGTCGGCGCCGACTCGCACACCGACGTGGCGGTCATCAAGATCGATGCGACCGACCTCACCCCCGCCATCCTCGGCGACTCTGACGCGATCGAGGTCGGCGAATGGGTCGTGGCCGTGGGTAGCCCCTTCGGTTTGCACCAAACCGTGACTGCGGGCATCGTGAGCGCCAAAGGCCGCGCGGGTGTTGGCATTACCGATTACGAGGACTTCATTCAAACAGATGCGGCGATCAACCCCGGTAACAGCGGCGGCCCGCTGGTGAGCCTGCACGGCGAGGTCATCGGAATTAACACGGCCATTGCTTCCCGCACTGGGGCGTACAACGGCATTGGTTTCGCAATTCCCTCGAACATGGCGCGGCGGGTGATGGACAGCCTGATCAAAACAGGCAAGGTGGAGCGCGGCTGGTTGGGCGCTTCGATCCAGAACCTCGACCTGGACTTGGCCCGCTCGTTCAATTTCAAGTCGAGCGATGGCGTGTTAATTGGCGACGTAGTTCCCGACAGCCCCGCGGATAAAGCCGGCCTTAAGTCGGGCGACATCGTTGTCAGTTACAACGGCCGGCCGACCGCGCAAATGCACCAATTGCGCAACGCCGTGGCCGCCACCACGCCCGGCACGAAGTCGGAACTCGTGGTCTTCCGCGACGGGCGCGAAATCAAACTTTCGATCGAGATCGGCAAGCTGGACAGTGCGCAACTTGGCGGGAGTCCGCAGATCGAATCGCAACCGGACGAGCCGCCAGCAGAAGGCGTGGCCCTGGAGCTAGGCGCCACGATGCGGACGCTCACCCCCGAGATTGCCCAGCAGTTGGACTTGGAGCGGGTAGAGCAGGGCGCGGTGGTGACCCAAGTCACGCCTGGCAGCGTGGCCGCCAACGCGGGCCTGCGTGCTAACGATGTGATCGTTAGCGTCGACGATCGGGCCGTCATGTCGGCCGAAGACGCCAGCGCTGCCTTAAACCAAGAGGCCGTCGCCCGAGGCGTGCGGCTACGCGTAGTAACCAACGGCTTGACGCACTATGTGTTCCTCAAGAGTAACGGGTAACTTCTCCGCGATGCTTCCGTGACTCGCAAACGCCTGGCCTGATCCATTCAGGCCGGGCGTTTTTTATTGAACCGAGGCCGCCTTTTTGGCTTCACTTGCAACCGCCGAGAACACGAAACGGCGCAGACATCTCCTGCTCCTCCGCGCCGTTCGTGTTATCCGTGGTTCAACGCGTATTTGACCACGGGCCAGGTCCGATTACAGCAGCTCGCTGGCCAGATCGGCCAGGGCCGAGCGTTCGCCTTTTTCCAAGGTCATGTGCGCATAGATCGGTTGGCCGACCATGCGGTTGATAAGGTAACTCAAACCGTTGGAGAGTGCATCCAGGTACGGATGGTCAATCTGCTGAATATCGCCCGTAAAGACGATCTTCGTTCCGGCGCCAGCTCGGGTAATGATGGTCTTCACCTCGTGCGGCGTGAGGTTTTGCGCCTCGTCGACGATGAAGAACACCCGGTCGAGGCTTCGCCCGCGAATGTACGCCAGGGGCGTCACCATCAGCTTTTCCTGCTCCAGCATCGAGGTGATGCGGGCCGCGGCCTTATCGCTTTCGCCGAATTGGTGACGGATCACGGATAACGCGTCGTACAGCGGCTGCATGTAGGGGTCGAGCTTGGCCGCCACGTCGCCGGGCAGGTAGCCCAGGTCCTTGTTGCTCAGCGGCACCACGGGCCGAGCCAGTAGAATCTGGCGATATTCGCTCCGTTGTTCCAGGGCCGCCGCGAGCGCCAAGAGCGTTTTACCCGAGCCGGCCTTCCCCGAAAGCGTGACCAGCTTGATGTTCTCGTCCATGAGCGCCCGCAAGGCGAAGAACTGCTCGGCGTTGCGGGGCGAAATGCCGTAGGCGTTGGCGCGCTCCACGCGCGCGAACGTGTGATCCGCCGGTCGATACGTCGCCAGCACCGAGCGCGAGCAATTGCGCATGATGAAGTTTTCGTTCGCCAGGGGGTTCTCGATCTGCGGCATGCGATCGGCGGAAACGATCCCCGCGCCTTCGTAAAACGCTGCAATCACCTCGGCCGGCGCATTCTCGACCAGGCGCTTTCCCGAGTAAATGTGATCGACGCTGGCGACCTTGTCGGTCGTGTAATCCTGCGCGGTCAAGCCCAGCGACTTGGCCTTCATGCGGATGTTGGTGTCCTTGGAGATCAGGAGCACCGGCCGGTCGGGAAACTGCTTTTGTAACCGCAGCGTCGCGTTCAGAATGCGGTGGTCAGGCGTGTCGTGCTGGAACGCCAGACGAAGGCGTTCATCCATCTCGCCCACCAGCACCACGCGAACCGAACCTAAACCCGGCCCAAGCGGCGAGCCTTCTTCCGAAAGCACGTCGCCGGTCTGGCCGTCCAGGCGCCGCAGGAATTCGCGGGCTTGGAAGTTGATGTCTTGATTGCCCTTTTTGAAGTGGTCGAGTTCCTCCAAGACGGTGATGGGAATGGCGATGTCGTTTTCCTCGAAGTGGCTTAAGCACGCGGCGTCGTGAAGCACCACGTTCGTGTCGAGCACAAACAGTTTGGGGCCTCGCGCCGAGAAAGCGTCCGACATTGACGGCCTCCTGGGTCGAGGGACAAGAAAGGGGGGTGAGAAGCTTTTAGCATAATTGGAGAACCGAAAACCCGCGCAAAATTCCAAGATGGAATCTTCTCCACCTTGGCGACGGTTCAGGTCGCCGGGGAATTGTACGCAGCGTCGCCAGGAGCCGCCGGTAAAAATCCCGCAGGACAGGGCAGTTCCAAGTCCAAAAGCGCCGTACCCAAGAGTTTTCCTTGCGTGTCGATTCTCAAAGAGGTGCTGGCGCCCCCCGCCAGCGCGTCGATTAACACAAAATTCAACGAATGCACCTTGGACAGCTCGTAGCGATCCACTCGCGACACACCCAGGCCCGCAAAGTATTGCTGGACGCGCTCCGCCGTCAGTTCCCGCACCAGTAGTTCATATGCAGCCACGGAGCGGGCCACCACGCCCACGTTGGCGTGGTTTCCTTTGTCCCCACTGCGGGCGGTAGCGAGTTGGCGAAGTGGAACAAAGTTTTGAGGCATTTTTGGCGCGCGGCGATTCATCGCCGCTTTGGTAGGGCGAAAGTCAAAAGGCGAAAGCGAACATGAATTTCCGCACTCCAGATTTGCGTGCGGCGATTCATCGCCGCTTTCGTCTTTCTGTCACGGCTCGGTATTGCGCTCGCTCTCGGACCACATCGCGGCCGTGTGGACGGCCACTAGGGGTTGGATTGCCGCCTTGGTTACGAGCGTCGGCCAATAGGCGAACACCGGACGTACGCTAGCGCGTCCGGCGGCATAACCCGCTAGTCCCGCCGGACCGCTGGTAATCAGCGGCGCGATTTCCTTGGTGAAGCGTTCGACCGCCTCCCTTCGCGGGTCTTGCACGCTTATACGCAGCACAAGTTCTTGCTGACCGGCCGTACCTGCCGCAAGGGGCGCGCACCCCGCCGCCTTGCCGGCGCCAAGGTACTCCACCAACTGACGCTGGTACTCCCAGCCCGCACGCGCCAAACGTGCAAACACCATTTCCGCGCAGGCTTCCGCTTTACCGCGGCAATCGGCGCCGTAAACCAACAATTGGCTGCTGGCGGAATAGCCCGCGCGGTAGGCCAGCGACACCTTGTACGCATCTGGCGCCGGACGACCTTGAGCGCCGCGCACCGCGACACGATCACCCCCGCAATCCACCACATCAACCGTGGTAAAATCGGCCACAACATCGGGCGTTAGGTAACGCTGCGGGTCGCCGATCTCGTAGACCAGTTGCTCTACCACGGTACGATGACTCACCACGCCGCCCGTTCCGGCGGGTTTGGTGATGACGCATGATCCATCCTCGCTGACCTCGGCGATGGGATAACCAACGTTCGCCAGGTCCAACGCCTGCCAAGCGGTTGAGTAACCACCCGTCACCTGCGCGCCGCACTCGATCAAGTGGCCGGCTACCGTGGCGCCCGCCAAGCGGTTCCAGTCGTCCCATGCCCAGCCGAACTGCTGAACGACGGGTCCGACCGTCAGCGACGCATCGGCCACGCGGCCGGTAATTACCAGACGAGCGTCCTGCGCCAGCGCTTCGACAATGGGCGCCGCTCCCAAGTAAGCGTTGGCGCTCACCACTTCCGCCGTAAGTTCCGACAACGGTTGCTCGGTATCCAGGTTGGCAAAGTCGCAGCCGGCTTGTGATAACTCGTCCAGTCGCGACAGCAAATCGTCGCCGGACACCACGCCGATGCGCATTCCGCCCAGCCCCGTTTCTTTCAGGATCGCACCCGCCCGGCGCGCACACGCTTGGGGATTCATTCCTCCCGCGTTAGTCACGATCCGCAACTGCGGTTGCGCCAGCAGCGCGGGGCAAAGGCTTTCCAACACTTCGAGAAAATCGTTCGCGTATCCTGCTTGCGGATCTTTCTCGCGTTGCCGAGCCAGAATCGAGAGCGTCAACTCCGCCAGGTATTCCAGCGTCAAGTAATCCACGGTCGCCGCCTCCACCAGCAACCGTGGCGCATCAATCTGATCACCCAAGAACCCCGCCGCGTTGGCAATGCGTAGCGACATTTTCAATCCCGCCGGTACAACGCGGTTCTCTCATTCCCGCGCTCCACCTGGGAGCGAGGTTGCTAGCCGCGCTTCGCTAATCAAACGGCAAATTCACCTACTCGCCGCAGGCCACTTTCTCCGCTTCATGCAGGTAACTGTCCGAAACGGGGTAGTTACGGAAACGGATCGAGTAGTATTGCTCGAACCAATCGGCGATGTTGCTCTCTACGTCGCGGTCGTACTCAGGGGCAATGTAAAGGGTCTTGCCTTGGTGCGGCTCGCGAATCTCGCCGTCTTCCGCTACCAGCCGCCCCGACTTGATAACGAACTTGGGTAGTTCGAACATCATCTCTTTGTTCTCGTGCGGCGTGTAGATGGTAATGTCTGCGTCGGCGCCCGGCCCCAGGTGGCCCTTGTGCTTGAGGCCGAGAATCTTCGCCGGGCCGGCCCGTGTGATAATGGCGATCTCGCCCAGTGTGTATTCACGATCGAGGTCCTTCAAAACCGACTGCTCGCGCACTAGGGGATTGACAGTCTTGAGCACGTCCCGCCGATACGTGCGGTCCATTAACAGGCGGATAATTTGCGGGTACGCCAGGAACGAGCCGCCGTTGGGATGGTCGGTGCTCATCACCACCCGCCACGGATCGTTCACCATCAAATACCATTCCAGGCCGATCGCCCATTGCCACGCATGCACCAGGCTCTTGTTGCGGTACTTAATCGGGGCGATGCCGCAACCCGACTCCATCTCGGTGTCTCCGCTGAACCACTTGGTTTTATACACGTTCGAGAGGTAATACCCCAGCGGCCCATCGCCGGTCATGCTGGTTGTCTCGCCGAACAGGACCTGGCCCACGTCGACGGTCAGGTTTGGGTGTTCGTTCACGTACTCGGCCAATGCCTGCACCTGGGAGTTGAAGGTGCTTTCGTCCGCTTCGCCGCCGCCGTAGCTGTGGAACTGGATGTGCGTCAAGTGGCCGCGATGTCCTTCCAACGCCCGCATCGTTTCCAGTGTCGTTCGCCAATTGCCTGGCATGCCCAGGTTGTTGGAATGGACGTGGACCGAGTGCGGCAGGCTTAGCTCGTCGGCCGCGCGGGCGACTTCGCGAATGATCTGCCGTGGCGTGACGTGGTAGTGATCGACCACCTCGTCCACGCCATGCACATTACCCGAGGCGCGGTTTTTCCACATCTCCACCCCGCCGGGATTGACCAGCTTGGGCGCATAGCCCTTGGCCGATCCAAGCAGCCACGCCACAAACGCCTTCAGCCGCTCCGGCTCCTTCTGTTGGATGGCCCGCATGATGTAATGGTTGTTGCCCATGAGGACGTAAAACCCCTTGTCGATGCAGGGGGTGTCGTCAAACTCCTCATGGATGTGCCGGGCCGAGAGCGGCGGCACAGCGGCGTCAAACGCCGTGGTGTACCCCAAACCGATGTACTTGTACCCAGTGGCGAACGTGCTGGGCACGCTGCCCATCGTGCCGCTGTGCGTGTTGGCGGTCCGATGGACCGGCGGATCGCGGCGTTTCTCCTCGGGCCGCATCTTGCGAGCTGTGTTCACCTTGGGGCCGGCAATGTGGCAGTGCATATCGATCCCGCCTGGCATGATGACCAGTCCCGCCGCGTCCAACGTGCGCGTCGGCCGCACATTCGGGTCGGTCGGCGGCTCGACCATCTTGCCGTCGGATATCCAAAGTTCGCGGACCTGGCCATCGACGCCATTCATGGGGTCGTAAACATATCCGCCAGATATTTTGAAGTATTCTTGAGGCATTCCAACCGTTTTGGTCGTTTGGAGCAGGGCGCGGGAAGGTCGTTCGCCTCACTTGCGCAACGGCGTTCCCCCGGAGATTATACTCGCGGCCCATCCGATGCGAGTTGGGACGCCCAAGCGGTAAATCACGTGCGAGGGATTTCCGCAGCGCGAACATTGCAATGCCCACGGCGCGCCGTGACAATGAACGGCGCTGATCGTCCTTGATCGAGAAAGGACATGCCGCTCCACGTTTCGCTTCGCGATACATGGCGATCGTCACGGCCGTTGCCGGTTTCGCGACGAGGCCCGCATGGTCGCGGCGGCGGAGTCCGCCGTGAATCTCGACACCGGCGGAGAGGACGCGGCTGAAAGCCGCGATCGCCATGCGAAGAATCTTCCTCTTTCACCCGCGATGACGCCATGAAACCGCTTGCCTCTTGCACGTTTCTTCCGGTCATTGGTTGCCTGGTGTTCTTCGGCGGCGCGATCCAGGCTCAAGACTTATCGGACGTGGCGTTGGGGCCGATGATGCAGATCGCCGGGGGGCCGGACGACAGCTTTGCGTTCACCTGCATGGTCGAGGTCAAGCAACCCTCGCATGCTCAATTGACCGTGCGCTTGTGGAACGTTGCCAACGGTAGGGCGCAGCCCGTGATGACAAACACGTTTCTATGGCGAGGAGACGAAAACGCAGGGAACGCGGTTCAAGGTCAGATTCTGCTCTTCGGTCAATCGGGGGCCGAAGTTGGGAGGAAAGGGCGCCACTACTTAAGTTTGCTGTCGGGCTTTGAAGGGAACCCCGTGCAGAAAAACTCCACCGCCGGTCCCCTGGCCATCGACAACGCGCCGCGGTGGTGGAGTCGTTATGGGTTCGACGCACCCGCGGCGGAACGCGGCAAAACGGCCTCACAATCCCTGCTGTACGTGATGGGATCCGGCGAGTCCTCTACGGCGACTTCGCTCGCGGAGTTGCAAAGGCAATCCCGGCAGCAGCAGCAGATCTTTGCCGCGCTTACCGTAGAATTTGGCCCGCTTGCCAAAGAAAGTCGGCCCTGATTGGCGTAGTGCGGAAACGATTCGTTCCCACGCCTTGCATCAATTCGGAGGGTGGCGATTCATCGCCGCTTTCGTCTTCATTTTTTGTCGCGCCGGGTGTATGCCCTCGAAGTCGCCCAAGAAGAGAAGAAAGCGGCCATGAATTTCCTCGCTCCGAATGGCGTGCTCGCCCGCGTTCTGCTCGACGACGCAGAACGTTGTCACGAGAAAGCCATTCCATGTTACGTGTTCTCCATTGCGGCGATGAGGGCGTCAGCGTATTGGTCGGTCGTGGCGCGGCCGCCCAGGTCGCCGGTTACCGCCTTTCTTTCGCCGATCACCTGCCGCACGGCGTTTTCGACTCGCTCCGCCGCCTCGGTTTGATCCATTCTCCGCAGCATCAAGGCGGCGCTCAGGATCAGCGCCGTGGGATTCGCCAGGCCCTTGCCCGCAAGGTCGGGCGCCGTTCCGTGAACCGCCTCGAACACCGAACAATCCCGGCCGATGTTGCCGCTGGGTGTCAGTCCCAGTCCCCCCACCAAGCCCGAAGTCAGGTCCGACAAGATATCGCCAAACAGGTTCTCCATGACTAGCACGTCGAACTGATAGGGATTGATCACCAGTTTCATCGCGGCTGCATCGACGATGCTCTCGTCATATTCGATCTGCGGGTAATCCTTCGCCACCCGCCGGGCCACGTCCAGGAACAAGCCGTCACTCATCTTGAGGATGTTTGCTTTGTGGACGGCGGTCACTTTGCGTCGGCGGTATTGCAGAGCGGCCTCGAAGGCGAACCGCACCACGCGCTCCGAGCCTTTCTCGGTGATGATCCGCAGGCTTTCGACCACGCCCGGCACCACCTGGTGTTCCAGGCCGCTGTACAAGCCTTCGGTGTTTTCGCGGACGACGATCAGGTCGATGTTTTCATATCGCGTGCTGGCGCCGGGGATCGACTTGGCGGGGCGAAAGTTGGCGAAGAGATCGAGACGCTGCCGGATCCGCACATTGACCGACCGAAATCCCGCCCCGGTAGGCGTGGCCGTAGGGCCTTTGAGAGCCAGACGGTTCCGCTGAATCGAATCGAGCGTTTCCTGCGGGAGCGCCTCGCCCGTGCGGGCGAATTCCTCTTCGCCGGCATGGCACACCTGCCAATCGATGGCCACTCCCGTGGCGTCCACCACGCGGCGGGCGGCCGCCGTCACCTCGGGTCCAATCCCATCGCCGGGAATCAGCGTCACCGGAATAGCCATGATGCTCCTCATCGTGGGGCGCGAGCGGTCGGCTCGTGCAATGTAGTAAGTCAAACAATAATCCTGGGCCGCCGCGCGCGGTTTCGTTCCGCGTCATTCTACAACGCGGGCGACTCTGGCTCCAAATCGAGCCGCCAGGCTGTCGGAACGTATTCTTCGATCGTCTCTCTCGCTACATTGACCCACGGCCCGCAGGCGTCGAGGATGATGCTGTCGGCAGTGGCCACGGGAACCGTACCCTGCTTGAGCACCGCGTCGGGATTTGCGACAAGTTCCACTTCCCAGGGCCAATGGTGCTCGTCGGCCAGGGCAAGCATAACCGCCTTCAAGCGGCCGCTGTTGGACACCGGGCTATCCAGATACCAACGACACGGCCCGGCGCCGTTCTCGGTCAACATTCGCCCGATAAGCCGCAGCGCGGGGACGGTCTCCTCCACCTTGCGAAAGGTGCCGTGCATGCCGGCCAAATCGCGAAAACTGCCGTCGCGGCCCACCAGCACCACGGCGCCGGCGAGCGCCGCTTCGACCGTTGTCAGCACATTGAATCCATCCAGCCACAGCGTTTGCCCCCGCACCTGCGAAAGCGATCGGCAACGGCCCCGCCGTGCGTCGCGTTCAACATCGTTGCAGGCAAACCGGGCGATGGCCATGCGCTGGCGCTGGTCGAGTTGAAAATGATTGCCCACCAGGGCTAGCGTCGCCACGGGCGGATACGCCCGATTCCGCAGCCAGCAGAAATCAGCTGCCGCCTGCCGCAGCGCCGCAAGAGCCGCCTCGCCAAAGAGTCGAGCATCTTCGGGATGTGGCCCGCGGTGAGAACGGCGATCAGGCATGGGCCGCGCATCGTTGGAAAATTGGGAACAAGGTTCTTTCCCCGTGGGAACACGCCCCCCGCACCGAGGCCGTGGAAAAATATTGTCCTATCTCCCGCACGCAGATACCATGAAGGTTAGTGTACGCGGAATTGATGCTTGCAACACGGCGGCAAAGACCTCTATGCAAACTACGCACCCTCAAGCCGCCCCCGCGCCGCAATTCGGTCTCGCGGCGCTCTTGTGGACAACGGCCGCCGTGGGCATGGCGCTGGCGTACTTGCGCGGCTTCGGGACGGAAGCTTGCGTGGCGGGCTTTGAGATAACCTTTGTGGCGCTGGTGGTCGGTTTGATCGTCGGCAAAAGCACGGGGCGCGTGGCCGCGGGAATTTTCTGGAGCGTGGTCGGCGCCATGTTCGGCTATCTCTCGGCGGCTGGGGCGCCGGTAATCGATCCAGCCCTACGCTACGCGTGGGGGTTGGTTGGTTGCGCTTCCGCGGTCGCTGTGGCCGTCTCGTGGCCGCAACAACTGGCGCGCAGTTTGGGAATAGGCGCCTTGGCTGGCGGGGCGGCGATGCTGACGTTCCTGCTGCCTTTCGTATACTTTGGCGCCGTATCGAATGGCGAATGGCGGTTCGACCTCCTCTGCGCTCCCCTCGCTGGCGCCTGGATGGGCTTGGCTGTGGTGGCGGTCGAATGGGCGGAACGCAGAACGCCCACCCCCCGCTACATCGCCGCCGCCGGCTTGATGCTGGCGGTCATCGCCGGAAACCTCGTGGGCGGTGTGCTCTTCCCTTGGTGGGCATGAGCCAAAGAGTTGGCCGACCGTTCGTTGGACGAGGTTCGGGTGGGGCCGCCGTAGTTCTTTTGAACGCGATTGCAGGCATGGCCGTTCTTCCGTAATTCGGATTCACCCGCGCCATTCGGAGCCTTTTCACCAGGGGTGGCTCCATTAGATTTAGCCGAACTACCCGCAAGCGCCCCCAACAATTGCTCAACTGTCTCCCTCTAACTAACGGCAAAAGTTGTAAGCATCACCATGGCGCCCAAGACGCGGGCCGCAGCTTTTTGGCCGAAGCTGCGCCAATTGACCTTTCTCTCTGGTTCCCGAAAAATCCCAGGAAAGGTGGTTTGTCGCCCTGGACGCGCCAAGCGCTAACGCAACCAACCGAAGAAACATGCCTGCCTTTTTCCCACACCCCGACGTGGTAGAATTTCACAGCGCCCACTCAAGCGCCCATAGCTCAGCCGGATAGAGCAGCGGACTTCTAA
>JAANMU010000470.1_pt1 | contig 48515 bp, 42 predicted proteins | sample 7279701 | NCBI WGS metagenome assembly JAANMU01 (sample SAMN14094539, study PRJNA606508) | bioreactor metagenome | isolation source: A lab-scale SPAN reactor treating ammonium-rich wastewater day 57 | place: Ireland: Galway | collected 2017-03-13
CAGGCTTTTGAACGCCAAGCGTAATCCTTGGAAACAGGGGGCCGAGACGCATTTTCTCCGCGCGCTCCGCCAAAAAGACAAGCTGGGTCGAATGAATATCCCGGCGGCCGCGATGGCCGGCGGGGGCGGCATTGGCAATCTCCTGAAGCGCGAAGACGAGGTTCGTTCGATTCTACGCGTGGTAAGCGCGAGGACGGTGCGCGTCTTCCGCGTCATTCAGCATATCAAAACGGTGTATGAGGAGCTGCGCGGTCTGCTTGGCAGGCGCGGACTTTTGCGCCTCATCGCCGCGCCACATGCGGGCACAGGCGCCATGAAGCGGACAATCGATATTCTGAACGAACAGGCGCGACGTTTCGACGCAATCCTCGAGACGCCGTTTCGTATGAATGCTCGGTTCACGGCGGAAGATCTTCGGGAAGCCTCCCGTATTGCCTTCCGCATTGCCGCGGCCGAACGCCGACCACACGGCATGAAACACAAGATCGCGTCAACAGGTCAGGAACGGGACGGTGCGGCCATGCGCCAGGAACTCAACGGGATCTACGATCGTCTGCAGAAAGGCATTGCCTGGATTTTTGCCCAGTATGCGCTGGAGGTGGAAATTATTTCTCCGCTTTCCTTTCTCATGGAATCCCTTCGTCGTTCGGAGCGATATCGCCGAAGGTCCCACGGTTCCGGCGGCCGGAAGCGGCTTGTTATGACGCATGCGCTTGCTCCAGAGGCTTTCGACGTCATGTTGCGCCGCATGCGTGAGTATCGCGACAAGGTCGCGACCATGGATGATCGTACGCTTCGCTATCCCGTTCAGGATACGCTTCTTTCCAAGCTCGACGCCGCCATCGCCACGGCCCGTGAGGACGACTGGATGCTGGCGAAGCTTTGTCTTAAAGAGGCGTCGGATCAGCTCTAGGCTTTTTTCGGCGACCTTCACGCCCCCGTACATGCCGTACGGGGGCTTTGCATTCAAAACGTTCAGGCATTACGCTTACGGCCATGACAAAACGATTCGTGCTTGAAGGCGCGGAATCCACGCGCAAGCTTTCCGTGGATTACTCGAACGCGCTGAATCAGGAACAGCGTGACGCCGTTCTTCACGGCGAAGGAGCCGCGCTCGTCCTGGCGGGCGCCGGTTCGGGAAAAACAACCACCATCACGTATCGCGTTGCCTACATGATCGAGCGCGGCACACCGCCATCGGACATTCTCCTGCTTACGTTTACGAATAAAGCGTCCCGCGAAATGCTGGAACGGGTGGAACGCCTGCTCGGGAGCGCCGTTCACGGCATATGGGGCGGAACATTCCATTCCATTGCAAATCGCCTGCTCCGCATGAACGCCGAACGGCTGGGGTATACGCCCGGCTTTACCATTCTCGATATGGAGGATGCGAAAGGTCTGCTGAAGGCCGTGTTGAAGGACATGCATATCGACATGACGCAACGACGGTTTCCGTCTCCGGCCGTATGCGCAAACATTCTTTCATATGCACGGAACATCTGCGGGAGCATTCAGGAAACCGTCGAGCTCAAGCATCCGTCATTTCGGGAACTGATTTCGGACCTTGAGGAGCTTGCACGCCGGTACGATGATCGGAAACAAAAAACAAACAGCATGGATTTTGACGATCTCTTGCAGAATCTTCTCCGTCTGCTGGAAATGCCCGATGCGGGCGCGTCGATTTCGTCGCGTTTTCGGTACGTGCTTGTGGACGAATATCAGGATACGAATGCCATTCAGGCGCGCATCGTGAACCGGTTCGCGCATGCGCACGGCAATGTATTTGTGGTGGGGGATGACGCGCAATCCATTTACGGGTTCCGCGGCGCGGATGTCCAGAACATTCTTTGTTTTCCTGAGGAACATGCGCAGGTTCGCGTATTCAAACTCGTCACGAACTACCGTTCTACGCCGGAAATTCTGCACCTCGCGAACGACTCGCTCCGGCATAATTTGGATCAGTTCGAAAAGGAGCTCGTCGGCGTTCAACGCGGAGGATCCAAGCCCGCCGTTATTCCCTGCGCCTCCGCAAAACAAGAGGCGCAGTACATTGCGGAGCAGGCGCTTCGTCTCCGCGAAGAGGGGACGGCGCTCCGGAATATGGCCGTGCTGTTCCGCGCTACCTCGCATTCCCAACAACTGGAGCTCGAGCTTTTGAAGCGGGACATTCCGTACGAATACCGCGGAGGATTGAAATTTTTCGAGCGGGCGCATATCAAGGACATTCAGGCGTTTCTCCGCGTATTTCAGAATCCCAAAGACGAGACCGCCTGGCGCCGCGTTCTTGTTATGCAGGCCGGCATCGGCGAGACGCTCGCGGGAGCCTTGAGCCGGCAGGCGATGACGCATGAACATTTTTCTGGCGCGCTTGCCGACCGCATGGACGGAATCGTGACGCCGCGCGCGGCATCCGGATGGGGAGAATTTCTCGCGATCGCCGGAAGCATGGTGACAGAAGCGCCGACTCCGTCGGCCATGATTCGGGCCGTGGCCGCCTCGAGCTATCAGCAGCTTCTCGAGCGCGAATACCCGAATTGGCGGGACCGGCTTGAAGATATCGAGCAGTTCGCCTTGTTCGCGGAAGGCTATGAATCGCTTGAATCGTTTCTCGCCGACGTGTCGTTATATGACGATGTTCTAGCCAAACGCGAGGAGTATGGGCCGAACGACGACGAACGCATGGTGCTTTCAACGGTGCATCAGTCCAAAGGGCTCGAGTGGGACACGGTTTTTATTCTCCATCTCGCGGACGGGGCGTTTCCGAACGGGCGCGCGCTTGCGGAGGAAAACGGTATCGAAGAAGAGCGCCGCTTGTTTTACGTGGCCGTAACGCGCGCCAGGCGGCGGTTGTTTTTGAGTTATCCGCTCACGATGGGGCATGATTCGCTTGTCCTGAACCGGCCATCGCAATTTTTGGACGAGATCGACCCCAGACTCACGGAACGCATCGAGCTTGTGGATGCGTATCGCGCGAAGCCGCCACCCGATCACGGCTGGAACTGGGATTTGTCCGGGAGCGAGGACGTGATTGAGCTCGACGCGCTCGGGGAACCGAGGGCGTCCGCATCGAGCAGGACAGCGTGGAAGGCGTCCACGAAATCCGCAAACAAGCCTCCGCGCGAACTGCTTCCGCCCGTGTAAGCATGGATACACTCTTCTTGCTCCTCGCGCTTTTTGCCGCCGTCGTCCTCACGGCCGCCTATGCCGTGCACACATTCATCCAGCTCATCCGTCTGCACCGCGGAGCCGTTCCGTTTGTTCGGAGCGATCGTCGGCTTGTGAAAAAAATCCTTGATGAACAGCTATTACCGAAACAGGGAATGATTCTGGATTTGGGTTGTGGAGACGGAACGCTCCTGTTTGCTCTTGAACGATTCGGGTATGCGGGTCCGCTCATCGGGTACGAACACAGCATCCATCCATGGGCTTCCGGCATTCTTTGGGCAAGGATATGCGGATCGAACGTGCGATTGGTCCGCGGGGATGCATCGCATGCGCCGTTAGAAAAAGCGTCGGCCGTATATCTCTTTTTGCTCGAAGAGGCGCTTCTGCATCTTCGACAGCCGCTTCAGGCATCTCTTGCGCCCGGAGCGATTGTCGTCTCCGCCGAGTTTGCCGTCCCCGGATGGAATCCCATTCGCATCCTTCGTGCGCATGGCGTAACCTCGCGAGAGGCTCCTATTTATGTGTATCGTGCGGGGGAGAGTTGGGGGCAGGAAGTATAGGAAGCAGAAAGTCGTGAGTAGGGGCACGGCATACTCGCCCTCGTGGAGTACGTAGTTGCGTAGGACGTAGGTCGTGAGTCGTGATGTATGGGCCGCGGGCCATGCGGTATGCGGAAAGTGAGTAGTTGCGTAGGGGAGCATAATTCTCCCCGAACCCCTTAGCCCTTAGTCCTTTGCCCTCAGCTCTTTTGCTAACAGCTAGCAGCTCCCACCTACAATCTTCCCCATAACCCCTGCCTTTAGCCCTTGCATCTGTCGTTCGTAGGCCCGTACGACCGTAGGTTTGTAGGTAAGCGGTGTTCATCCTAGATCCGAACCCCGTAACCCTTGATTTTTCATGTCTTTTTGATACGGTCACGGCCTATGCGGATTGCAAGGACGCTGTCACCCGGACATCCGGACCGGCTCTGCGACATGCTTGCCGAAACGATTTTGGATGAGTATCTCCGTCGTGACCCCGCGACTTCCATGCGCGTGCATGTATCGGGCGGACGCGGGGCTATTTTTGTGAGCGGTGTCGTATCGTCCAAGGCGGACTTTGATGTGGGATCGCTTGTCGTACGCACGGCCGCGGCATTGGGCGTTCGCAAACACGTGGAACCTTTCGTATCGCTCGAGTCGGTTCCAGGCTCCTTTGTGTTGGAAGCCACGAGATCCTCCCGCCCCATTTCCGTCACGGGATATGCCGCGGCGGAAAGCGAAGAATCGCTTCCCGGACATGTCAGTTTGTCGCGTCGACTCGCAAAAAAACTGGAAGATGCGCGCCAGCGTGACCCGGAATGGTTCTGGCTCTCGCCCTCGTTTGAAATTATCGTTGCCGAATCATATGGTCATCCGCCGATCATTCACGTGAATTGCGGACACGGGGAAGAGGATTTGGCGAATGTTCGCGCGCGAATCAAGCAACTGTTCAATGGGGAGACGAGCGGGATGGACGTACGCGTGAATCATAACGGGCCCATCCGTGCGAACGGGCTGGATGTTGATATGGGAAATTCCGGCATCTCCGCGGATCCGTATGGCAGCGGCATTTATATACGGGAATCCGTGATCGGCTATGACCCGTCCCATCCTGTAAAATTCGGTTCCTGGCTGGCGCGCGGTCTGGCAAGCATGACGCTTCGGCGCACCGGCTCCAAAGCTGTTATGGTGCAGGCAGTGTATTTGCCCGGCGAAAGCGCGCCCAGCTATCTTCGCGTCCGCAATGAACGAGGGGCAGACCTCGCTGATCCGACGGATGCGGATGGTATGCGCTATGCGAAATTGGCATCGATGCTCCGATACGGTCTGAACGCCGATGCTGCGCGCTGGGGATTTGCGGGAGAAGCGGGATTGCCATGGGAGCCGGTTGACCCCGGAAGCGCCCTCGACGCTTCTGCGTGATGTTTGTTACCCTTCGGCGATATGGTTGTGCCTCCTGTTATGAAAACGGCTCTGTGGGCCGCGGCACTCCGAGCCCGGTCGGCAAACGATCCGCAGTCGCTTGTCGCCGACCCGTTCGCTATACGCCTCATTGGTGAGGATGGGCTTGCGGAAGGCCTTGCGTATGAGCAGAAGCACGGGGCCGGCATACACATGCTCCGGCGGACCAGACTGTTTGACGATCTCATTCTCCGCATTATCGGGGAACGGTCTGTCGGCACGGTGCTTTATCCCGGTTCCGGCCTCGATACACGGCCATACCGTCTGGCGCTTCCCGCATCGCTCACGTGGATCGAAATCGATTTTCCGAATGTTTTGAATTGGAAAGCGCAGGCGCTCGCCGGACATGATCCGGCATGCAAACTCATTCGCGCGCCTGCTGATCTTACAAAACCTCATGCCGTTCAGGAAGCCGTCAAAGATATTCCGACAGAAGGAAAATGTCTGATTGTCATGGAGAATCTTCTGCATTATTTGGACGGGCTCCAGACACAGAATTTTTTTCAGGATATCCGAAGCTTCGGATCGGCGAATATGGTGCTGGTGGATATCGGAAGTCCGGCATTGCCGACAAGCACCCTCGGAAAAGTCATGTTCGGAGAGCTGGAAAAAGCCGGGAGCCAGCGCGCGGGCATAGCCGACATTGCCGCCTTCGCCGGTCATGCAGGTTATCGTGTTCTGCAGTCGTTTCCTCTTTTTGCGCTCCGCGGGGCGCCTGATTCCTGGAAGGAAACCGCTCCGTGGTATGTGTCTCGCGCAAAACAGGATCTTCTGCGTATCGTTGTTCTTGAACGGACCTAATTCATTCATCCCTCTTCCTTCATGCTACGCTATCACTCTATGAACCGCATTGCCCTTCCATTCGCCATGCTTCTTCTTCTCGGTCAAGGATGCGTCCCATCGCGGCCCCAACCGCGCGGCATCCCTCCAGCCCCCCAGCCTATTCAAGAATCTCTTCCATCTGTGACCACACCAAACACCCTTTCATTTCCCGGCGTCCTTCCCGCGGAACAGACCAATGCCATCGTGCGCATAAAAACCCCGAAGGGCGATATTGTGATTCAGATACTTCCAGACGAAGGGCCGAACGCAGCTTCCAATTTTGCGTATCTTGTTGGCCAGCGTTTCTATGACGGCCTCACCTTCCATCGCGTCGAGCCTGGATTCGTAATTCAGGGCGGAGATCCCCGGGGGAATGGTACCGGAGGCCCCGGCTATAGCTTCGAGGACGATCCTGTGGGTTTGCCGTATGCCCGTGGCATCGTCGCCATGGCGAATGCCGGACCGAATACGAACGGTTCTCAGTTCTTCATTATGCTGGCAGACACGCCTTTGCCTCCCGCGTATTCCATATTCGGGAAGGTGATTGAAGGGATGGACGTGGTGGATCAGATTCGCGTGGGCGATGTCATGACCTCCGTCACGATCGATGCAAACGAGTAGGCGGGTCATGGCTTCCGACATGAGAAGAATCATTCGCGGCGCGCTTTTTGTCGCGGCAATTTTCCTCGCCGGAGGTATTGCGTTTTCGCAACGTACGGCGATTCGAGAGGCCGTCCGGCGTTTTCAGGAGCCTCCGCTGCCGGCGGAAGAGGCATCCCCATTTCCCCTTCCGGCGGAAGAAAGGAAGCCGCAGGCGCGCCCGGCCGAGGAGAGCGTAAAGCCTCCGCCACCGGAGGCGTCAGCGACGTCCTCTGCCGATATTCCGAGGGAAAAATTGCTTGCGGTTCCGTTTACGTCGCAGGCGCCGCATGCGAATTGGGATATGCCGTATCAGGAAGCCTGCGAGGAAGCGTCTGTTATTATGGTGGCCGCGTATTACGCACGCGAAAAGGGTATTATCGATCCGGATGAAGCCGATCGGCGCATTCGGAATATCGTGCGATTCCAGCAGGATCGGTATGGGTTTTATGAAGATACGTCAGCCACAGAGACCGCCCGTCTCCTTGAAGAGTATTATCCCGATCTTACGGCGGACGTTCTGTCCGTCCGGGGTCCGGAGGACATCAAGCGGTTTATCGCCATGGGCGTTCCGGTTATTCTTCCCGCAGACGGGAAGACGCTCCCGAATCCGCATTTCCGGAACGGCGGGCCTGTCTATCACATGCTCGTGGTACGCGGCTATACGGAAGATCGGTTCATTACGAATGATCCCGGGACAAAATTCGGTGAACGATTCCTGTACACCTATGACGGATTGCTCAACGCCGTCCATGACTGGAATAATGGTGATGTTGCAAACGGTGCGCCTGTGATGATCGTGATCCGTCCGCGTTCCTAATGTCTATGTCCTCGTCTGCATCCAGATACGGCCTTCCGCTGTTTCTCGCGATTGTACTTGGCATCGCGATTTCGCTTGCCTTTCTGATCCGCGTGAGAATAGACGTGCAGAGAGAAGCTCCGAATGCGGCGGCAGAACGCGCGCGTCCGTAATCGAGGCCGTCGGAACCCTCGGAGTTGTCCGGCGCGGTTTTGACACGTACAATGTCTTGTATGAAGCGAATCGCGATCCTTTGCACGGGGATTTTGCTCTTAGGAGCCGGATGCCTGCGTACGACCATCGGCGAATTGCGCGGCGTAAAAAAATACCAGCTGCCGCCCGTTTCCGAGTACGCCTTTCAGGATTCCTTTCTGCCAGAGGAAGAGCCGACAACCTCTTCTGATATCCTTCCTTTGTTACCGGAGGACCCCAATGTTCAGCCTGGGGAAATTGCGTCGGAATCGCAGAACGTCATTGTTTCGAGCGTCATCGCGCATTCAGAATTGCCGAATCCGTTCGTGTTGCTGGGCCGGGCGCGCGCGTTTGAAAACGTGGTTTACTGGCGCATCCGGGATGCGCGCCGGCTTGTCCTTGCTTCGGGACAGGCCATCACCAATGCGCCTGATGCGGGACGATTCGGCGCTTTCCGCATTCGCGCATTCATTGACGCGCTGCCGGAAACGGACGGGGGAACCGTCGAGGTATTTACCCGGTCGCCACGCGATGGTTCCGAACAGGATACGGTGAACATCCCGGTGACGCTTTCCCGCGAGGTCACGATGCTTAAGGCCTATTTTTCTAACATCGAAAAGGATCCGGGAGCCGAGCGCTGCGAACAAGTCTATCCGGTTACGCGGCGCGTGTATCGCACGCAGAATGCGGCAGAGGCCGCCGCGCTGGAACTTCTCAAGGGCCCCACGGCTCTCGAACGCGGCACTGGATCCCGTACGTCGCTTTTACCGGGGACGGCGCTGCGATCCATCGTTTTAAAAGAAGGGGTGCTGACGGCGGATTTTTCACGCGATATCGTGTTCGCGCTTGCCGGTTCCTGTAATATTCAGGCCCTCCGCGCGCAGATTGAACAGACCTTCCTTCAATTTCCCACCGTTCAAGTTGTGCATATTCTGGTGGAAGGCGAGAATCTCGATAAACTTTTCAATCCATGAGCCCGATCATCTATGCCGGCGCCGCCGGCATTGCCGCCGCCGGCATTATGCTGTTTCTTTCCCATGTCGCGCCGTTCGCCGGAGCGGGACGGGTGGTAAAGGATACGGATACCATGCGGCTGTTCGGGCGGCAGTATAGCCGCCGCGAGGCGCATGTTGCGGGTATCTTGGTTCACATCGCCGCCTCGTTTTGTTTCGGCGTCCTGTACGCATGGAGCGTCTCGCTCGGCATTGTTTCGGGATACGGATTTTGGCCGTTGTCCGCGTACGCGCTTTTGCTCACCATTGTTGTCGGGGGCGTGCTTATGCCCCTCGAAGGGCACGGTTTGTTCGGCAGAAAGGAGGATCCATGGTTCGCGTTCGATCTTCTTCTCGCGAATATCGGGTGGGTTATTCTGTTTGCGCTCATTATCCGGCTCTTGCCCGTGTAGCTATGCGGATCTTTTCCGTCACGGAGTTCATCGAGCTGGTGAATGAAACGCTGCAGGCGCTTGGCGCCTATGAGGCATTTGCCGTGGAAGGGGAAGTCTCCGGATATCGGGTGAATCAGGGGCAGTGGGTGACATTCGATCTGAAAGATGAGCGGTCTCTCGTGAATGTGTTTCTGCCGATATGGAAGCTCCGGACACCGCTTGAGGACGGCATGCGCATTCGCGTGGCCGGGACGGGCAGGGTGTATGCCAAGTACGGAAAATTTTCCCTTTCTGCCGAGCAGATAGAGCTTGTTGGAGAGGGCGCTCTACGCAAGGCGCTTGCGCTTTTGCGCCATCGGCTCGAACAGGAGGGGCTGTTTGCCTCGGAGCGAAAACGCGAATTGCCCCGTTTTCCACGCCGTATCGCGCTTATCGCCTCTCGCGACAGCGCGGCCTACGGCGATTTTACGCGCATTGTCTGCGAGCGGTGGCCGCTTCTCGACATCCACCTCTACAATGTTCTCGTGCAGGGCGAGAGAGCTCCCGAGGATATCCGCCGCGCGTTGGCTGCCGTGCAGGCATCCGGCGAAGCGTATGACGCCGTCGTGCTGACCCGCGGCGGCGGATCATTCGAGGAACTCATGGCGTTCAACGATGAACAGCTCGCTCGCGACATTTTTGCCTCGCGCATACCCGTTCTGGCCGCGATCGGCCATGAGCGGGACGTCACGCTCGCGGAGGAAGCGGCGGACGTGCGCGGTTCCACCCCCACGGATGCGGCGCGACGCCTGGTTCCCGACCGGCGCGACGTGGAATATGAAATCGCGAGCCGCATACGGTCGATGTCGGATTCCTTGTTACGGCGTCTTCAGGAAAACCGTACCGCCCTTCACCGTATCCTCGAGTCTGGATCGCACTGGGCTTCTCGGTATCGCATTCAGGTAGACGCGTGGGCTTCCGCGACCGAGGGCGGTATGCGACAACTCCTCGAGTCGAATCGCGAACGGCTTCAGCATCTTACGCGCCTTCTCAAGGGTCTGGATCCTACGGCGGTGCTTGCGCGCGGATATTCTTTCGTTCAGGATACCCGCGGACGCGTCATTTCAGGCGTCAGCCGTCTTGGCAGGGGACAAGCTATTTTTGTCCGCATGAAAGACGGCACTGCCGGCGCAACGGTCAATGTCGTGAAGAAACAATTCTAACCCTATACGTTATGGCGAAGAAAAAAGTTGCAGGAGATTTCGGCGCGAACTTCAAGGAACTTGAAGACATCGCCGAATGGTTCGAGCGGGAAGAACCGGATATCGACAAGGGACTCGCGAAGTTTGAACGCGCCATGGAACTCGCGGCCCAATGCCGCGACGAACTGGCAAAGGCCGAGCAGAAGGTAAAGGAGATTAGGAAAAAATTCGGCGAGCATGATACCGTCTCATTAGATTAATATGCGCCTCTTTGTCCGTTGGGCCATAAACGCCCTCGCGATTTTCCTGGTTCCCATGATCGTTCCCGGCGTTGAAATTGCGAATTTTTATACAGCTGTCATCGTCGCGCTTATCATTGGACTCATCAATACTTTCATTCGTCCCGTTCTGCTGCTTTTTACGCTGCCGATTAATATTCTAACGCTCGGCTTGTTTACGTTGGTCGTGAATGCCCTGCTTTTTTGGCTGGCGTCCACCATTGTCAAAGGGTTTACCGTAACGGGATTTACGGCGGCATTTCTCGGCGCCCTGACTTTTTGGCTCATCGCCTGGGTTGGCAATGCCGTTGCCGGCACCAAAAAATGACTGATGCGGCATGGACCGCTTGTTTTTCATGAATCGCATTCCACCTGTATCCGGCATCGTCGTCCTCTCCATAGGAGGATCTCTCGTGGTTCCGAAGCAGGGAATCGACGCGGGGTTTCTCCGCGAACTTCGCCGATTCGTCCTCCGGCAAATACGACGGGGGAGGCGTCTCATTCTCGTGGTAGGGGGCGGCCATACGGCGAGAGCCTATCAGCAGGCCGCCGTACGCATCGTAAAACTCCCGCCGGACGACATGGACTGGATCGGCATTCATGCCACGCGACTGAATGGACAGCTGCTTCGGAATATTCTTCGGGACGTGGCCCAGCATGTGGTTCTGAAGGATCCAACGCGTCCCGTAACATGGAACAGGCCCGTCCTCATCGCCGCCGGCTGGAAGCCGGGATGGTCCACGGATTATGTCGCCGTCCGTCTCGCGCACAGGTTCGCGTCCAAACTCGTTCTCAACCTTTCCAATATTGATGCCGTCTATGACAGGGATCCCTATCGCCACGAGGATGCGAAAAAGCTCGAGGCGATTTCTTGGAGTGAATTCCGCAAACTCGTAGGATCCTCATGGGAACCGGGGACAAACGCCCCATTCGATCCCATTGCATCCAAACGCGCCGCGGCATGGAAGATGACAGTTGTCGTTGCCGGGAAACGGCTCGCGAATATCGAAAAGGTTCTGGATGGCAGCCCGTTTCGCGGTACCGTGATATCCGAGTGATGAAGCCCGGGCATGCGGTTTTCGGCGCCGGCTGTCACTTCAGTTTCATTCTTGACGAAAAGGGTCGCCTCATGTATTGTTCCGCCAACATCCCAAGACATCGTGTCCGAAGACCGTAAGGCTCCACCACGTGGAGGTAATAGGCCGAATGGCCCCCTTACCGAGGCTTGTCCCGAAAGCGAGCGCATGCGCGTATTTCGGGACGCGACGTCCATTCCGGTTTTTGGCCGGGACGAACGCCCGCAGGACATGCCTGCGGGTGTTTTCAAAGGTCGAAAGAAACATAACGAATCCGCACAATATTTACGAATATACGAATCGTCGGGAGCGGGTAGGAGGGTTGTGCCATATGTCAAGAGTCTTGCATCATGCGAAAAGCCAAATGCTCATCGCCCATTGATCATCGCTGACTCTTCACGTGTACCCAAATCTTCCCGACGGACTCACGTATGCCGAAAACAAGAATCCAAAAGGAAACCATCGTATCCGAACTGTCTGACGCGTTCAAAAAGGCCGCGTCCGTGGCATTCGCCGATTATCGCGGACTGACCGTTTTGCAGGCGGATGAGATGCGGAAGAAATTCCGCGACGCCAACGTGGACTATCGCGTGGCGAAAAAGTCGCTGCTTACGCTCGCCGCAAAACAGGCGGGATACGATCTCGATGCAAAGCAGTTCAATGGCATGGTCGGCGCGGCGTTCGGCCGCGAGGATGAAATCGCTCCGGCAAAAATCCTTGGCGACATGGCCAAAGCCACCGAACATATCACCATCCTTGGCGGTATTTTCGAAGGGCAGATTGTCCCACAGGACAAGATGATCGCGCTTTCCAAGCTTCCGTCGAAGCAGCAGCTCCGCGGAATACTGGTGGGCACCATGTATGCCCCCGTATCTGCATTTGCACGCGTTTTGAACGCCATTCGAGAGGCACGCGAAGCGTCGGAGGTGAAATTAGCCGGAGCCCCGGCCTCTGAAGCGAAGGCGGAAGAATCCGCGCCGGCAGACGTTCCGGCCGCCGAAGCAGCCGTCGTCGAGGCCCCGAAAGCCGGAGCAGACGCCGCAGAAGCGCCTGCCGACTCTGCTCAGGAAAACGCAATGAATGAGACTCCTACAGCCTAACGAACAATCACGTATTACAAACTCCTATGGACGAAGCAACAAAAACCGAGGTTCAGGTTCCTGAAAAGTTCAAGAACCTTGTGGAATCCATTGAAAAGCTCTCTGTGCTCGATCTGTCCGAGCTCGTGAAGACGCTGGAAGACAAATTCGGCGTTTCCGCGGCCGCTCCGGTCGCGATGATGGCCGGAGGCGCTGCCGGCAGTGAAGGCGCCGCCGAGGAAAAGAGCGAATTCAACGTGGAGCTCGCCGAAGCCGGATCCAACAAAATCGGTGTCATCAAGGCGGTACGCGAAGCCACGGGCCTTGGCCTCAAGGAGGCGAAGGATCTCGTGGATGCCGCTCCGAAAGTTATTAAGGAAGGCGTCGCCAAAGCCGATGCCGAAGAGATGAAGAAGAAGATCGAGGAAGCCGGGGGTAAAGTAAATCTGAAGTAATTGAACAACAAAAACACCCTCCCGGCCGGGAGGGTGTTTTGTATGCATGAGACGTCGTTTTGCGCGTGAAAAGAGTGCGGATTCTTCGTTACCTTGCGCGCATCACGGCATGTTTGCGAGATCGGATGGTTCCGGACATGATGTCCGGCGGTTTCTACGGCAGAATCAATTCGTAGATGTTGTTCCCGTCGACGATGTAAAGCGATTTCGTTTCGATATTCACGGCGATATCCGTGGGGCCCGTAAAAGCAGGTGACATATATTGGGCCACGAGTTTTCCTTCTTTGGTAAACATGATCACGCGTTTTCCGGTTTGGTCCGCGATAACAATATACGGATTGTCCGCGTCCGTCCATATATGATTGCCGTTCGTGAGCGGGGGATCGATGGGAGACAAGGCGAAGCCGTCCTGTCCGCCGCCGTAGTATCGCGCAACCGATCCGTCGCGTTTTAGTATGTACACGTTGGAATCGATGGCGAGCGATACCGCATCATTCAGTTTTGCCGAGGAGGCTTCCAGATATTTTTGTCCGGCGCCGAAGCCGCCAGAGGCATTCGGGTGGCGCCAAATCTGCTCCGTTCCGGGATCGAGGATGTACAAACGGTTGGCATACACCACCATGTCCGCCGCGGAGGCGGCTTCGGAACTGCCGAGCGACAGCTCGCTTACGTCTTTGGTGTCCAGGTTTACGGCAAGGAGTTTCCGTTTTTCCGTCATGAGGATGACGGACGTTTTTCCTTCGCCGGCGCCGATGATTCTTCCTGATTGTTCGGGCATGTCGATGGTGAAGGTTTCCTGCGAGGCGGGGTTAATGACCACGAGTTTTTCTCCGGATCGGTCGCTCACAATCAGCCTGCCTTTCACGACAAGAGGGGCGCTCAGTGCGCCGTCCGCCAGGCCGTCCGAAAGGCTATAGATGCGTTTCGGCTGATCAACCTTCACGATACGGCGGAGTTTTGCGCGCAAGCCTTCCGTTTGTGACCGCAGGCTGTCGATGGCCTGTCTCCGTTCGTCTTTTGCGGCATCGAGATTCGCCAGAATATCATCCGCTTCCGCGAGGCTCTTTCGTGCCCGGTCTTCGGAATACACCACCTCGCCCTCTGCACGCTCAATGGTATTTTTTGCCTGGTCATAGGCGCCGTTCCATGCCGCCTGCTCTGCCGCGACCGCACGCTGATGTTTGACTGCCGATCCGATAATGAGGATGCCGACAAGCAAAAGAAGAGCGCTCACCATGAGCGTCTTCCGTTTTTTGGAGATCCAGCTTCCGAATCCGTCATTCATGCCGCGCAGGCTCACCATGTTTGCAACATCGCGCGTTTTCTGGCGGCTCACAAGGCTCCGAAGTTTGCCGAGGAGCCCCAGCGGTCCGCCGACAATCGGTGCTTGCGGTTCGCCTTTGGACGTATCCGCATTCTGGGGAGCGATGGTCGGTCCGAGATGCTTGGTTGTTTCCGTTTCCGTCTTTCGGAGGTTCAAAATGCTGGCCGTGCTCCCGATGCGTTCCTTGAGCGTTTGTTGCGCGGGTTCTTCCGCAGGCAGTGAGGTGATGACGGTGGCCACGAAGTCGTCGGGGATGCCGCGCCGCTCCAGGTCTTGTTTGATCTCGAGCGATGCCGTGACGGGCGGCAAGGTGGTGAGCCGTTCCTTGATGCGCAATTCATTCCGGATTCGTTCAAAGTTGCGCGACCCTGCAATGAGAATGTCTCCCTCCTTAAAGTCCCCGCAGATGATACTCGAGAAAAATTTTTGCGGATCCACCTCTGGCGGCTGGTCGAGCGATCCCAGGAGGTCGAATGTCCGATAACTTCCATCCGTTTGTTTTTGGAGGAACATGTTCATGAGGCTTCCGTAACCGGCCATACACAAATGGTCGTCGGAAAGCTCGATGACGAAGACATTCATGCGATTCCAGTTGATCGGCGTCTGTGCCGTGTTCAGGAAATCTGCAATGGCCTGGTTTAAATTCTGTACGATCTTTTCGAATCGGGTCACGGGATCGTGCTCCACGCCTGATAAAAGATTTCTGGAATGTTCCGCTTCATTGTTCAGCGCGTCGATGAATTGATCATAAACATATCCAATGCTCTCGATGTCCGTGAGAACCAGAAGAATAGGGCCTCGCTTCATGGGGCCGGTGGATTCGAAACGAAAAATGCCGACGATTTTATCGTCAATTTGGCTGTTCGCGAATTCAATGTCGGTAATTCTGAACAGCGGCTTTTTCTGGCTCTTTTTTTGCATTTCCATGCTACGGGAAGTATAGGCGTCCATGCGGCAGACGTCGAGAGCCATTGAAGCAGTTTCGCAAGGGCAGAACCACCCCCTTGTCAAGAACTGAATGCCACGGCAGGATAGGGGTAGTCTATGCTCGAACACCTTTTTGGTTCACGGACTCGGGTAAAGCTGATTGCGCTTTTTTTGAGCCAGCCGGAGGATCCGATTTTTGTTCGTGAAGTTACCCGGCGCATCAATACGCAAATCAACGCCGTCCGTCGCGAGCTTGCCAATCTTACGACGTTCGGACTGATCATGGAGTCTCGAGATATTCCTGATGACGGGGAAAAGAAGCGTCCCGGCCTGAAGCGAAAATATTACAAACTGAACGCGATGTTTCCGCTTCTGCCCGAAGTGCGTTCGCTCATGACTAAGGCGCAGCTTTTGGTGGAACACAAAATCGATAAGGAGCTTCTTTCGCATGACGGCGTAAAATATGCGGCCCTCATGGGTGCGTTCTTGGGCTCTTCCGCTCCCGTTGATTTGTTCGTCGTCGGCTCCATTGATCGGACCACGCTTCAGCGCATTGTCGACAAAATGCAAAAGGCCGTAGGCCAGGAAATCAATTACACCGTTCTGTCCGTGAAGGAATACCAGTACCGGAAGGAAATGTCCGATAAATTCCTGTATAGTATTTTCGATGCGCCGAAAAACGAGGTCGTCAACCGGCTCGACACCGAATAGATCGAATATGTGGCTGTTCGTGGATACGAGCGAGCGCGATTTTGCGCGCGTCGCGCTCCTTGGACCCCGTATTGTGATACGAACGGCAACGGGAAGGGGACGCGTTCTCCATGCTCTGTCCGCCGTCCTCCCTGCGCGGCGATTGTCCGCCGTTTCCGGCGTGTGCGTGGTGGCAGGACCCGGGCCGTTTTCCGCGGTTCGCTCGGGCGTCCTCGTCGGCAATCTCCTCGCCCGCGTCCTCGGGGTGCCGCTTATGCGGATTCTCAAGGACGACGCGTCGGATCTCCGGCGGGTGCAAGCGCGGCTCCGCGAAGGGTATCTTCGTCCGGTGGCCTATGTTTCGCCCATCTACGATGCCGAGCCCAATATTACCTGCCGCCCATGATACATTCGATGAATGAACGCCTCATTCGATCCATTCCCGGCCTCCTTATTTGGACGACACTTCTTGGATCTCTCGTGTTTTCCTATCTCGCGCCGATTTGGGTGATCTATTTTATCATTATCTTTGACTTATACTGGCTTTTTCGTATCGTATATTACATTCCGTTTCTTTTGGTCGCTTGGTACCGTTACCGCAGGGACATACGGCGGAACTGGCAGGCCGATGTTATGCAGATCGAGGGATATGGCCGTATCCGTCATCTCATCTTCCTTCCCACCTACAGGGAAGATATCGGCGTTGTCCGGGAAACGCTTCGGAACCTTACGCGTTCGGCTCTGCCGAGCGACCGCATGATCATTTGTCTCGCAGGCGAAGAACGCGACCGCGAACGCTTCGCGGCCAACGCCGAGGCCATGAAGCGGGAATTCGGCTCTTCTTTTTTGTCGCTCATCACGACGGAGCACCCCGCGGATCTCCCGGACGAGATTCCCGGAAAGGGGAGCAATCTCAACTGGGCCGCGCATCAGATGGTGCCGGTCATTGAATCCCTGGGCATCCGTCCCGAAGACCTGATCGTGTCCTCCTTCGATATCGATACGCAGGCGCATGAGCAGTATTTTTCCTGCCTGACGCATACATATCTCACCGTCGCTGACCCTACGCGGAGCTCCTATCAGCCGATCGCGCTCTATAACAATAATTTGTGGGAAGCCAAAGCGCCGGTCCGCGTGGCTATGTTCGGCACCACGTTCTGGCTCTTGTCGGAGCTTGCGCGGCCGGAGAGAGCGCTCACGTTTTCTTCTCATTCCATGAGCTGGCGCATGCTGTTGGACGTAGGATTCTGGCAAAAAGACATCGTGTCGGAAGATTCGCGTATTTTTCTTCAGGCACTCGTGAAGTATCACGGCGATTACCGCGTGACGCCCCTGTATTTGCCCGTATCCATGGATTCCGTGGATAGCGTGAATTACGCGAGCTCGCTTCGAGCGCTCTATAAGCAAATTCGACGCTGGGCATGGGGCGTGGAGAATTTTTCGTACATGGTCGAGCATTTCCACAAAGACCGTATCATGCCGTTCCGCGTGAAATTCAGTTTTTTGTTCAAACAGCTTGAGGGTTCATATACTTGGGCCACGGCTCCCGTCATTATTACACTTTTAGGCCAGCTGCCCTTCTGGCTCGCATCGGAGCACTATCGATCCTTTGCTATTTTTCAGAATACGCCGTTTACGCTCCAGCGTCTTATGCAGCTTGCGCTCGTGGGGGTATTCGTCTCTGCCGCCTTAGCGCTCACGCTCCTGCCGCCCCGTCCGGCACATGTCCCGCGGCATCGGGCATTCGCCGTCATTCTTCTTCAGTGGCTTCTCCTGCCTGTTACCTTCGTCGTGTTCGGATCGATTCCGGCCATCGATGCTCAAACGAGATATCTTCTTGGCGGACGCTTCCGTCTGGGCTTCAATGTGTCGGCCAAGCGCAAGCTCGGCTGAGGCGTCTGCACTCCTCTTATGGAACCGGCCAAAACCCTTGTCGTAAATGTGGTGACGTGGAATTCTGCGCGTTTTTTGCCGCATCTGTTCGAATCGATCGCGGCGCAGACCACGAACGCTTTTACGGTGACCGTCGTGGATAATGCCTCGAGCGACGGTACGCTCGCATGGCTCCGGGAAAAGGCCCGGGGCGTTCCCGTCCTGAAGAATTTTCGCAATGGAGGGTTTGCGCGAGCGCATAATCAGGCCATTGCCTTTGCGCTTCAGCGCTGGGAAGCGGAAGGCGCGCTGGACCGGAAATACATTTTGGTACTGAACCCGGACATCCTGCTTGCGCCCACCTGCATCGCGCAGTTGATTTCTTTTATGGATACGCATCCCGACGTGGATATGGCCGGGCCGAAGCTTCTCCGCGCCGATCGCCGGACAAATGAAGACGGAGAGATTGTCGATATCGAACGATCTTCTCTCATCGATTCCGCCGGCATATCTCTTTTGAAAAGCCGGCGTGTTATCGACCGCGGGGCGGGAGAAAAGGATTCCGGGCAGTATGATGGAGGAGAGCCGTTCGGCATTTCGGGGGCCGCCATGCTCCTCCGCGCGTCTGTGATTCCGAGCATCGTGCTCCAAAACGGCGAGGTCTTTGATGAAGATTTTTTTGCCTATAAGGAAGATGCGGATCTTTCCTGGCGTTTCCGGCTTTTGGGAAAACGCATCGCGTTCGTGCCCGGCGCAGTCGCGTGGCATCATCGAACCGCCCGCGCATCCCGGGGCGGCTTGATCGAGCAGTATGCTATTCGGCGGAATCGAGCATCCGTCATTATGAAATACTCTCGGAGAAATCAGTTATGGCTTGAGTGGAAGAACGATGATGCCGGAAGCCGCCTTCTGCATTTTCCCTGGATTGCGGCGGAAAAAATACGACGCGTCTGCGCCGCCACGCTGTTTCCGTCATCCGCTGTTCCCGCATTGTTTGAAGCTTGGGCGGGATTCGGACGCATGCGGCGCAAACGGAAAGAACTTTTGACCCGTCGCCGTTTATCCCCGGGACAGATCCGCGCGCTGTTCTCGTAATATGGCCGAAACGCTGAAGGTTTCTTTTATCACGGTCTGCTATCGCACGCCGAATCTCATCCGCGTCCTTTTGAAAGGAATCGAACGCGCGAATTTTTCTTTTCCGTTCGAATATTTTCTTGTGGATAACGGGCAAGACGGGACAGCGGCGATGGTTCGCGAGCGTTTTCCGTGGGTGACGGTGCTCGCCCCCGGCGCGAATGTGGGGTTCGCACGGGGGAATAATCTGGCATTCCGGCGCGCCGCCGGAACGTATTGCATGCTCGTCAATCCCGACCTAACCGTGTTCCCCGGGCAAATGGAGGCGCTGCTGGCATTCGCCGATACCCATCCCGATATCGGCATGGCGGGCCCGCGCATCGAGAACCCCAATGGCACGCGGCAGGAAACGTGTACACGGTTTCCGACTCCGCTCACGCCGGTATGCAGCCGCACCGTTCTCGGAAAACTCCCTTGGGGCCGTTCCGTCATTGACAGATATCTTATGCGCGATATTCCGCATGACGAGCCGCACGACGCCGACGGCCTGTACGGATCCGCCATCCTCATCCGTCGTTCCGTCCTTGAGGATGTCGGATATTTCGACGAAGGATTCTTTATGTACTATGAGGATGTGGACCTGTGCCGCCGCGTGTGGGAGCGGGGCTGGCGGGTCACGTATGCGCCGGTAGCCCGATTTGTGCATTATCACCAGCGCGAAAGCCTGGTTCGCACGCCGCTGGACCTGTTTACGAACCGCCTGCTACGCATTCATATCGCAAGTGGTGTACGATACTTCTGGAAATACCGGAATACGCCGTTCCCGGCGCGCCGTATCGTATCCGAACGATCCGTCGAAAGCGCACAGACGGCGCCAACAGAAACGCCGTCATCTCTATCTTAAGGGACATGGCGACATGATTCTTGAGGGGCATGCCTACGAATAAACCTCCAAAAAGGGAAAGTCCGAATTTTTTAACCTGTCCCGGGGTTCCTGCATTGTCGTCTCCCGATTCCTTATCTCCCGCAGCTCCCGCGTCTGACGCATCTCTCCCGAAGCCGTATCCGCCTTCTTTGGACGCGGCGACGAGGGCGCCCGGTATCCCTGTTGTTTTGTCGAGACGTCGAAAAGGGCGCAACAAACCCCTCCTATGGATCTCGCTCGCACTCATGCTGCTCGTCGCCATTGCCACGGGTCCGGCTTTGTTTTCGCTGGGGAGGGCGGGGGTATCCGCCCAGTCGGCCAAACAGGCCGTAACCCGCATGCAGACGCGCATGGAGGCGCGCGATTTTCAGGGAGCGTCCCGGGAACTCGACACGGCCTATACGTCCCTGCTCACCATGAAAGACGCCCTGCGCGGCGTGGGATTTTGGAGGGATGTTCCCGGCATCGGAACGCAAATACGCGCATTGGAAGACGCCGCGTCGGCCGGTGCGGAAACGCTGGATGGCGTGCGGGGCATTGTCGCTGTCGCCGCGCAAATACTCGACATTGCGAGCCATGCCGAGGCGCTGACAGGCGAGCTGGGCGCCGGCGTGGATACGAGCAAATCATTCGAGGCGCTCACCGCCCAAGAAAAACGATCCATTCTTTCGCGTCTCGACGCCGCATTGCCCGACATGCGCGCGGCGCAGGCGAAAATCGACATCGCGCTCCAAACATATGAGCGCATTCCGCAAAACGAGCTCGTGGCGCCGCTTCGAACCGCGCTTGCTCCCGTCACGGAACTGCTCCCGAAACTCAAACGGACGCTTGATGAGGCCGTCCCGTTGCTCGAAGTCATGATTCCGCTTGCCGGGTATCCGGAACCCGCCGAATATCTTATTCTCCTGCAAAATACCGATGAAATCCGCCCGACCGGAGGCTTTATCGGTACGGTTGGAAAACTAACCATCGACGGCGGAGATATTCAGCGTTTCGAATTCGACGACGTATATAACATCGATAATCCCGCGTCCGGTTCGTGGAAAGAACCGGCACCAGAGCCCATGACAACATGGCTTCGCGTGCCAACGCTGTTCTTTCGGGATGCCAACTGGTCTCCGGATTTCCCCACCTCGGCCGAAACGCTTCTGGATTTTTATGTACGTGAGGTGGAAATCGGCACAGGCGCGAGGCCGCAGGCACCGAATATCGTTCTGGCATTGAACCCGCCACTGTTCCGCGAGCTTTTACGCATAGTAGGTCCCATTACCATCGAGAACTTCACCTTCACCGCGGACGATTATTTCGACATTCTCGAATACCAGGTGGAAGTCGGATTCCTGGAGCAGGGTATTCCGAGGACGCAGAGGAAAGCCCTCATTTCCAAGCTTGGGGATGAGCTTATGGCGCGACTACTTAAACTCCCGGTATCTCGATGGCCCGAACTCCTTGATCTCCTGACCAGGTCGCTCGACCAAAAACAAGTAATTGTATACGCGCGCGACCCTCACACGCTTTCGCGGCTCGATCAGCTCGGTTGGACTGGGAGGGCGCTTCCCGCCCGAGGCGACTTCATATGGATTGTGGACGCGAATCTTGCCGCCTTAAAGACGGACGGCGTCATGGATAAGCGCGCGGAATATTCGCTGGATGCCACGGATCCGAATAATCCCATTGCGACTCTTCGCCTTCGCTACACGAATAATGCTCCCGGATTTACGGAGTACAGATATACGCGGTATCGGAGCTATACCCGCGTATATGTACCGGACGGAGCAGAGCTTCTTTCCTCGAATGGCGCCATGAAAAACGATCGCGTGTTCGGCGGACGCGTGGATGTTATGCGGGAACTCGGGAAAACCGTATTTGGCGCATTCTGGTCCATTGAGCCGGGCCGCACGCAGGATCTCGTTTTTACCTATCGTCTGCCCGCATCTGTCGGAAGGCAAATACAGGAGGGGGCATATCGTCTTGACTGGCAAAAGCAACCAGGGAATGATACGGCCGAATGGACGATGGACATCGCCTTCGGAAAACCTCTTAGGAGCGCTTCGCCGCCGGAAGACTCCGAGGATCACGGAGACGATCGATACCGCTTTGAAACGCAAAGCCTCACAGATAGGTCCATTGACGTCGCCTTTTGAACACTCAAACGATTCAACCTCATGTTCGCCAAAAAAATTGGCATTGATTTGGGCACCACAACGGTTCTCGTCTACATGCCGAAAAAGGGGATTATCATCAATGAGCCTTCCGTGGTTGCTATTTCGGTTGTCGATAAAAAAGTCCTCGCTGTCGGCAAGGAAGCAAAAGAAATGCTTGGGCGCACGCCAGACACTATCGTGGCAAAACGCCCCCTGAAAGACGGGGTTATCGCTGACTATCGGACAACCGAAGCCATGCTCCGGTATTTTATCAATAAGGCTTTGGGAGGCATGCGTCTGTTTCGCGTGGAGGTCATGGTAGCCGTTCCGGGGGGAATCACCTCTACCGAGCGACGCGCCGTTATCGATGCGACCATCTCCGCGGGAGCGAAGGCGGCATACATCATTAAAGAACCGGTGGTGGCTGCAATCGGAGCCGATATTCCCATTGGTTCCGCATCCGGGCACATGATTATCGACATTGGCGGCGGCACGTCGGAAATCGCCGTGATTTCCCTCGGCGGCATCGTTTCTTCTTCATCCATCCGTATCGGCGGCAATAAGCTCGATACGGCCATTATGGAGCATATCCGCCGTAAGTTCGGTCTCGCTATCGGAGAGCGGACCGCGGAAGAAGTAAAAATCCAAATCGGTTCCGCCCTGTATCTTGAAGATAAGCTGGAGATGCAGGTAAAAGGCCGCGATATGGTATCGGGACTGCCGCGCATTTCCACTATTTCGAGCGACGATATTACGGATGCTATCCAGCATGAGCTGCAGGGAATGGTGGAAGCCGTAAAGGACGTCCTGCACAATACGCCGCCGGAATTGTCCGCGGATGTTATGGAAAAGGGGATGGTGCTCTCCGGCGGCTCAGCGCAGCTCCGGAATCTCGACAAACTTTTTTCGGAAGCTACGGGCGTCCCCGCATTCGTCGCCCAGGATCCCCAGCAGTGCGTGGCTCGCGGTACGGGCATTGCGCTCGAAAATCTCGACAGCTACAAGCGGAGTATTTTTTCATCATAGAATGTTTTTCGGAGATATATTGCGTTCATCGCGATGTTTGATAAGGTTGTCCCGGAGGTTGGTTTTTCATGAATGATGTACATGTCCGCATCCGTTCCTTCCTACATACAAAGCAATGTCCGTGCGCTTTTGGCGAAATCGCCGAGGCTGTCTGCCTCGATGCCGCGACCTTGCGAGTCGAACTACACACCCTCTGCAGAGAAGGATTCATCGAAGAGATCGGTGAAGATTCTTTTGTCTGCCTGCATGAAACGGATCAGAAAATTACTCCGCGTGTTGCGGAGAACGGCATTGTTCACGCATGATCGCGCTTCGCGATACATGCGAAAGCCCCCGCCGTCGGCGAGGGCTTTTTCGTGAGTCAGGGGACAGGAAGGCTCATCCCCGAAGATAAGGGATACAGCGTCAGGCGAAACCAGGCGCTGTTCCGCACCGGTTCGGTGCCGGGGACGGTGGGCAGGAGCGCGGGTTTTGGCGGAGGAGCGGAAAGGCGAAGTAGAAGATCGGCCGGCATCGGACCGCCGATGTTGCGCAGGAGAAGCATGGGCGCCGGACCTTCAGCGTCGTCGAAGGCATACGCGTACCCGCGTGTTCCATTCGCGCCTCCATGCCACATGTGCGCCCTCTGGTACGCCTCGATGCGCGCCATGCGCAGGGCGTCATGCAGCTTCGGAAGGAATCGTCGCGCAAAGGCTTCCGTGTCCTGTGCCGACACGTGATAGGGCAGGCGATTCGGCTCGGGGTCGAGCGGCGGCGTATACGCGTTCGCGCGGGCGGGCATGCAAACGAAGCAAAGAAGGAACATGGCTACAATCATTTTTCGGTTCATGGTTTCCTCCTTGGCATATGGAAAAGGGCGAAGGTCGCCAGTATACTCGCCGGATCGTTCACGTTCAACCGCTATTCCGTGTGTTACACTTCACTTCATGCTCATCGGTATTGACGCGACCCGAGCCAATAAACCCGAAAAAACGGGCGTAGAATGGTATGCATGGCATCTTATTCAGGAGATGAAAAAGCTTACCGTCAATGACGGGAATTCCTGGGTGCTCTATACGCGCGAGCCGCTCCGCGGCGAACTTTCGGCCCTTCCGGAAAACTGGTATGAGGTTCGGGCAGGCTGGCCCCCAAGACGGCTGTGGACGCAGGTACGATTGTCTTGGGAAATGTGGCGACGGCCGGTGGATGTTCTTTTTGTGCCGGCACATGTTTTGCCCTCCATTCGTCCGGAAAAAAGCGTTGTCACGGTTCATGACGTTGGGTTCCGCCGGCATCCGAGACTCTATCAGCGCGCGGATATCGAATACCATGAAGCCAGCACGCGGCATTTGGCAAAAACCGATGCGCGTATTATCACCGTTTCGGAGTTTTCGGGGAAAGAGCTCGTGGAGTTGTATCATGTGGATCCGAAACGCATCGCCATTATTCCGAATGGCATCGATCATGAACGGTATAAGCCCGCGACCGACCGTTCGGCGATTGACGCCGTCCTCACGCGGTTGCAGATTCCGACGCCGTATTTTTTGACGGTGGGCAGGCTGGAAGCCAAAAAGAATATCGTCAATATCGTAAAGGCATTCAATGCATTCAAGGTGCACCGCGGCCTTGGCGATCCCACGCGTCTCGTTTTTGCAGGCAAGCCCGGGTATCAGTATTCCGTCATCAAGAAAGCCATCGAAGCATCGCCCTACAGGGATCAGATTATCGAGCTCGGCTATACAGACGAAAACGATCTTCCGTCGCTTTTCTCCGGCGCCGTGGGCCTTATCCATCTGTCATGGTATGAGGGCTTCGGTATTCCGCCGGTGCAGGCAATGGCATGCGGCTGTCCCGTTATCGCCTCGAGCGTCGCATCCCTGCCGGAGATTATCGGCGCGGAGAATGGGCTGTTCGTTTCGCCTGCGGAACCGGATCAGGCGGCTCGGGCCATGGATAGACTGCTGAATGAACCCGCGCTTCGGCAATCGTTGTCGAGCAAGGGGATGCAGCGGGCCGCCATATACACCTGGAAAAGCGCCGCGGAAAAAACCATTCCCGTATTGACGCAATGGGTCGTGTAAGGTGAATTGTTGCATATGCTTGACCGCCTGGCGCGGCATCTTGCGGATGCGGGTCTCGGAGAAAAAGAGGCCCGTGTGTATTTGGCGCTGCTTGGTTTGGGAACGGCCTCTGCGCAGGACATCGCCGCACATTCCGATGTTCATCGTGCCACAACCTATCTTGCTCTGGAGTCGCTGAAGCAGCGCGGGCTCGTGAAAGCATCCGACCAGAACAAACGGACGGTTTTTTCCGCGGAACATCCAGAACGCTTGCGAGATCACGTTCGGGAAGAGCTTCAGCGCGCGCAGGAAAAAGAACGAAACGCCAATGCATATCTCCCGGAATTGGAGGCGCTGTTCCGGGCGCCTGCGCAAAAGCCCGTTGTCCGGTATTTTCAGGGAACCGAGGGTCTCCGCGCATTCCGGGAAGCCCTCGCGAATATCTCCAGTGAACGTTGCGATGCGTTCATCCGTCTCGATGATTCTCTGCGCGCTATCGCGGACGAGGGGAGCGATGCGCGTTTCGAGAGCTTTCGAAGCAAGCTGAAATTCCGTTTCTTGTATGTGGCGGAAGCAGGAACGCCGCTTCCCGCATTTCCGGATATCTATCGTTCGCGTATCGAAACGCGCATCATTCCGTTGCCGCCGTTCGAATTCAGCGGGGAGATCGGTTTGCTCGATCATGTCATGTATTTCGTCTCCGCATCCCCCGACATTGTTGGCTGCGTCGTGGAGAGTCCGCATGTTGCGGCGCTCTTTCGCGCACAATTCGACCATGCGTGGAAATACGCCGCTTCCTAGTTGTCCAAAAAGTGAAGCGCTCCGGCCGAAGCCGGAGCGCGTTGGAGGGCGTCCCGATGGGATCGGGACGCATGCAGGCAGGAAGTCAGGCCGCGCCGACGGAAAAGCGTCGTGCTACATGTTGGCCTGGACACCAAACCTGATACGTATAAAGGCCCATGCATCCGCCTGGACCGACGCGCAAAATGCGCGGCCACATGGCGATGGCAGGGGTTTGCGTGGGTGAGAAAGACCGGGAGTACCGCGAGGCATGATGACGCGCGGAGTCCGGCCGTACGATTGAGCCCGTAAGGCCCATGGCGTTCCCTTTCTGCTCCTCTCTGGGCCTCCTTCGGGGAGGCGCCGCTTATCGTCGTGTAGGTTCGATAAGTCTTGGAAATATCCAAGGTTGCATCAGAGACTATTTCGGCGTACGCCTATTTTAATCATAACATGAACTTTTGGCTGAATTCTGTGGATAGATAGACAATCGTATATGTTTTTTCCTCCTGTGCGGTAAGAAAGACATTTTTTGGCTCAATAGAGAGTCATTTTAAGATTTTCAGATAGGCTGTCTAGTACCCTTGACAAAATGCGGCTTTTCTGCTATATTTTTCGGTTCATCTTTTGCGCGAATCGCGTGAAATGGGCCGGCCCTGGATACCCCGGGTCGTGAGGAGAGATCTTTTGACATTAGCCCGCGGAAGAGACCGCGGAGAAAGACAGAGGAAGCAATGAAGACGATGGCTATCATTGCCTTTGCCGTACTCGCCGCGGTCCAGACGGGCTGTACCGGGTACGCATTCAATGCTGCGGAGGAAACGCCGGAGGAAACCGGCGGCGCGGCCGGACAGTCTGCTGCAGGCCAAGCCGGCATCCCTTCACTGGGAGGCATGGGCGGCTTGTCTGCCGGAGGAAGTTCCGGTACCGGCGGTTCGCTGGGCAATCCGCCGCACCCATCCACGGGTGGAACCTCTTCATACGGAGGAAGCGGCGGTACTCCAGGCTCGGGCGGAACCTCGATCGGCGGTTCATCCGGCATCGGCGGCATTCCGTCCACCGGCGGCTCGAGCGGTTCGTTTGGGAGCGGCGGCAACTCCGGATCGTCTGGCACGGGAGGGACATCGACAGGAGGCTCTTCCAGCGTCGGTGGCAGTTCCGGCTCTCCGTCAACCGGCGGCACCGGAGGCTCAACTTCCTGCACGCCAGGAAATTGCAGCGGCTGTACGAGCTGCTGGAGCCTGTGTCAGTGCCTCGGATACGACGGTATGTGTCCGCAGCTCTGCGGCACTTCGTCGACCGGAGGGAGCGGCGGCACGTCTGGTTCGGGAGGAACCACATCAACCGGTGGAAGCGGCGGCAACTCCGGATCTTCTGGCTCTGGCGGTACGTCGACCGGCGGAGTCTCCGGTACGGGCGGGAGCGGAGGATCGAGCGCGACGGCAAAGAAGCTCTCGATCATCTTCGATACGGCTTCGGCCATGTCGAACTTTTCGTTCACGCACATGTCGGACGCGGGAGGATTTTTCTTCCCCGGCCAGGCATGCGAGGGAACGGGGAGTACCCGCATCTGTTCGGTGGAGATCGAGCCCTCCTTCCGTTGGGACTTTTGGGCCTATACGGGCGCTACAGGTGACAGCCAGTGGAGTCCGGGCCTCGACTGGAACACCAATGCCTGTAAGTCCTTCGCGGCCGTGCAGGTAAAGGAAGGTTCCGCAGAGGTCCCGTTCCGGATGGAGAAGGTTGGCAGCGGCTGTCACTTCGTCATCGAGTACGGGGCTTCAAACACCTCGGATTCGGATGGCGACGGCTCGCCGGACTCTTCGGACTGCAAACCGCACAATCCCTCCGCTCTTCCGGGTGGCAAGGAAATCTGCGGGAATGGTCTCGACGAGGATTGCTCTGGCGGCGACGCGTTCTGCGGTGGCGGCTCGAGCGGTTCCGGCGGTACGGGTGGCACAGGCGGTACGGGTGGCAGCGGAGGAAGCGGCGGCGGGAGCAGTCTCACCGACATGACCTTCGATGTCTTCGGCCAAAGCGGAAGCGGAACCTTCATGGCCATCGCGCCCGTATTCAGCAGCACCGGCTGTTCGTCGCAATCCCTCAAAGATCCCGTGTCGAACAGCTGGGTCGGCGCCGCACGATGCCAGCTCAAGGTGGACCGGAGCCAGAATCTGGAATTCAATGTCCAGGTGAACAACACATGGGCCACCGGGTACAGCACGCCGGGAACCTGTCAGAAGTATCTCCGCGTGTATGCGTGGACGAACTTCTGCTCGGACAGCAATCAGACCGGCTGCTATCCCGCCGCCGACTATGACGATTCATCGTCAACGTCCTTCCCCCAGCAAATGTGGCACGCTTACGCGAACAATACGTGCCATATCTTCCTTCCGAAGCTCTGAAGAACTCGTTCGCACTCGCCCCCGCATTCCAAGGATTCATCCAAGGAGTGTCGGGGGCTTTGCTTTGGGGAAAGTAATTCGCTTTTGATGTTAGCAAAATGGAACAGGGCAAAGGGCTAAGGGAACGGGGTTCGGGAAAATTATGCCCCCTACGCAACTACGTCCTACAGGGCGCGGCATGCCGCGCCCCTACATCCTACTCCCCACACTCCCTATTTCGCATCCTACACACCACGTCCTACGTACTTTTCGCATCCCGCATGGCTCAAGGCTCACGGTCCATAAATTGCTGTCCAACATACTTTACATATCAAACATGATTTTTTGCTCTGTCCAGCTGTTTCGGGAACAATTCAATTTCTTGGTCATATAATGTGCTGCGGATTCATTCCCATCGTTTTTGGCTTATTTGTTGAATACTCTTGACAAAAGCCAAAAATAATGATGAACTCGCTTCTTACCTTCGTGACCCAAATGTCGCGGATTTGTATTCAGAAACTCCTTAAGTAGGGACGGGGCGGGGTAAGACGAGCTCGTTCGACAACTTAACCGGTTTGCCATGGTGGCAGGCCGGCTTGACCGCAACCTTCCAACAGAACTCCAAACCCTCCGGAGGTCCTCATGAGTTCGAACGGAAACCGAGTGGCGGGGCGTGCCTGGAAATGGATGTTCCTTTCCAGCGTTCTCCTCGCGGCGGCAACGGGCTGTGTGGCCGGCAAAGATGCCGGCGACAATGGCTCCGACACCGCCAGCCGTACCCAGAATCTGGATACGGATGACGACGGCATTTTGGACTGTTCGCAGTCCTGGCTGTCCTACGCCGACACGGGTTGCACGCCCGTGGACAACTGTCCCCTGAATCCCAACAACAACCAGCTCGACTTCGATCTGGACGGGGACGGGGACGCCTGCGACGCCGATTTGGACGGCGATGGCGTGAACAACTGCGTGGATGGCGCGCTCTACCCGTGCTCGGACACGAGCTCGGGAAGCGGCCGCACCACGCCGTCGACGGATTTGGACAACTGCATGTTCGTCCCGAACGCAAGCCAGGTGGACACCGACAACGACGGCATGGGCGATGCCTGCGATCCCGACAAGGACAATGACGGGATCACAGACGCGGACGACAATTGCCCGACCACCGCCAACCCCAACCAGGCGGACAAGGACAATGACGGACAGGGCGACCTGTGTGACTTCGACACCGACAACGACGGCGTGTGCGATCCCGGCAACCCCCAGGTGGGCTGCGTGGGCTCGGACAACTGCCCCACCATTCCGAACGCCTTTCTCACCTGCGTGCCCGGCGACCCCAATCAAGGGGATGCCTACTGCGCCATGTTCGGCAGCGGCACCTGCGGCGCCGACAAGCGTTGTACCACGCAAATGGACAACGATGCCGACGGCTTGGGCGACGTGTGCGATCCCGACGACGACAATGACGGGGTTCTGGACAGCCAGGACAACTGTCCGCTCGTCGCGAATGCAAACCAGGCCGACACCAACAAGGACGGCGTGGGCGATGCCTGCTCCGACGACAAGGACGGCGACGGCGTTCTGGATGGCAAGGACAACTGTCCGCTCGTCGTAAATCCGGGTCAGCAGGACACCAACCACGACGGCGTGGGCGATGCTTGCACCAATGACAAGGACGGCGACGGCATCGCGGACGGGCAGGACAACTGTCCGGACGTGGCGAACAACAGCCAGCTCGATTCCGACTCGGACGGCATGGGCAATGCCTGTGACGCCGATGACGACAATGACGGCATCCTCGACGTGAACGACAACTGTCCGCTCACGCCCAACCCTTCGCAGGCCGACCTCGACAATGACGGATTGGGTGACGCGTGCGATACGGACGATGACGGTGACGGCGTGCCCGATGCCACGGACAACTGTCCCTTGGTCGCGAATCCCACGCAGGCGAATGCCGACGGCGATGCCTTCGGCGACGCGTGCGACGACGACAGCGACAATGACGGGGTTTGCAACCCCGGCGTCACGAGCTCCAGCCAGTGCACGGGCACGGACAACTGTCCCTTGGTCGCGAATCCCACGCAGTCGAATCTCGACGGCGATGCTTTCGGCGACGCGTGCGATCCGGATGCCGACGGAGACGGAGCGAACAGCCCCGCTTTTGGCGGCAACGACTGCTGCGACACCGGTCAGGAGTCCGGGCAGGGCCTGCGCATTTGCAATACCGTGGTGGCCTCGAGCATCAACCCGAGTGCAACCGAGGTGTGCGATTTGCAGGACAATGACTGCGACGGCGTCATCGACGACGGCGTAGACGACGACAAGGACGGCTGGGCCGATGCGGCCACCGGCCTTTCGTGCCCGAGCCCCGGCGGCGCCGGCGACTGCAATGACAACGATCCGTCCGTGCATCCCACGGCTGGCGAGCTCTGCGACGGCAAGGACAACAACTGCAATGGCTCGGTGGACGAGGGTTGCAGCGGCGGTCCGAGCGCGGAAATCTGCGACGGGCTCGACAATGACATGGACGGCTTCGTGGACGAAGGCTTCCCGTGCGTGCAAAACACCACGGGGCTTCCGTGCACGAGCGTCTGCGGCACGGCCGGCACCAGGAGCTGCTCCGCGACCTGCACGTTCATGACGTGCATGCCGCCGGCAGAGGCCTGCGCCAACGGCATCGACGATGACTGTGACGGTCTCGTCGACTGCCTCGACCCGAACTGCGCCGGCTATCCGGGCTGTTCGGGCGGATGCTCCGATTCGGACGGCGACGGGTACTATTTGCAGGCCGGCTGTGGAACGCCACAGGACTGCAATGACGGGAACCCGAACGTGAACCCGGGCAAGACCGAGGTGTGCGGCAACGGCATCGACGATGACTGCAACGCTCTCACGAGCGATGCATGCAGCGGCAGCGCCAATGTGCATATCAAATACGATGCCACGGGCTCCGGCTCGGCCTTCGCCCTCGCAGGCGGCGGCAACATCCACATCGAAGGCTGGTACGGGAGTACCCCGTGGGGCACCATCTGCACCGACACCAATGCGGCTCCGCTCGTGTTCGACTGCGACGTGAGTCTGCCGTCGGGCGTGTTCGTGGAGTTCCAGGTGTTCCTGCAGACCGCGGGTGCGCCGGGCGGGTATTCCTACTGGGGCGACCAGAGCTACACCACATGGGGCGGCAAGGGTTCGCTTCAGGGTGTGGTCACCGTTACCTCGGGCGGATCTCCGCGCGTGGTTTCGCTCGTGCAGGCGCCTTCGTACAGCAACCCGAATCCGGCAACCACCGGGGAGCCGGGCGAGCTGCTCACGTACAACGGGCGTTTCACCCCGTAACGCGGGCGCAATACAGGGCAGGGGAGTCCGGAATGTTCCGGGCTCCCCGCCCGCTCTTTCTCTCAAGAGCCGATACATTCGTGTCGGCTCTTTTTTATGCCATGTCGCGCGTCGCCAAACATCCTTCGGGCGCATGCGCGTTTCCGCTCTTCCGCATGATACACTTTCCTTACGCATGCATTCTTCGGAACATCAGGCCGTCCATGCAAAAACCCACAGCCTGCAAACGCTCGGCTGGGGAATGTTTGCGATTCTCATTGTCGCGGCGGTTTTTATTTCATCCGGTATGCCTTTGGGAATCGTCACCATCTTGGGGGGCATTGCGGCGATTCTTTTTGCCTTTACGTATCCGTATGCCGCCTTTGGGCTTTTTGTGGCGCTTATTCCTTTTTTGGGACTGTTCGTTCACTTGCCGACAGGGTCATTCGCCATCGGCGAACGGGCATTCGGCGGCGCCATCGATGTGTTGGTGGGAGAGGTCGTCGCCATGGTGCTTATGATCTCATGGGGGCTCAAGGTTCTCTTTCTCTGGGTCAGGCGGCATGACGTAAATTGGAAGCCTTGGCTGCCGCTCCTTTTGCCAATGTCAGGAATTCTCCTTGCGCATCTTGCGTCGGTATTTTCTTCATTTCAGCCGGATCCCGTTCTTGTTTTGAAATATACGCTCCGGCCGGTTTTCTGGTCGTATTTGTTGTATGTGGCGCTCACGGTGAATTTTATACGATCTGCGCGGCGCCTGCGCATGGCGCTCGGCATCGCCGCGGGGACGGGGATATTTATGGCGGTTCTGGGGTTTTTATCGCTCGGTCTTACGGATCAGTCGGGACAGCTCTTGCCCCGTGCGCGCCCTCTTCCCATTTTCGGCACGCATGCGCTGGGGGAAAATCACAATCTTCTCGCCGAATGGCTGAGCGTCACGATTCCGTTTACTATCGCGCTCATGTATATGGCGCGCGGCCGGGCACGGCGTTTGTTGGTGGTCGCGGCGATATTTCAAACGGCCATCGCCCTTCTTACCTTCGCTCGCACCGTGTGGATTGTGCTGTTGTTCGAGGCCGTCCTGCTCGGCTGGTTTGTGTGGCGTGAACAATTAAAGCGCTACGCTTCCGCCGCGCTCATCGGCCTGTTGCTTCTGTTGCCTCTCGGGATTTCCATGATCGCGTTTTCGAGCACGCCGCTCGTGCAAAGCTCCACATCCACGCGTCTCATGCTTTCGGAAATCGCGTTTAACACATGGATGCAGAGTCCATGGATCGGGGCGGGGGCGGGAACCTTCGTGGAACGCGTGGGATCCGCGGCAGTGTTCGTGATTGAATACGGGAATCCGCTCGATTCCCACGGCTGGATACAAAAACTTCTCGCAGAAGTGGGACTCCTTGGGCTTGCGGCCGTGGCATGGTTCGTGTGGGAAACGGGAATCTTTGTACGCAAAACACTTCCGCGGTTCCGGGCGCGTTCTTCTGAATGGAATGTCTTCGTCATTTTAGCCATCGGCGCGGCGGGCGCGCTCGTGTATCAGCTTTTCAACACGAATTACTGGACGGGAAAACTATGGTTCCCGCTCGGCATTCTCCTCGCCTCGTCCCGCGCGCTTCTGTCGCGCCAAAAACGGCCGGAAGCGGATCCCATTCATGAATAACGCTCCCCTCGTTCTCCATGTTATTCCCACGCTTCGACGCGGCGGGGCGGAGCGTTTGGCGCTGGAGCTGTGCGCACGCCTGCCGGCATACGGATACCGGACAAAACTGGCCGGCTTGTTCGGCGGAGGATCGCTCTGGGGGGAAATGCGAGACCGGAACATACGCTGGATCGAGCTCGCGTCTTCGACGCATGCACATCGAGCGGCCCTTCTCCGCCGTCTGTTGCGAGTCATCTATGCGGATCCGCCGCGGCGTCCCGCCATTGTACATACGCATCTTTTCGGCGGGGACGTGTGGTCTATCGCCGCGAAGTCCATTCATCGCGTTGGCTGGGGGGCAATCTTCGACGCCTCGTCGCGCATGAAACCGTTTTTTATTTCCACGGCCCATAATATCGATCGCGACGATACATCCGCGCGACGCGCCGCGCGGCGCTGGGCTGTGCGCCGCATGCACAGGGTCATCGCCATTTCAAAAGACGTCGGACACTATGCGGAGCGCGATCTGGGAGCAGCGCCGTCCCGCGTGCAGGTGATTCCAAACGGCATTGATGTGGATGCCATACCGCTCCGCCGAGGCATTGCCGCTCCGCATACGCCGCGTTTTTTTATGACGGGCAGACTGGAGCCCCAAAAGGGCCATGCCATTCTTTTTCGCGCCCTTGCGGATGTTCCGCCTCCATGGACTTTGGACATCGCCGGTACGGGATCATTGGAAAGGGATTTGAAAGAGCTCGCCGAACGGCTCGGCATTTCCTCGCGCATCAGGTTTTTAGGTGAGCGCGACGATATTCCGGCCCTGCTGGGAACGGTGGACGTGTTTCTGTTCCCTTCGCAATGGGAAGGCATGGGCCTGGCCCTGCTCGAAGCCATGGCAGCGGGCGTGCCTGCGCTCGCCTCGGATCTTCCCTCCATCCGCGAATACGCGCCTGCGTCCATGCTCGTGGCCGCGCATGAGCCGTCGGCCTGGACGGCGGCGATTATGCGGGTGATGGCCGATCCGGTTTTGGCCGCCGAAGAAGCGATGGAACGTTCGACGGCGATACGCGCCCGCTATACCATTGATCGAATGGTCCGCGCTTATGCCGCGGTATATGATGATATTCTTTCGAACGCATGAGGATACTTCACATCCATAAGTTTTTCGACGACAAAGGAGGGGCGGAGCAGTATGTGCGCCGCCTCATGCACATGCAGGCGGCGGAGGGGGACGATGTTCATATTCTCACCACCAGGGCGCCGGACAATGTTCCGTCGGAGGATGCGGCGTACAGCATCCACCGTTATGATTTTTCCCGGCAGCAAAGCATGCGCGCCGATGCAAAAAAAGCCCTTGCATTCATCTGGAACACGGAGGCGCGGCGAATGACCGAACGCATGATCCGGGATCTGCGGCCGGATATCATTCATCTTCATAATATTTATCACCATTTTTCCACGTCCATTCTCGAACCCATCCGCCGTTCCGGCATTCCCTGCGTCCAAACCCTGCATGACCTGAAGCTCGCCTGTCCGAATTACAGCATGTTCACGGAAGGCGCCGTCTGCGAACGATGCAAGGGCGGAAAATACTGGAATCCCATCCTGCATCATTGTTTGTCATCTTCGACGTTTCCGAATATGCTGGCGGCCTTTGAAATGACCATGACGAAAATCGCCCAGTCCTATGAGCGTACCGTGCGCCGTTTTATTTGTCCGTCGGAGTTCTTCATGCGAAAAATGATCGAGTTTGGCGAACCGGCATCCGCGTTTCGCGTGATCCGGAATCCGGCAGAAATCAGTCCTTCGCCCGCGCCGCGCGGCGGCGGGTATGTGCTGTACACGGGACGGCTGACCGTGGGCAAGGGCGTGGAAACGCTCTTGCGCGCATCGGTGCGCGTTCCCACGCTTCCGCTCCGCATTGCGGGAACCGGACCCGACGAGGACAGGCTGCGGCATGTGGCGAAAATCCTCCATGCGAATCATGTCACGTTTCTCGGATTTGTGGCGCCGGACGCGCTCTGTGACCTGCGCCGGTCCGCAGAGGCCGTAGTGGTTCCGTCCATCCAATATGAAAACAGTCCGCTCGCCGTGCTGGACGCCATGGGAGACGGAGTGCCGGTTATCGCATCCGAGATCGGAGGCATTCCCGAGCTTGTTCGAGATGGTGAGAACGGTTTTCTCGTCCCTCCCGGAAATGTGGACGCATGGACGCGCGCGCTTGAACGATTTTTTATCCTGAATGCCGAGGGACGCGAACGGTTGGGAGCCTCCGGCCGCGCTATTGCCCGGGAACGGCATTCCTGGGAGGGGCATCTTTCGGATATACGCGCGATCTATGCCGAAGCAGGGAAGCCGTCTTGACGGAAACTCTGCATTGGTTAGGTTGAGAACAATCTCATGAATCAAAAACGCGGATGTCGGCACATCTTCGCCGCGCTGCTCGCAAGCGCGGTTTTGACGACTCCCGTTCCCGCCATCGGCGCCTACGGATCGCAGGAGCCTCCGCGCATTCTCAATCTGTGGTTCGACTGGCGCATGCCGGACGAGGAGCTCGCGCGTCTTGCAAAATGGGACATCATCGTATTGGACATGGATCAGCAGGCGCGATACCCGGACCGTATTCGTAAACTGCGCACACTGAATCCCAAGGCAAAGATTCTCGCGTACATCAGTTCTTCGAACATTGCGGCTGCGCGTTTCGTGGAAGAGCCGCATTTTCCCGGATATCGACTGGCTCATGCGATTCCGGAGGAATGGTATATGCATCGCGGAACCCAGCGCGTGGGCTTTTGGTCCGGCGCATGGCTCTTGAACAATACGGCGCAGGGCCCGACGGATTCAAAAGGACGGCGGTGGACGGATTTTCTTCCTGAATTTATCGCCACCGAGCTTTGGTCCACCGGCCTCTGGGACGGCATATTTTTGGACGATGCCCTGCCGGGCGCCACGTATTTCGTGGGCGGGGGACTGGACGCCACGGGTGACGGAAAAGCCGATGATGATGCCTGGGTCAACAGCCAGTGGCAAGCCGGATGGAAGCATATGGCGGCAGAGCTACGCCGTCGCTTGGGACCGAACGCGCTTATTATGGGGAACGGCTCCGTGCAGTATGCGTCCGATACGAACGGGATTCTCTTTGAGAGTTTTCCGCGATACGGCGGCTGGGCGCAGGGGTTTCGGGATTATCAAACGGCCATCCGAACGAATGCGCGGCCGAGCATTACCGCGTTCAATGCGAACACGAATAACAGCAATACGCCGACAAACTATGCCCTCATGCGTTTTACGCTCGTAACGAGCATGCTTGCCGACGGGTATTTTTCTTTCGATTTCGGGGAAAAAAATCACGGGCAGACATGGTGGTATGACGAGTATGACGCGCAATTGGGGCCGGCCTCGGTACCGGCAACGCTGTTGGAACCGGCAGGGGAGAGCGGCATCGTGGAAGGTGTCTGGTGGAGGGAGTATGCTCGGGGCGCCGTGCTTGTAAATAGCACAAAGGACGCGAAACGCATTACGCTCGCTTCCCCGTACGAGCGTTTGCGCGGCACGCAGGATCCCACCGTCAATAACGGGAAAATCGTGGCAGAGGTTGATATTCCGGCGCAGGACGGTTTGCTCTTGTATCGCCGCATCGAACCGTCGGCGCTCAAGAAGAGTTCGGATTTCCGGAACGGATCATTCGTTCGCGTGTATGCAAAAGACGGCATGCAGGTTCGCAGCGCGTTTTTTGCCCAGCGAGCCGGCGTACCCGGCGGAGCGCGCGTTGTGATCGCGGACGCGGACGGCGACGGCAAAACAGATGTTTTTTGGTCCAAAGACGGAGCGGTTTCCATGCAGTTCGGCAATGGAACCCGCCGGACCATCCGGCCATTCGGTTCGGCGTATCGCGGGGATATATCGCTTGCCGTGGGGAATGTTGATCGCGACAGCGCTTTGGAGCTCGTGGTCGGCATCGGCAATAAGGCGCAGGTGCGCGTGTTGGAATTGAGCGGCGTGTCCCGCGCCGCATGGGACGCATATGTGCCGTGGTTTCGGGGAGGCGTACATGTCGCCATCGGCGATCTTGACGGCGACGGCCTTCGGGAAATCGTTACCGGAGCCGGGCCTACGGGCGGCCCGCACATCCGCATTTGGAAAACGGACGGAAATGTATGGGGCGGCGGATTTTTCGCCTTCGACGCCAAGGAGCGCGGCGGCGTGAGCGTGGCGGTTGGGGACGTGAACGGCGACGGAAAGGATGAAATTATCGCCGGCTCCGGCGAGGGAAGTATTCCGCGCGTGCGCGTCTTTGCCTTTGACGGTACGCTGCTGAATGAATTTACGCTCGCATCACATCCATCCGCCATCGGGGTGCATGTGAGCGTAAGCGACATTGACGATGACGGCGTCCCGGAAATTCTTGCATCGGGCATAGAACCCGCTTCCTAACGACGTATGGCAAAAAAATCCCCGCGCGTTCAAACGCGCATTCTGGGTGAAGCCGCGCACGCGGCGCTTGGCGGCGCGCGCGGGATGACGTCATACGTTAAATGCCTGTATGACGCGAAATATTGCCGCCGATACCGACTTCCCAGATTCGTATTTGCCTTCGACGCCATCCTTATCGTCATGATGTTTGCGGTCGCCGGCCTTTTTGTATGGATCCTGCTCGTGCCGGCCGCGCCTCCCACCATGTCTGCGTCGTTTTCCGCGCCGGAAATCATTGCCGCGCATAAAACGCCCATGGCGATCCACCTTCGCGCAAAGGACGGCGCGAGCCATGAAAACGTCCGTCTGACATGGCATCTCCCGCCGGGAGTGGAGGTGCTTTCGTCGAATCCGCCCATGAATGCGGATGGGACCATCTATCTCGGCGCGCTTCGTTCCGGCGAAACCGCGTCGTCCCACGTGATTGCGCGGATGTTTTATCCTCCTGGAACCCAGGTACGCATGGGGTTCACGATTGAGAGCCAAGAAGGCGGCGAGCGTCGGGAATATGTCGGCGGCGGCGAGCGCGCGGTGGCAAAAAGCGCCCTCACGGCCAAGGTCCCCGACGCATTCGCCGTCGATTCCGTTCCGGCGGAGGGAGCGGTTATTCCCGTCGCGGTTACAAACGAGAGCGATCTCGTTCTCCCGTCGGTGGAGCTCCGGCATGAGGATGGCGGTTCTGTTTTCTTCCCGCGCATGCGTTTCGGGGATCTCGAACCGGGCGAACGGAGATACGCCTTCCTTCGTTTGGGAACGCTTGCGGCTCCACCTACGCTTTCATGGTCCGTTTTTTCCGCTTCGCGCGAACTGGAGCGAGGAACGTGGACATCCGGCATCGGATCTTGGCCGTATCCCGTCATCGAAGAACCTTTGATCGCCCGACCACATATTGAAACAACGGTTCGGGCAACTGCCTCGCAGGCAAAACAAGCTCTCATTGTCGTCCAGCCCTTATGGGAGAACTCGGTACAGACTTGGCCTCTTTTGCAGGGTGCGTCCATCATCAGCCTCCCTGCCATTTCCGCGCCCGAAACTCCGGTTCAGGAATGGTTCGTGTTCCCCGTGAGGGAAGACCTTTCGGGGAGGCGCGAACTGGGCCCGGGAATTCGGGGGCTCGCGACCGTGCCGTTTCCCGTGGACGCGCAGATTCGCTACACCTCGGACGCCGGCGATCAGCTGGGAATCGGTCCGCATCCGCCGCGCGCGGGACATGAAACGCGCTACTGGGTGTTTTGGACGGCAGGGCCTTTTGACGGCGATGTCCGGAATGTTCGTATTGAGGCCACACTCGACCGCCGCGTAAGAGCCACCGGGCTTGTAGCGGCGCCGAATGGGGGAATGTGGTCTTTCGGACAGGATGGCCGCGTCGTATGGACGCTCAATGCGTTCGGGGCCGGCTCTGGGTTGACCAAAGCCTTGTTTGGGTTTGAGATCGTTCTTACACCCGCCCCGGAGGATGCGGGACGCTCCATGCCTATTCTCGGGGAAACGCGTGCGGTCGCAGAGGATGCCGAAACCGGTCTTCCGTATGATGCTGTCGATGAAGCGGTCTCAACCATCGAGATACTTCCGTAAAGCGGTTTTTTCGCTGTACAGACGCAAAAAAAGCAAAGGGAGCATATAGGCCATCACAGCAAGGAGGCTTGACAAAAAAGCCTTTTTTGTGTATTCTCATCGGTTCTCTTTACTGAGTTCATGGACTCGGAAAGGGGCAGGAAATATGACCATTGTCATGATCGGCCATAAGGGCGTGCCTTCGCGCTCCGGCGGCATCGAGCGTTGCGTTGAGGAGCTCTCGACGGCTCTTGTAAAACGCGGAGTTCGCGTGATTTCGTTTGACCGGAAATGGTATGTGGGCGACGAACCCTCGCCGGCAGGCGTATTGCGGCGCTGGAGTTATGGCATCAAAACCAAGCATTTGGATGCGATTACGCATACGTTTACCGCAATCATCCTTGCCCGTCGCGACCGGCCGGATATCATACATATTCATGGCGTTGGTCCGTCTTTGCTTGCGCCTTTCGCGCGCATTCTTCATCCGCGCGCGAAAATCGTTTCAACCTTCCATTGCGTGGACCGCACGCATGCTAAATGGGGCGTTGTGGCGCGCGCCATGCTTCGAATGGGTGAAGCGTTCACGTGCCGTTTTGCGGATCGCACCATTACCGTTTCCGAAACCCTTGCGTTGTACTGCCTGAATACCTATGAATGCCAGCCCTGCGTTATTCCGAACGGCGTCCGTATTGAAGCGGGTTCTGACATGAGTTTGCTTTCGGTATTTGGTCTGAAACCGTACAAATATTTTGCCATGGTGACGCGATTGGTTCCGCATAAGAACGCGCATCTTGCCATTCAGGCGCATAAGATTTTGGCAACACAGCGTCCGGATCTCGCGGCACAGTATCCGCTCGTGATTGTCGGCGGCTCCGCCTTTACTGGCGAATACGCAAAAGAACTGGAAGCGGCCTGCCGCGCGTATCCGCATGTCCGCATGGTTGGCGAGCAGTATGGCTCCATGCTTTCCGCGCTTCAGGAATTTGCGCTCGCGCATCTTTCCATTGCTTCGTCCGAAGGCATGTCCATTTCACTGCTCGAGGCCATGGCCATGTGCCGTCCGGTCATTGTTTCGGATATTCCGGAAAATACCGGCGTTACGGGCACGGATGCGATTATTGTCCGAACAGGGGATGTGGATAACTTGGCGCATGCGCTCGAAACGGTTTGCGACCTTCCGGAAGATGAACGCTTTCGCATGGGAGAGCGCTTGGCTGAACGCGTGCATGAGCGTCATAACTGGGACGTCATCGCCGACGATACATTGGCCTTGTATAAGGAGCTTTTGTCATCCCCTGCTTTTTCGTTCTTTCGGATCAAGCCGGTATAATGTACCTACAAAGCAAAAACCCTCAAAAACAAAAACTCAAAAAAGTTTGAAGGGTTTGATTTTGTTTTTTAGCTTTCGATAACCCATTGATAATGGCCCCGTATCTCCCAATTCCCTGGCAGATATCGGGCCGTTTTCAACAAAAGGCCAGCGTTCCTCCGAAATGGGCGCGGATCATGCTACGCCCCTGTACAAGTAATCTCCACACCTTGCTCGGGAAACCGGCGGGGCATTTTTATTCGTACATTTCGTATTTGACCCCACGAACAACACATGAGACAGAATATTTATGGATGAAGAGATCGTATACAACGAAAGCACCGTCTCGCAGGCGCAGCATACGCCTGCCCGCATTTGATTACGGTTGTGAGGGATATTATTTTGTGACCTTGTGCGTGAAAAATAGAAAACCGTTGTTTGGATCCATACGGGAGGGTCGCATGGAATTGAACCATTGTGGTCATATCGTTCGGCGTTGCCTGAGGGACATCCATCGGCATTTTCGCCATGCATGCATGGATGCGTACATCGTCATGCCGGATCATGTGCATTTCATTGTTCGGATTCATGCAAAAGGTGGGACGCATTGCCGCTTAGGGGCGCAGCATGCTGCGCCCCTACGAAATACAACGCCCCTACGAAATACAACGCCCCTACGAACGACACGCCGTTTCGGCGACATGGCGCCCGGTTCATTGTCTTCCATTGTCCGTTCCATCAAATCGGCTTCCGCCCGCGGCGTGAATGTTTTGCGCGACACGCCGGGCGCCACCCCGTGGCAACGAAATTATTATGAGCGCATCATTCGTTCGGAATTTGCATTGTCCGTTATCCGACTGTACATACGCAATAATCCCGCGAGAGTTCATGATTGAGGCGCATGCTATTCCGGAGGTCTTGGTGAATAGAGCGTGTTGCGTATTTTCCATTGTTCCACCCATTGCCCGATGCCGCGCGAATCGCGTTTATTCCGTATGGTCGTTTTTTTCTGCGACCAGACCATAAGGGAATCAAAATGAAGCCGGTAACGTCCGCGCACGACGATATATCGGATTTCCCCGGAATGGATTGCGCGGCGAAGGGTTTTTTCATGGACTCCGAAGAGACGCGACGCTTCGGAAAGCGTGACCCGGAGGGGCGCGGAAAGCTGTTCTGCCATTAAAGACATGATAGTGGAATTCTTTCTATTTGTCCACACTGTTCTGGACAAAAGAAAGATTCTTGAAAGGGCGATTTTTTACCCTCATTTCATGCTTGTCAGAAATCGGCCCCTCCTGTAGCCTCACCCGCAGACTCCGATGAATCTGGCGCCAGGCAGAGGCATCGGTTATCACACATGTCGGGTCTTCTCGACCGCTATCTCCTGTTTCGGATTCGTGAACAGCAGGATCCCGAGGCGTTCGCACGCCTGTATGATCGGTATGTTCAGGCGATTTATCGTTTTGTATATCTCAAATTGCCGTCAAAGCAGGACTCGGAAGACATTACCTCCGAGGTGTTTTTAAAGTGCTGGAATTTTCTTCAGGAGCATCGGGATGTGAGGGAAATCCGCGCGCTTTTATATAAGATCGCGCGCAATGCCATTGCGGATTGGTATCGCGAGCGGTCAGGCTGGCCCGACAGGTCGCTTGCTGTAACGTTTCGCTTCGAAGACACGTCTTCTGAAATAGAGGCCGTATCGGATAGCGGGCGGGGCCGCGAACTCCTCGAAGCTCGGGCGGAACTCGCCCTGCTCATGGGGAAACTGGAGCGCTTAAAAGATGAATATCGCGACGTGTTGAGCCTTCGACTTATTGACGGGCTTCCGTTCTCCGTGATTGCGGAGATTATGGAAAAGACGCCTGGGCATGCGCGCGTTCTTTATCACCGGGCAAAAAAGGCGCTCGATCAGCTTAATGCATCATAAAATCATGGGCCAGCCAGATCTCTATTGCGTCATGAAGTCCCTCCGGGACCACGAACGCGGAATCAAACCTGATTCCGCGTGGGTTCGCGCGAACAGGGAAACGCTGCTCATGCAGGTGCGGAACAGCATTCCCTCCGCAGACGTCGCGGCGAAAAATCGCATTCTGGCGCAAACAGGTTCGCGCATGCTCAAAATCATCCGCGGTCCAGTATTGTCGTTTACCGCCATTCTCGCCGCGCTTTTGGGCGGATCGCTCGTGTCCGTAAGCGCGGCGGAACGTTCCCTGCCCGGCGATTCCTTATATGCGCTCAAACTCGTTACGGAACAGGCGCGGCTTGCGCTCACCACCGAGCAGTCCGCGCGCATGAAGTTGAAGGTAGAATTCACCAAGCGCCGCGTTGAGGAACTTCGGACCATTGCTACAACGCCGGTCAGCAAAAAAGACGAGCGCGCGGCAAAGGCCGCGGAAATTTTGAAACAGGATTTGAATACGCTCAAACAGCAGCTGGAGAATGCAAAAACGTCCGGCACCACGAAAGAACTCGCGGACGCCGTGAAGGTGGTTGAAAAAGAAACGGTACAGGTCGTCAAAACGCTCACGGAAACGAAAAAAGAATTGGGCGGAGACGTTCAGCTTACCGTTTCCGATGCGCAGGCGAGCGCGGCGGATATTGGCATTCAGGCGCTTCAGGCGCTTGTGGACGTGCAGGGTTCCGATGAAGGCGGCGTAACAGATGAGGGTCTCGAGGCATCGCTTGCGGCGCATGCGGAGGTTGCAAAGAACGTTGCCGCGAACACCATGGAGCTGGCCGCGCAGTCGGAAGCGTCCACCGCCTCGTCGACCATGTCCGTTACCTCAACGTCCGCCATCGCGCTCGCTAAAAACGTCGAAGCCATGCTCTTTGAAGCGCAGCAGCTCCTGTTGGATGGAAAGTCCGCCGAGGCCATTCAGAAAATAAAGGAGGCGAGTCTCCAGTCCTTCCTCGCGCAAAAACAAATGGAGGGCATTCAGCAGATCTCGGGCGATTCGGGTATGGCGGGGATCACCAACGCTGCCGCGATCTCCACATCAACGTCCGTGACGGGGAACGCAGACGTCTCCGCATCTTCCTCGCAGGAAACGCAGGACGCATCATCCGCATCGGGCGGCCAATAACCATCATTCATTCACGAACATCCTTTCCCTTCCACGCTTTCTCTTTATCCCTCCCGATCATTCTAGGCATACCCCGCCTCATTGGGCGCCCCTCTCGATTTCGACAGAGGCGTCCAACCGGGCGGGGGGAGGATCGTCACCCGGATGCGGGTTTCCGTCCTTGTAAACGCCCGCTCGCATTTCTCAAGCATCCTCGCCAGGCCATTTCGTTTCAAAGGTCGATCCCGGCTATGCCGGGAAACGGATGGGTACTATTCACCATCCGATGCGCCGATTCCTACGGATCGGCAGCATCAACTCCAACATCATTCAACAACATGCATTCCATCAAGAAAGCATTCTCAACGTTCGTCACCTTTACGACCGTCCTCTGGTCCATGGGTGGAGCGTTGCTCTTCCCGGGAGTTGCGCAAGCCGCAACCCTTTCCCCCGGCGACCTTATTAAGGCCTCCGGCCCGGCGGTGTATTACTATGCCGCTGACGGGAAGCGTTACGTATTCCCGAACGAAAAGACCTATTTCTCGTGGTATAACGATTTCTCGTCCGTGGTGACCATTACGGATGCAGAACTCGCCGCCATCATGATTGGCGGAAATGTCACGATCCGCCCGGGCACCAGCCTGGTGAAGATCACGACAGACCCGAAGGTCTATGCCATCTCCAGCAATTGCGGGATGCTCCACTGGATTCAAAGCGAAACGCTTGCGCAGCAGCTCTACGGAGCCAACTGGGCACAGCGCGTCGTTGACGTTCCAGACGCATTCTTCGTCGACTATGAAGTCGGTTCTCCGATTTCCAGCGCCGTCCACCCGGACGGGACCGTAGTAAACTACGCGTCCAATCCGAGCATGTGGTACGTGGTCTGGAACGGCCAGAAGCGCGAGCTTCAGGGCACCGCGGCAGCCGACAACATGCTTAACCCCGCAACGTGGGGCATGACAACCACCATCGATTACACGACCGGTTCCCCGATTACGGGCAAGATTGCCGAACTCTCGGACGTCGGCTGCCCCTCGGCGACTCCGTCGGTAACCGGCGGCGTGACCGTTACGCTGGCGTCTGACACGCCGGCCGGCGTCACAGTTCCGCGCAACTCCTCCTCCAATGCCGTTGTCAAGGTTAACTTGACGGCCGGCAATGCGGCGGCGCGCGTGAACGGTTTGCGCTTTAAGCGCGTGGGCGTAGGAAACGCGAGCGATATCGCCAATGCGTACGTCTACGACCAGAACAAGGTTCGTCTCACCACGGGACGCACCATCAATTCCACCACACACGAAGTGGAATTCAGCTCGCTTGGCATTGATGTCCCGGCAAACAGCACCGTTGCGGTGTATGTATACCTCGACTTCAGCGTCGCCTCCGGTTCTGAAGGCGGCGTCCACGCCATGCAGCTCGCTGACGCCGCAAGCGTCGTTATCGAAGGAACGGGCACGGTCACCGGGAACTTCCCGATTACCGGTAACTCGTTCACGGTCGGTGCCGCTTCCGCGGCCCGCGTAGACGTCGAAAAGGGCGTTACGCCGTCAAATCCGACCATCGGCGCCAAGGACAAGGAAATCTCGAACTTCCGCATTACGGCCAACACCAATGATGTCGAAATTCGCCAGATCAACGTGTACCAGGCCGGTTCGGTAAACAACTCTGACTTGAGCAACTTCAAGCTCTGGCAGGGCAGCACGCTCGTTGCAACGGGCGGCGCGGTATCCAGCGACAACCTCATTACCCTGGTTTTCAATCCCGCCTTCGTTATTACGAACGGGACAACCAAGGTGTTCAGCCTCACGGCTGATGTAGGCGGACGCGCAGGTCGCACCATCCGCACCTACGTTGAATACACCACGGACGTTACGGCCATAGACAAGGTCTATAATGCCGGCGCATTCGTATGTATCAACAATACGGTGACGGGTTGTACGGCAGGCAACTCCAACTTCGACGGAACCGGTACGAATTACGTTGAAGTGACCACCGAGGGCGGAACCCTTACGGTGACCTTCAACGGCCCCACCACGCAGAACGTGGCCAAGGGCACGCTCGGCGTTCCGTTGTTCAATGTCACGCTGACCGCAGCGGACAGTGCGCTCGAAATCCGTAAACTGAACATCGTGCTCACGGCCGGCGGCGGCGGAGTTGTGAAGGGTTCGGCAGGTACCGAATACTTCCGCAACTTCCGTCTTCGCGACATCAACACGGGTGTCACGGTCATGGGTCCGATCAATATGCCTTCGGGCGTGGCGAACAGCGCCGCAACCACGGGCGCCTTCACGTTCACGGACAGCTGGAACCTGAACGCAAACCAGGTCCGCGATCTTGAGCTCGTGGCTGACATCTCCAATTCGGAAGATGGCGCGAACGAACTCTTCGGCGACGGCAATAACACCTACACCCTCACGATGAACGCCTTCGGCTCGTCCGATGTGCGCGTGGTGGACACGGGTGAATTCCTCGCGACCTCGCAGATCGTTCCGAATTCCAACATCGTCGGCAATCCGCTCACCGTAAAGGCTTCGAGCCTTTCGGCCGCGCTTGCGACCAACCCGGTTGGAACCACCATTGTGAAGAAGCAGGCTGACGTTGACGCGGTGGGCATTACGCTTTCCGCGGGTCAGCAGAGCGACGTAACCATAACCTCCATGAAGGTGAGTGGTATGGCTCAGACGGCATTCGTGCCGGGCTACACGGCGGCCAAGTTCGGCCAGCTCGTGACGTCCCTCAAGCTCTTCGACGGAACAACGCAGCTCGGCACCGCCAAGGCGCCGAACACCACCACGGGCGACGCCACATTCACCGGCATTAACCTCCTGATCCCGAAGGGAACCACCAAGCAGCTGACCGTCAAGGCCACGCTCGCCTCCACGGTTTCCACCACCACGTCCACGGACGACTTTGCCATCGGCATTGCCGCAGCCGCGGATATTACGGCCCAGGACGGCGACGCCAACACGGTGAATGCCACGCTCTCCGCCGGACTCGTCGCGAACGCGTCGGCCGCCGGACAGACCGTGATTCAGAGCGTCCGCAACAGCGGTACGATTACCTACCAGCAGGACAGCCATCCGCAGACGACCATCCTCGTTGCCGGAGGCTCCACCTGGAAGGTCTTCTCCCGCTATAAGGCAACGGCACAGTACGAAAGCGCCGAACTCGACCGCGTTCAGGTGATTCACCCGAATGACGGCGGCAAGAACGGCGACTTCTCGATGATTGCCGTGGCTGTGGGCGGCGATGTGACCAATCGTCAGGACATCCTCTCGGCCGGCGCAACCGGTACGAAGGACGTTGACATGAGCCAGAACAAGATTACGGTTCCGAAAGACGGTTCCGTGAACTTCGAACTCTGGGGTCAGATCTCCAGCCTCTCGTCCACCTCATCTGCAACCGCCAACTCCCCGCGCTCCGGCGACACGCCGAGTCTGGGCGTTGCAACGAATACGCAGACGGGCGAATGGGACGCAAACTATGCCGCGAAGATCAACATCCGGGCAACCGGTTTGGCATCCGGCGAACGTCTGTATGACGGCGCCAAGAACGGCCTTGTCGGAAACACCATGGTGCTCCGCAAGACCAAGCCGACCGTAACCAAGCTCGCTGTTGGCAGCACCACCATTACGAACGGCGCCGACACGGAACTCTACAAGTTCCAGGTGACGCCTGACGCCAATGGCGGCTCCGTGGCATGGAAACAGATTATCTTCACGGTAAGCTTCTCGGGCACGCAGACCCTGAACAACTTCAGGCTCTACAAGGGCTCGCAGATGCTCTCGGTTACCCCGGGATCCCGCGAAGTCTTCATTACCGGCGCAACCGGTACGGACCTGACAGGTTCCAATAACCTGCAGGGCAATACCGTTGTTGTCCGCTTGGTAAACGAAGAATCCGTTTCCGGCTCCGGCACGGTGTACACCTTGCGTGCCACACCGAACGGCGCTTCTGCCGGCGACTCGATCGCTACGCAGTTCAAGCGAAACACGACAGGCACCGTTACCGGGTATCTCACCGATGACGGCGGCGTCTCCGGCTACGTAGGCTCGCTCGGTATTGACACCGCAGTGTCACCGGACAACACCTCGAATGCCGACGGCAGCTTCGTGTGGTCCGATAACGTCGATGTTCCGCACAGCTTCGCCTCTGGCACGGCTGGCGGCTCTCGCGACTGGACGGACGACGTGCTCGTCGAAGACCTGACGCAGACGCAATCCCTCAGCAAGTCGTAATCTTCCGGCTCGGGCTACGGCCTAGGCCTCTAGAAAACGCTTGCGAGCGCGTCTCGCGTACAAGCAGCCCCCCGGGTTTTTCCGGGGGGTTTGCTATGGGGAGGCTGGTGGTTATTGGTTATTCGTTATTGGTTGTTGGTTTGGAGAATGAGAAGCGTTCCTGTGTAAAACCCGATAGAAAAAAACCAGCAACCAATAACCAACAACTATCAATCGGCTGCCATTTACCAATTGCTATTTTCTGTCCTTGCCTGCTATCCTCTTCCCATTCTTATGAATCGAGACACTGCTTTGAAAATTTTTAAGTTCCTGACATACGTAGGGATATACGGGGGGTTGCTCATGCCGGTAATGTTTTTACCGGTGGTGATTTTCCCCTTTGTTTTTTCCAAGCTGGTGTTTTTACAGGTTCTTATCGGCCTTACCTTTCCGGCATATGTGGCGCTCGCTTGGATGGATCCGGCCTATCGTCCGCCGAAGTCAATGCTCTATTGGGCGATTATCGCGTATTTCGTTGCCCTGTCGCTTTCCACGGCTTTTTCGGTTGATCCTATCCGTTCCTGGTGGGGGAATCAGGAGCGCATGAACGGCTTGTTTACGCTTTTGCATTTGTTCGCCTGGCTCACCATGACCATCGGCGTCTTAAAGTCATGGAAGCAGTGGTATCGGCTCCTGAATTATCAGG
>JAANMU010000472.1_pt1 | contig 48352 bp, 33 predicted proteins | sample 7279701 | NCBI WGS metagenome assembly JAANMU01 (sample SAMN14094539, study PRJNA606508) | bioreactor metagenome | isolation source: A lab-scale SPAN reactor treating ammonium-rich wastewater day 57 | place: Ireland: Galway | collected 2017-03-13
GCCCGCGCCCAGCTCCGCGCGCTGCGCGAGCGCGCCGCGCAGGCCGAGGCCCAGCGCCGGCGCGCGGCCGACGCGCTGTCGAAGACCGAGATCACCTCGCCGATGGACGGCACCGTCACCCGCCTCGCGGTGCGCGAGGGCGAGATGGTGGTGATCGGCGTCCAGAACCAGCCGGGCACGATCCTGATGACGGTCTCGGACCTGGCCACGCTCGACGCCGAGGTCAAGGTCGCCGAGGCCGACGTGCTGCGGCTGAAGGTGGGGCAGTCGGCGACCGTCACGCTCGAGGCGCTGCCCGGCCGCGAGATCCCGGCCCACGTGATCGAGGTCGGCGCCAGCGCGCTGCCGGTCGTCGGCCAGGGCGCGGCCGCCCGCGAGTTCCGCGTGCTGCTGCGGCTCGACGCCGCCGAAGCGGGCCTCAAGCCCGGCCTCACCTGCGACGCGAAGATCCTGGCCAGCGAACGCCAGGACGCGATCACGGTCCCGCTGCAGGCGGTGGTGCTGCGCGCGGGCGAGGACGGCGCCGAGCGCCCGGGCGTGTTCGTCGTCGAGAACGACGTCGCCCGCTTCCGCCCCGTCACCCCCGGCGTGATCGGCGGCCTCGACATCGAGGTCGAGGGGCTGGCCGCCGGCACCCGCCTGGTCGCCGGCCCGTTCACGGCCCTGCGCGAGATGAAGGACGGCGAGCCCCTGAAGGAGACCGCCGGCCCCTGACGACCGGAATCTCCCAGCCCGAGCCAAAGTGTCCTTTGTGGAAGGACAGTTTGTAGAGTATGTGTCCTTGACAGAAGGACACCGCGGAGGGCACCCTCGGGTCGCATGAGCCTGCACCCGGTCCTGCTCGAGAAGCTGAACAGCGCGCTGGAGCCCTCCGCGCCGGCGGCGTTCACGCGACGGGACGTGCGGCTGCCCGCGGTGGCCGGCAAGGTCCACGCGGTGATCGGGATGCGCCGCGCCGGCAAGACGACGTACCTGCGCCAGCTCGAGGCCGACCGGCGCGCCTCGCTGCCCGCGCACCGGGCCCTGTACTTGAGCCTGGACGACGACCGGCTGTCGGGGCTCGACCTGGGCCAGTTGGACCTGCTGTTGGAGGAGTACTACCGGCGATTCCCGGAGTTGCGGCAGCGCGAGACCACCCACCTGTACCTCGACGCGATCCAGCTCGTGGCGGGCTGGGAGCGATTCCTGCGCCGGGTCCTGGACACCGAGCGCATCGAGATCGTCGTCTCGGGGTCTTCGGCCCGGATGTTGTCCCGCGAGGTGCACACGTCGCTCCGCGGACGCGGCATCGCCACCGTGATCCGGCCGTTCGGCTTCCGGGAGTTCCTGCGCCATCGCGGCGAGGAGCCCGCCCGGCCCCCGGCCCGATGGACGCCGGCAGAGCGCTCCCGGGTGGAGAAGCGTTTCCGCGGCTGGCTGGTCGAGGGCGGCTTCCCGGAGGTGCAGGGCCTGTCCGCGCCGCTGCGGGTCGAGGTGTTGCAGGGCTACGTGGACACGGTCCTGTTCCGCGACGTCGTCGAGCGCCATGCCGTCACCCAGGTCGCTGCTCTCCGCTGGCTCGTGCGGCAGTGCCTGCGCAACCCCGCCGCGAGTTTCAGCGTGCACCGCTTCTACCAGGACCTTCGCGCCCAGGGTCACGCCGTGGCGAAGGACGCCGTGCATGCCCTGCTGGGCCACCTTCTCGACTCGTTCCTGGTCTCGGCGGTGGCTCTCGCGACGGAGTCCGAGCGCCAGCGCAACTCGAACCCCCGCAAGCTCTATCCCCTCGATCCCGGCCTGATCCAGGCGTTCGACACGAGTGGTCGCTCGAACCTCGGGCACGCCCTGGAGACAGTCGTGTACAACGAGCTCGAGCGACGCGGAGCCGACGTGAGCTACGTGAAGACCTCGTCGGGTCTCGAGGTCGACTTTCTCGCGCGGTACCCCGCGGGCCCGCAGGAGCTGATCCAGGTCTGCGCCGACCTTCAGTCGGCGGACACGCTGACCCGCGAGTTGCGGGCCCTCGCGGCCGCGGCCGTCGAGCACCCGCGGGCGCGCCAGCGCCTGCTCGTGCTCCACCGCAGTCCGGCCGCCACGGCGCCCCGGCGCGTGGAGATCCAGCCGGCCCACGAGTGGCTTCTCTCCGGAAGCTGAAGCGGCATCTCCAGACTTGAGCCGGGGGGCGAGCCCTGGCATCGGCCTTGCTCTAACCCCCCTCGCGGGCTCGTGTCCCGCAAAGGAGGGGGGACGACATGTCCCACGATCTCGTCATCGGGATGGCCGGTTCGGGAGGGGACGGGATCGTCTCCGCCGGGGAGTCGCTGATCGCCGCCGCTGCCGGCGCGGGTTACGCGGCGATCATGACCAAGAGCTTCGGGTCGCAGATCCGCGGCGGCGAGTCGTCCTGCCGCGTGCGCATCTCCACGAAGCCCGTGCTCAACCCGGGCGGCACGCTCGACGTGGCGGTCGCGCTCAACTGGGACGACTTCCTCAAGTTCGGGGCCGAGCTGCCGGTCGGCGGCAACACCGTCGTCATCTACGACTCGAAGACCGGCGTGGCGCCCGACAATCTGCCGCTCGGCGCGGTCGTGCCCAGCGAGGTCCACCCGGTGCCGATCGACGCCCTGGCCCGGCAGACCGCGGGCACCGACAAGGCCAAGAACACGGTGATCCTGGGCCTGCTGGCGGGCTGGTTCGGCCTGGCGGCCGACGATCTCCTGGCCGGGATGCGCAAGAAATTCGCGAAGAAGGGTCCGGAACTGGTCGCGGCCAACGATAAGGCCTTCGAAGCCGGGCGGAACTACGCCGCCGAGCATCCCTTGCGCGAGCCGCGCTTCATGGAGCCGGCGCCCCCCGGCGAGCCGAAGCTGCTGACGGACGGCAACGACATGTGCGCCGCGGCGGCGATCTTCGCGGGTTGCCGCTTCTTCGGCGGCTACCCGATCACGCCCTCGACCGAGATCATGCAGTTCTTCACCCGCGAGGTGTGGCGCCACGGCGGCGCGGTGCTGCAGGCCGAAGACGAGATCGCCGGCATCGGCGCGGCGCTCGGCGCCAGCTTCGGCGGCGTCAAGGCGATGACCGCGACCTCGGGCCCGGGCATGTCGCTCAAGAGCGAGATCATGGGCCTCGCCACGATCTGCGAGCTGCCGCTCGTGATCGTCAACGTCCAGCGCGGCGGGCCCTCGACGGGCCTGCCGACCAAGTCCGAGCAGGCCGACCTGTTCCAGGCGGCGCTCTCGGCCCACGGCGACGTGCTGCGCCCGGTGCTGGCGCCGGTCTCGGTGCGCGACACGTTCGGCGTCACGGTCGAGGCCTTCAACATCGCCGAGCAGTACCAGACGCCCGTGATCATCCTGTCCGACCAGGAGATCGCCCAGCGCAAGGAGTCGTGCGACCCGATCGACACCCGCGCCTTCAAGCTCGTCGACCGCCTGCAGCCGAGCGCCGCGGACCTCGAGAAGTACGTGCGCTTCCGCTTCACCGAGTCGGGCATCAGCCCGGTCTCCGCCCCGGGCCTGCCGGGCGGCAACTACCTCGGCTCCGGCATCGAGCACAACGAGCACGGCGACCCGACGGCCAGCGGCGGCATGCACGCGAAGATGAACGAGAAGCGGTTCCGCAAGCTGGACCCGCTCAAGCACCGCCGCGACCTGTTCGAGGTCCACGGCGACCCGCGCGCCCCGCTCGCGCTGATCGCCTGGGGCTCGGTGGCGGGCGTCTGCATCGAGGCGCTCGAGCGCGCCCGCCAGGAGGGCCTGCGCGCCCGCCTGCTGGTGCCGAAGCTCTTGTGGCCGATCGCCGAGGAGGTCTACCGCGACTTCTTCGCCGGCGTCCAGAGCGGCCTCGTCGTCGAGCAGTCGCACCAGGGCCAGCTCTACCGCCTGCTGCGCATGCAGCTCGACGTGCCGAAGGGCCTCCTGAGCTTCGCCCGCAGCGGCGCCAACCCGTTCCAGCCGGCCGAGGTGGTCGCGCGCCTGCGCGAGACGGCCCTCGCGACCCAGCGCCAGGGCGCCGAGACCCTGACCCCCGTGGAGTGACGCGATGAACTGCCAGCCGAAGGACTACAAGAGCGACCTCAAGCCGATCTGGTGCCCGGGCTGCGGCGACTTCGGGGTCGTCCAGGCGATCTACCGGGCGCTCGCCGCGGTCGGCCGCCCGCCGCACGAGATCGCGTTCGTCTCCGGGATCGGCTGCTCCAGCCGCATCCCCGGCTACACGACCGCGTACGGCTTCAACTCCGTGCACGGCCGCGCGCTGCCGATCGCCCAGGGCCTCAAGATCGCCAACCCCGACCTGCTGGTGCTGTGCGCCGGCGGCGACGGCGACGGCTTCTCGATCGGCGGCGGCCACGTCGCCCACGCGATCCGCCGCAACCTGGACCTCACCTACATCGTGATGGACAACCAGATCTACGGGCTGACCAAGGGCCAGCTCTCGCCGACCTCGAAGCTGGGCCTGAAGACGGTGACCTCGGACCTCGGCTCGCTGGAGACCCCCGTCAACCCGCTGCTGTACGTGCTCTCGTACGGCGCGCCGTTCGTCGCCCAGGGCACGCCGGCCGACATGGCGGGTCTCGCGGCGGTGATCGAGGAGGCGATCCGCTACCCCGGATTCTCGTTCGTCAACGTGCAGTCGCCGTGCGTGACGTTCGGCGAGGACGACTGGCAGCTCAAGCAGCACAAGGCGGTGATGAAGTCGGTCGCGGACCTCGGCCACGACGCCTCCGACGTGATCGCGGCGATGCGGCTGGCCCAGGCGTACGGCAGCGAGCTGTACACGGGCGTGCTCTACCGCGCCCCGCAGCCGCCGGCGACCTACGACGCGCTGGTCCGCGAGCGCCAGGCGGAGCAGCAGAAGAAGGCGCTGCCGCGCGAGCGCATCCTCGAGCTGTTCGCGGCGAAGAAGAAGGAGACGGCGGCATGAGCGTGCAGGGCCTCGACTACGGCAAGCTGACCCTCAGGGACGCGCTCGACCTCGCGGTCCTGATCGAGGAGGAGGCGAAGGAGCGCTACACCGAGTTCGCCGACCAGATGCAGCTCCACCACAACGCCGAGGCGGAGTCGTTCTTCCGCTTCATGGCGGTCAACGAGGAGAAGCACCGGGCCGAGCTGGCGGGCCGCCGCGCGCGCCTGTTCGGGGACCAGCCGGCGACCGTCTCGTCCACGATGATCTTCGACGTCGAGGCGCCCGAGTACGACGAGGCGCGCGCGTTCATGACCGCGCGCCACGCGATGGAGGCCGCGCTGCGCTGCGAGTGCAAGGCCCACGACTTCTTCGTGGGCGTGCTCGGCCACATCTAGGACCCGGCGGTGCGCGAGCTGTTCGACGAGCTGCGCGAGGAGGAGGTCCACCACCAGGCCCTCGTCAGGCGCGAGATCGAGCGCCTGCCGCCGGACTCCGGGTTCAAGCCCGACGACTTCGCGGACGAGCCGGTCGCCCAGTAGGAGCGGCAGCCGGCCGCGTTAGAATCCGCGCACATCCAAATGATGAAGTGCGCGGTGCAACCCGAGGATCGCTCGGGAAGCGTGCAGCCTGCTTGATGCCCGTTCCGGCGGGCGACGAGCTGTCTCCCGTCCGCGCGGCCATCGAGGCGGGGCTCTACCTTCAGGCCTGGGACCTGGCCCGCGCACGGGGCCGGCTCGAGACCTGGGCGGGCGCCGAGGCTCGCGTGCTCGCGGGGCGTCTCGCGATGGCGCTGGGCGCTCCGCGCCTCGGCCTCTCGCTGCACGTGCGGGCTCATCGCGAAAGCCCGGACCATGCCGAGGCGCTCTACTACCGAGCCCGCGCCGAACTGGCCCTGCGCGGCCCATACGGCGCGTGGCGCTTCATGCGCCAGCGACAGCTCGTGCCCGGCGCGCCGCCCGACGTGCGAGCAGATTGGGCGGCGCTGCTCGCCTCCGTTGCCGCCGGGTTCCGCGACTTCGACGTCGCCGAGCGCCGGCTGGCCGAGGCCGAGGCGCTGTCGCCCTCTCGCCCGTGGATCGCCGTCGAGCGCACAGCGCTGCTCGAGGCCCAGGATCGCTTCGACGAAGCGCTGGAGCTGGTCACTTCGATGCTCTCGGCAAGCCCCGGCTATCGCCCCGGCATCGTCGCCTCGGCGCGGCTGCTCGAAAGGCTCGGCCGCTTCGAGGATGCCGTCGCATTGCTCCAGCGCGCCGATGCGCAGTTGGAAAGCGCGAGCGTCTCGGGTCAGCTCGCCCAGATCCTGCTGGACTTGGAGCGGCCCGAGGAAGCGCTCGCGGCCCTCGATCGCTTCGAGCTCCTCTCGCCCCTGCTCGAGCCCGGCGGCCGCCGCTGGCTGGCGGCGCAGCGCTCCGACGCGAGGTACCTGCTGGGAGACCTGGCGACGGCGCGCCACGAGGCCGAAGCGGTCGCCACACCCTTCTACTCCGCGATCGCCGACAGGCTTGCCGATCCAGCGGCAGCCCGGACACGGACCCTGCTCCCGGTGCCGTTCCTCCAGCAGCAGCACCTCACGTGTTCGCCGACGGCGCTCGCCTCGCTCACGACCTTCTGGCGCAAACCCGTCAGCCCGGTCGCGCTGGCCACCCAGATCGCGTACGACGGCACGCCCGGCTGGCGCGAGCGAGAGTGGGCGCGATCCGCGGGCTGGCACGAGCGCGAGTTCCGCTTGACGGCAGAAGCCGCCACCGGACTGATCGAGCGGGGCGTGCCGTTCACGCTGGTCACGCAGCACGCGAGCTCGGCCCACGCCCAGGCGGTCGCCGGATGCGACCGGCTGCGCGGCACGCTGCTGATCCGCGATCCCTCGGGGCCGCGCCTGCAGGAGGTCCTGCTCGAGCCGTTGCTGGAGCAGCAGGCCGCCCACGGACCTCGCTGCCTTGCACTGTGGCCCGCCACCGAGGAGCCGCTGCCCGGGCTGCCCGACGCCGACGAGTTCGACGCGGCGCACGAACTCGAGCTCGCCCTGCAGCGACACGACCGCGACGCGGCGCAGGCCGTGCGCGACGCACTCGCGGCGCGGGCTCCGGACCATCGCCTCCGGCTGCACATGGACGCCCGACTCGCCGCCTACGACGACGACCCGGTTGCGGCGCTGCCAGCTTACGAGGCACTCGTCGAGCGCTACCCGGATTGCGAGCTCTTCGCGCTGCGCCGTATCGACCTGCTGCTGCACCTCGGCCGCCGTTGCGAGGCGATTGCGGCACTCGAGCCCTGGGCTCGCAACCGGCACGCGGACCCGGTCTTCGCGGTCCGCCTGGCCGAGGCGCTGCTCCAGGACGCCCGCTCGGAGCGGGAGGCGATCCGCCTGCTGGACCGTGCCCTGCGCCTGCGTGCCGATCAGGCGACCGCGCTGTCGGTGCTCGCGGACGCGGTCGCGGCGCGGGGCCGCAGCGAGGAGGCCTTCGAGCTTCGCAGGTTGGCGGCCTGCGCCGACGGCTACGACGAGGTGCGAGTCGCCCGCTACGTGGCGACCGCCCAGTCGCTCGGCCGGACCGCCGAAGCCGTGGCCTTCCTCCGCGAGCGAGTGGAGCGACTGGGCCGACTCTCGTCGGCGCCCGCTCGCACCCTGAGCCGCGGCCTCGAGGACCTGGGACTCGTCGAGCCGGCGCTGGAGGTCCTCGAGTCTTCGCTGGCGCTCCACCCCGCCGACGGAGACCTGCTCCTCCATGCCGCCGAGACCCATGCCCGGTACGGCAGGGCCGAGCGGGCTTCCGCGCTGCTCGCCGCCGCCGCGGGCCGCGCCCGCGAGTCCGACCGGCGACGGACCGAGGCTCGACTGGCGCGGTGGACCGGCGACCTGACCGGCAGCGCCGCGGCCTGGCGGGCCGTGGCCGAGACCGAGCCGCTGGCCATGGACGCACACTTGGCGCTGGCCGGCCTGATCTCGCAACTCGAAGACCGCACCGCGGCGGTGCGGTACCTGCGGGATGCCGCTGCACGGGTGCCGACGCACGTCGGTCTCGAGCGGTTGCTGGCGGAGTGGCTGCGAGACGATCCTGCGGCGGCGGAGCCGCACCTGCGTGCGGCCCTCGAACGGCATCCGACGGACGCCTGGCTGCACCGCGAGCTGGCCCTGGTCCTGGCGGACCAGGGGAGATTCGACGAAGCTCGGGACGCGGCGGCGCGCGGCGCGGAGCTCGAGCCCGGCCTGCCATCGACGCTCGGCGTTCAGGGCCTGGTGCTGGCCCGCGAGGGCCGCGGCAGAGAAGCCGTCCCCGCCTTTCGCGAGGCGATCGAGCGTGCGATCGACTACGGCGCGGCAGTCGACGGCTTGCTCGATGCCGTGCCCGACGCGTCCGCCCGGCGCGAAGCGCTCCGTTTCGTCGCCAGCGAGCTGATCCGGCAGCGCTCCACGGACAGCCTGTTCGTGTACCAGCGGCGTTCGCAGGGCGTCCTGGAGCCAGCCGAGGTGCTGGCCGCACTCGAGGCGGTGCGCGCGGCCCACCCCGACCTCTGGCAGCCGCTGTCGGCACTCGCCGACGCGCACCTGGCCCAGGGCGACCCGGAGCAGGCGGCGAGCCTTCTCGACGCCGCGCTGCAGGGCTTCCCGCTGGTGGGCCCCCTGTGGCTCGATCGTGCGCGCGTCGCGGGTCGACAGGGGCGCGCCGAGGAGGAGATCGAGCTGCTCGGCAGGGCGGTCGCCGTGGCGCCGGGCTGGCCGCTGCCGCTTCGCCAGCTCGGCGAGACACTGGTCCGGCACGGTCGCTTCGAAGAAGCCGTGGAGGTCCTGCGCCGGGCGCTCGCACTCGATCCCGCCGACGCCCGGGCGACCGGGCGGCTCGCGGAGGCGCTCCGCGCGGCCGGCCAGGTGGGGCCGGCTCGCGTGGCCCTCGAGCGCGCGGTGAGGCTCGCGCCCGCGTACCACTGGGCGTGGCAGACGCTGCGGGAACTCGCCGGCGAGGAGGCCGCGCTGGCCCTCGCCCGCCGCATCGCCGAGGAGCGGCCCCACGAGCAGGCCGCGCTGCTCGCGCTCGCGCGCGCCCTGCCGCCGACCGCCCTCGAGGAGGCGCTTGCCGTGCTCGACCGGGCGCTGGGCCTCGACCCGCGCAGCGTCGACGCCCACGACCTCCGGGCCACCCTCCTGAGCGACGCGGGACGCACGCAGCAGGCGCTGGAGGCCTGCGCTCCAACCGTGTTCGGCGAAGCGCCGCCTTGCGAGCTGAGAGGCCGCCGGGCCTGGATCCTCGACGGTGCGGGCCGTCGGCGCGAGGCGATCGAGGTGATGACGGCGGTCCTCGCCGACTATCCGGATTACCTCTGGGGTGCCGGTTGCCTGACGGAGTGGACCGCCGAGCACGGGTCGGTCGCCGAGGCCGAAGCGGCGGCTTCGGCCTGGGTGCGGATCGCGCCTGACGACGCGGCCGCGTGGACGGCCCGAGGCGCGGCTCGGCAGCGCGCGGGTGACGTGGAGGGCTCGCTCTCCGACCTGCGCACGGCCCTCGCGATCGACCCGGCTCTGCGCGAGGCGGGATCCCGGCAGTTCGAGGTGCTCCTGACGACCGGCCGGTTGGACGAGGCACAGGCATCGCTCGGGCTCCAGGATGCCCACCTGACCGCCGAGCAGCGGGTGTGTCGCGGCGTGCGCCTGCTGGCGGCGCGCGGAGAACGCGACGAGGCCGTGAACCGCCTCGCCGCGCACCTGCGCGAGGGAAACGCCCCGGGGCCGGCGCTGGCGTCGGCCGTGGCGGCCCTCGTGCAGGCGTTCGACGCCGAAGCAGCGGTCGCGGTGGTGGCCGGCTCCGTCGAGTCGATCCACCCCGAAGCCGCGGGGATCGCCGTGGGCGTGGTCGTCGGGTCCGCGGGCTCCATCGCGGGCGAACGCGTGTTGCGCGCGGTGGAGAGCCGCCCGGAGGTCGCGACCAGCGTGTGTCGCTCATGGCTGGAGGAGTCCAGCGATGCGCGCGAAGACCGGGCCGCCGCCCGGCGCCTCCGCGAGCTGGCCCCAACCGACGCCGCCGCGCTCGCGCTCGCCGCGCGCGCTCACGTCGAGGATGCTCCGGATGTCCGACTCGCGTTCTACGACGAGATCCTTTCCCTCGACCCGACGCACGTGGAGGCGCGCGATCTGCGGGCGGTCATGCTGAGCAAGCTGGGCCGAGCCGCGGAGGCGCGCGCGGCCTGTCGGCAGGTCGCGGGCGAGGACGAGGTCCCGGTCGCGCTTCGCGCACGCCTGGCGTGGCTCGAGTCCGTCGCGGGCCGATTCGGCGAAGCGCGGCGGATGATGCGGGCCGTCGTTGCCGACCACCCCCATCACCGCTGGGCGTGGGAGCGGTTGCTCGACTGGGGCTTCGAGCACGACTCCGCAGGGCGCAGCTACCTCGCGGATGCCGAGGGTTACGCCCAGGCCTTTCCCGGCGAGCCCGTCGCGCTCGGGTTCCTGGGCGATGCCCGCCGGCGCACCGGGCAGCTGCGCGAGGCGGAGACGGCCCTGCGGCGGGCGATCGAGCTGGACGCGGGCTTCACCTGGGGGCGGCGGGCGCTGGCGGACCTGCTGGTCGCCCAACAGCGGCTGCCGGAGGCGGACTCCGTGCTGGCCCAGGGCGGCGCCAGAGCCGCTCTCCTGGGTGCGCGGCTGCAGGTGGCCTTTTCGCTTCGGGACCTGGCTCGTGCGCGCGGTCTCTTCGTCGACCTGCTGTCGACGGGCGACGCCAGCGACGAGGACCTGCGCAAGGCCCGCGACCAGTTCGTGGCCGCCCGGGCCGAGCGGGAGCTCCGTGAGGCCTTCGAGACTGCACTCGCTGCGCCCGATCCGCCGCTCCTCGCAGCGGCGGGTCTCGCGCAGTGGCTGTCTTCGCAGCGCGACTGGCGCGCCTGCGAAGAGCTGCTCGGCCGGCTCCAGGCTCCGAGGCTGCGCAACGCAGTTCTCGAGGCGTACGTGCGTGGCCTGCGCGACGCGAAGGAGCAGCGTCGTCTCAAGCGCCTCGTCCGGGACCGGAGGGAGATCCTGCAAGGCGACGACACGGTGTGGGCCGTGGTCGGCGCGGCCCTGTGGAGGTTCGATGCGCGGGCTTCGGTCGACTGGATGGCCGACTGGCCGCGTCGCACGACGACGCCCTGGGCGCTGCACGTGCTGGTGCCCAGCCTGCGGCGGTTGGGCCGGCTGGAGGAGGCCTTGCGAGCGAGCAGGCACGCCTTGCAGTTGCCTCCCGACAACTGCACCGATTGCCACCGCGCCTGGCTCGCCGTCGAAGCGGCGCTGTGCGGCGACCCCCACGAAGCCGCAGCGCTGTGCGAGGGGCTCCAGCTCCCGGAGGACAGTCAGGACTTCTATCGTGCCCTGGCGACACTCGCTCAAGCCGCACTGATTGCCCGTCGCGAGGGACGAGTGGGCTTCGGCGCGGCCCGCAAGAAGGTCCTTGAAGCTGATGCCCTGGCTGGCCGTGACAACGTCGACTATGGGCCCCTTCGCCGGCGCGCGGTCGCCGTCGTCGCTGCGGCCCGGGGCGGTCTGCTGGGGCGCCTGTGGCGGCTCGTGGCCTAGCCTTCCGGGTCCTGTCGCGGGCGCAGCACGAACCAGGGGGCGGCCCGCGCGACGAGCTCGTAGCGGGCCGCGATGTGCGCGTCGAGCGTCCCCGCGCCCTCGCGGGCGCTGAGGTTCGGCTCCGGCCACCACGGCGCGGCGAACAGCACCGCTGCGCACGGGCGCGCGCGCTCGAGCTCCGCGACCATCTGCGCCTGCACGTCCGCGCGGGTCACGACGCCGGGGTCGAACTGGGTGCGCCGCGTCGCCGCGTCGCGGTCGGCGTGGTAGTGGAAGCCGGCGTCGTTGAAGATCAGGCGGCGGTGCTGGACGTTGCCCACGAAGACGCGCCCGCCCGCCGGGCACAGCGCGTGGACCGCGGCGACCGCCGCGTCGCGCGCCGGGGACGGCGGCGCGCCGGCGGTGCGCAGGTGGAAGGCGGGCGGGGCCGGGGGGCGCTCGAAGCCCGGCCACTGCCCGCGCCAGGGGAACAGCACCGCGGCGGTGGCCAGGGCCGCCAGCAGCCGGCTGCGGACGGCGCCGCGCGCGGCGCGATCCAGCGCGGCCGCGGCCAGCGCCAGCGAAGGCGGCGCGCTCAGCACGCAGTGCACGTCGTCGGAGCGCCCCAGCATGTGCGGCACCAGCGCGACGCCCACGATCGCGAGGGTCCACCCCGCCGCCGGCAGCCCGCGGCGCACGCCGGCGGCCAGCGCCAGCGCGGGGCCTGCCAGGGCGAGCGCGAACGCGGCGCCGCCGGCGCCCGCGAGCGCCCCGGGCAGCGGGAACGGCAGCGGCGGGGCCGCGACCGGGGCGACGATCGGCGGCAGCGGGAGCGCGCGCGCGGGCTCGACGTGCACGATCTGCTCGACGACCAGGTCGTTCACCACCTGCCACGGCCCGGCCAGCGCCAGCACCGGGACCCACACGGGCAGCAGCACGGCGAGCGCGCCCGCCGCCAGCGCGCGCGCCTCCGCGGCCTCCAGCCGCACGCGGTCGCGGCCGAACCAGAGGGCGGCCGCCGCGGCCGCGCAGGCGTAGACGAAGAGGTCGTGGCGGAAGACGCCGATCGCGCCCGCCGCCAGCCCCGCGAGGGCCGCCGCGCGCGGGCCGCGCGCACCGCTCGCCACCCGCAGCGCGAGGACCAGGGCGGCGCCTAGCGCGGCCACCCACGCGAGCGAAGCCGAGCCGAGCGGCCCCAGCGCCAGCAGCACGAGGCCGGCGCCGAGCGGCCGGAAGCGGCCCCCCGAGGCCAGTCCCGCCAGCCGGCCGCACAGCAGCGCCACCGCCCACTGCAGCGCCGCGGCCAGCGCGTGCAGGGTGGCGACGGAGGTGCCGGCGAGCGCCCAGGCCGCGGCCAGCAGGGCGAAGGCACCCGGCGGGTAGTTGGCGTAGAAGTCGCGGTACGGCACCGCGCCCCGCGACAGCGCACGGGCGCCGCTGAGCAGCAGGCCCTCGTCGTAGACCGTGGCCGCGTCGGTCGCGCTCGACAGCCCGTGCAGCGCGGCCAGGCTGCCGAGCGCGGCGCCGGCGATCAGCAGCAGGCCCAGCCCGTCGAGCGCGCGGGCGAGCGGTGCCGAGCGGGTCACTCCTCGCCGAGCGCGAGGCGGACCAGGCGGTCGAGCAGCTCGCCGAACGGGATGCCGGCCGCCCGTGCCGCCTTGGGCAGCAGGCTGTTGACGGTCATGCCGGGCAGGGTGTTGACCTCCAGCACCACCGGGCCGCGCCCGGGCGCGAGGATCAGGTCGGTGCGCGACAGGCCGCGACAGTCGAGCGCGCGGTGGGCGCGCAGGCTGACGTCCTGCACGGCGTCGCGCTCCGCGTCGGTCAGCTCCGCGGGGCAGATCTCCTCGCACAGCGCCGGGTCGTACTTGGCCTTGAAGTCGAAGAACGCCCGCTTCGGAACGATCTCGACCGCCGGCAGCGCCTGCAGCCGGCGGCCGCCGACGACGCCGACAGTCAGCTCCCGGCCCCGCACCCGCTCCTCGACCACGACCCGCTCGTCGAAGCCGAACGCGAGGTCGATCCCGGCATCGACCGCCGCCGCGTCGTCGGCGAGGCTCATGCCGACGCTCGAGCCCTGGCGCGAGGGCTTGACCACGGCGGGCGCCAGCGCGCGGGCCCGCTCGCGCGCCGCGGCCTCGTCAAGGGCGCCGCGCTCGACGACCACGCCGCGCGGGATCGGGATGCCCTCGGCGGCGAACATCTTCCGCGCCATCGCCTTGTCCATCGCCAGAGCGGAGGCCAGCACGCCGGAGCCGACGTAGGGGATGCCGAGCAGCTCGAGCAGGCCCTGGATCGTGCCGTCCTCCCCGTACGCGCCGTGCAGCGCGATGAAGGCGACGTCGATCGGTCGCCGCCCGTCGGCCGCGAGTTGCAGCGCGTCGGTCGCGGGCGCGGCCGCGGCCGCGGCATCCCGGACCTGGCGCTGGAACGCCTCGGGCAGCTCGCGGTTGTGGGCGGCGAGCTCCTCGTGCGCGGCGCGGTGGGCCAGCAGCCCCAGCGCCTTCTCGCGCAGCGCCGCGTCGAGCTTCGGGTGTCCGGCCATCAGCGCGAGGGTGTCGAACAGCACCACGTCGTAGCGCTCGCGCGGCAGGTGCTCGGCGATCATCCGGCCGGAGGCCAGCGAGATCTCGCGCTCGGAAGACGCGCCGCCCAGGAAGACGCCGACCCGCACGCGACCGCTCACGCCACTCTCCTCGTCATGGAGCGCGATGATACGAAGGATCGAGTGGGGATGGCGGAGAGGGGGGGATTCGAACCCCCGGTGCAGGTTAACCCCGCACAACAGGTTAGCAACCTGGCCCGTTCGGCCACTCCGGCACCTCTCCGCGGGTGGCGTGGCGCCCAGAATAGCACGCTGCTCCGCGCGTCCACGCGCCCCCTGGCCGCAACCCGTGCTCCCGTTGCGCCCTCGGCTACAATCCCGGCCCAAGGTTCAGGGGAAATGGCGTCCCGCGCTCGCGCCGGCAACGTCGGCCGCTCCGTGCCCCGACTCGAGGGCCCGGAGAAGGTGGAGGGCCGCGCCCGCTACGTCGACGACCTGCGCTTCCCCGGCATGCTGCACGGGCGCACCATCCGCGCCCCGCACCCCTGCGGCCGGCTGCGCGCGGTGCGGCTCGGCCCCGGCGGGCTACCCCTCGGCCTGGTCGTCGTCGGGCCCCGCGACATCCCGGGCGACAACGTGATCGCCACCATCGAGGACGACCAGCCGGCGCTGGCCTGGGGCGAGATCCGCCACGCCGAAGAGCCGGTGCTGCTGCTCGCCCACGCCGACCGCGAGGCGCTGTGGGCGATCCCGGCCGAGGTCGACATGATCCCCGGCACGCCGGTGTTCGACCCGCTCGCCTCGCCGCGCGTCTTCAAGCAGATCCGGATCGCGAAAGGCGACGCCGCGGCGGCGCTGCGCAAGGCGCCGGTGGTGGTCGAAGGCGAGTACCGCACCGGCGCCCAGGAGCACGTCTACATCGAGCCGCAGGGCGTGATCGCGGTGCCGGAGAACGGCGGCATCACGATCCACGGCTCGCTGCAGTGCCCCTACTACGTGCACAAGGCGCTGTGCCGGCTGCTGCGGCTGCCGCCCGACAAGGTGCGCGTGATCCAGGTGGAGACCGGCGGCGGCTTCGGCGGCAAGGAGGACTACCCCTCCGTGATCGCCGGCCACGCGGCGCTGCTGGCGCAGAAGGCGCGGCGGCCGGTCAAGATGGTCTACGACCGCGGCGAGGACATGCGGGCGACGACCAAGCGCCACCCCTCGATCGTGCGCCTGCGCAGCGGCTTCTCCCGCGACGGCACGCTGCTGGCGCTGGAGGCCGAGGTGGTCATGGACGGCGGCGCCTACGTGACGCTGTCGCCCGTCGTGCTCTCGCGCGGCGTGCTGCACGCCTCCGGCCCCTACCGCTGCCCGGCGGTCGCCATCGAGGGCCGGGCGGTGATGACCAACACGCCGCCCAACGGCGCCTTCCGCGGCTTCGGCGCGCCGCAGACGCTGTTCGCGATCGAGGCCCACATGGACCGCTGCGCGCAGCAGCTCGGGATCGACCCCGTCAAGCTGCGCGAGAAGAACGCGTTCCGCCCCGGCGACGTGACGGCCACCGGACAGAAGCTGCCGAAGGACACCGCGGCGCTGCCGGTGCTGCGCGAGGCCGTGCGCCGCTCCGACTACCACCGCAAGCGCAAGGCGTGGGCGGGCACCGGCCGCGGCATCGGCCTCTCGCTCTTCTTCCACGGCTCGGGTTTCACCGGCGCCGGCGAGGTGCGGCTGGCCTCGAAGGCCTCGCTGGAGCTGACGCCGAAAGGCGTGCGGATCCTGGTCGCCTCGACCGAGATCGGCCAGGGCACCCGCACGATGCTGGCGCAGATCGTCGCCGACACCCTGGGCTGGCCGCTGTCCGCCGTCGAGGTGGCCCCCGCCGACACCGGCCTCGTGCCCGACTCCGGCCCCACCGTCGCCTCCCGCACCTGCATGATCGTGGGCGGCATCCTGCAGAAGGCGGCCCGCGAGCTGAAGCGCAAGCTGGGCCGCGCGAAGCCCGCGCAGTACCTCGCCCGCCACGGCGCGCTGGTCGTCACCGGGCAGTACGAGAAGCCGGCCGAGATCCAGTGGGACGAAGAGCGCTACCGCGGCGACGCCTACGGCACCTACGGCTGGGGCTGCGACGTCGTCGAGCTCGAGGTCGACCCGGTCACCCGCGAGGTGCGGCCGCTGAAGCTGACCGCCGTGCAGGAGATCGGCAAGGCGATCCACCCCGGCCTCGCCCGCGGCCAGGTGGAAGGCGGCAGTGCGCAGGGCCTGGGCTGGGCGCTGTCGGAGGAGGTGGTGATGCGCGACGGCCGGATGGCCAACGCGCAGCTCACCAACTACATGGTGCCGACCACGAAGGACACGCCCGAGATGGACGTGACGATCCTCGGGCTCGGCTACCGGCACGGCCCGTTCGGCGCCAAGGGCCTGGGCGAGCTGCCGATGGACGGCCCGGCGCCCGCCGTCGTCAACGCACTGCGCCACGCCGGCTTCGACGTGCGCGAGGTGCCCGCCACCCCCGAGAGGCTGCTGCGATGCGCTTCACGCTGAACGGCAAGCCCGTCGCCGTGGACGCGCCGCCGATGAAGCGGCTGCTCGACGTGCTGCGCGAGGAGTGCGGCCTCACCGGCACCAAGGAGGGCTGCGGCGAAGGCGAGTGCGGCGCCTGCACGGTGCTGCTCGACGGCGCGCCGGTCAACTCCTGCCTGGTGCCGGTCGCCCACGCCGAAGGCGCGAAGGTGACGACCATCGAGGGCCTGCGCGGCCACGACAAGCTGCAGCGGGCGTTCGTCACCGAGGGCGGCGCGCAGTGCGGGATCTGCACGCCGGGCTTCGTCGTCGCCGCCTCCACGCTGCCGCGCGGCGCGTCACTGGAAGCCGTGCAGGAGGGCCTCGCCGGCAACCTGTGCCGCTGCACGGGCTACGCCGGGATCTACCGGGCAGTGGCCGCGGCCCGCGGCGGCGGCAAGAGCGCGAAGAAGAAGGCGAAGCGGTGAAGACGGCGGCCTCGGCGCTCCACCTGCTGCGGCCGGAGTCGCCGGCGCAGGCGCTGCAGTGGATGCGCGAGCGCGCCCCGCTGCAGCCGCTGGCGGGCGGCACCGACCTCTACGTCGCGCTCAACTTCGGCACCTGCCCCGCGCGGGCGTTCCTCGACCTCTCGCGGCTCGGCGCCTGGCGCGGCATCAAGGTCGAGCGCGACGGCGGACTGCGGATCGGCGCGCTCGCCACGTTCGCCGAGATCCGCGACCACAAGGGCGTCGCGAAGGCGCTGCCCGCGTTGTGCGCGGCCGCCCGCGAGATCGGCGGGGCGCAGATCCAGAACCGGGCCACGATCGCCGGCAACCTGGCGAACGCCTCGCCCGCGGCCGACTCGGCACCGGTGCTGCTCGCGGCCGACGCCGTCGTCGAACTCGCCAGCGTCTCCGGCGTGCGCCGCGTGCCGGTGGCCGAGTTCTTCCTCGGCTACCGCCGCACGGCGCTGGCACCGGACGAGCTGATCCAGGCGGTCGTGATCCCCGCGCCGCCGCGCGCGGGCCAGTGGTACTTCCGCAAGGTCGGCACGCGTGCCGCCAACGCCATCTCCAAGGTCGTCTTCTGCGGCGTGCGGGGACCGCAGCCGCGGATCGCGCTCGGCAGCGTGGGCCCGGTGCCGCTGCGCGCGCGCCGCGCCGAGGCCGCGCTGGCCGCGGGCGAGCCGGTCGAGGCCGCCGTGGCCGCCCTGCAGCAGGACATCGCGCCGATCGACGACCTGCGCTCGACGGCGGAGTACCGCCGCTTCGTCGCCGCCGGCCTGCTGCGCCAGTTCTGGGAGCGCACGGCGCCTCCCGCCCGCCGCGGCGCGCGCCGCCGCTGAGGGCGGCGCGGGTCGCGCCGGTGGCCTGCACCGACGCGACCCGCCGACGGCCTACGGCTTGCGGACGCGGATCGGGAACGGCGGCCGCTTCGGGGTGACCACCGGGTTCGCCTTCAGCTCGGCGAGGGCGATCTCGATCGCCTTCTCGAGCTGCGGGTCGCGGCCCGCGATCACGTCCTTCGGCGTCTGCTCGACTTCGACGTCGGGCGGCACGCCGACGTTCTCGACGATGAAGCCGTCTTCGGTCCAGATCGCCAGGTTGGGCGCGGTCATCACGGCGCCGTCCATCAGCGTCGGGAAGCCGAGCACGCCGACCAGGCCGCCCCAGGTGCGCTTGCCGACGACTTTGCCGAGCTTCAGTTGCTGGAACATCCACGGCAGCATGTCGCCGCCGGAGCCCGCGGTCTCGTCGGCGATCATCACCTTCGGGCCGTGGATGCCGGCGATCGGCGTCTTCAGGTCGGCGCCGTAGCGCAGCGCCCAGAAGGACAGGCGCGGCCGCCGCATCAGGTCGATGTAGTAGTCGGCCACCTGGCCGCCGCCGTTGTGGCGCTCGTCGATGATCAGCGCCTCGCGGTGGCTCTGCGGGAAGAAGTAGCGCTTGAAGTAGGTGTGGCCGGGGCCCGCGGTGTTGGGCACGTAGACGTAGGCCACGCGGCCGGCCGTCGCCTCGGTGACCTTCTTCAGGTTGCCCTCGACCCAGTCGCGGTTGCGCAGGGCCGCCTCGTTCTCGATCGGCACCACCTTGACCGTGCGCGAGCCGGCGCCGTCGGCGTTGGGGCCGACCGTGATCTCGACCGACTTGCCCGCGGTGCGCTCGAAGCGGGCGTAGAGGTTGTCGGGCGCCTTCAGGTCCACGCCTTCGACGGCCAGCAGGTACTCGCCGGCCCTGACGTCGACGCCCGGCTCGGTCAGCGGCGAGCGCAGGTCCGGCGTCCAGTTCAGGCCGCCCAACACCTTCTTGAAGCGGTAGCGGCCGTTCGCCACCTCGTAGTCGGCGCCGAGCAGGCCGCCGGGGACCGTCTCCTGCTCCCACGGCGAGTCGCCGGGGCTCTGGCGGTGGTGACCGACGGCCAGCTCCGAGTGCAGCCAGGTCATCACCCGCTGCAGGTCGTTGCGGGTGGCGACGTGCGGCAGGAACGCGGCGTACTTCGCCTTCAGCGCCTTCCAGTCGGCGCCGTGCATGCCGGGGTCGTAGAAGTAGTCGCGGTTGACGCGCCACGCCTCGTCGTAGATCTGGGTCCACTCCGCGAGCGGCTCGACCCGGACCTGGATCCTGTCGACGTCGAGCTTGAACTTCGCGAGGTCGAGCTTGTCCGCGACATCGACCAGCGACCAGGCGTCGCGGACGCGGACCAGCGCCCGCTTGCCGTCGTGCGAGAGCTGGAAGCCGTCGGCCTTCTCGAGCAGCGTGTCTTCCTTGCGCTTCGTCAGGTCGTAGCGCAGCAGTGCGGCGTCGCCGCCGGGCACGCGGCCCTCGAACGAGCCGCGGCGGTAGAAGACCTGGCCGGCGCTGCCGGCCGCGAGGTCGCCGAAGCGGCCGGCCTTGACCGGCACGGCCAGGATGCGCAGCGCGAGGCCGTCTTCGTCCACCACGACCTTGACCGGCTCCTCCTTCTTCTCGGCCGGCTTGTCGCCGCTCTTCGCCTTGTCGGCTGCCGGCTTCGCTGCGTCGGCGGGCTTGTCCTCCTTCGCCTTCTCCTCGTCGCTCTCCTTCGCGAGCGGCGAGACGACGCCTTTCGCCAGCACCGCGAGGTAGAGCTGCTCGTTGATCTCCATGTCGGCGTTGGCCTGCGAGAACCAGTCGACCACCGGTCCGGCATCGGTCGAGGCCGTGAAGAACAGGTACTTGCCGGAGGCGTCCCACACCGGCCGGCGAGCGTCGGAGAGGCCGTCGGTGACCGGGATCTCCTTCTTCGTGGCCAGCGACCAGAGGAAGATGCGGTTGAAGAAGACCTCGTTGTTGCGGGTGAAGGCCAGCCACTGCGAGTCGGGCGACCAGACGTGGTCGAGCGCCTCGAGGCCGTTGGGGCCGTACATGACGTCGGACGAGATCTTCGTCTGCGCGCCACTCGCGACGTCGAGCATCCAGATCGAGCGCGAGTTGTCGGTGAAGCTGAGCTTCTTCGAGTCCGGCGCCCAGCGGATGTCGCCGTAGAAGCCCGCGCCGGAGAGCGGCAGCGAGCGGGCCGCGCCCTTGCCGTCCTGCGGCGCGATCACGAGCTGGTACTCGCCCGAGGCGTCGGAGAAGTAGGCGATGGAGCGGCCGTCGGGCGACCACGACGGCGCGCGCTCGTGCACGCCCGGGGTGCGGGTCAGGTTGCGCTCGTCGCCCTTCTCGCGCGGCAGCGTCACGATCTCGCCGCGGAACTCGAGCGCGACGCGGGCGCCCGTGGGCGAGATGCGGCCGTCGCGGATCCACTTCGAGCCCTTGGCCCAGCGCGGCCGGTGCTCGACGAGGTCGGCGGCGACGCCGATCTTCAGCCGCTGCGCGGCGCCCGTCTTCGGGTCGAGGCGATGGAGCAGTCCGGCCTGCTCGTACACGATGGCGCCAGCGCCCGCGCCGGCGTTCAGGACCGGGAAGTCCTCGTGCCTCGTGACGCGGGCGACCGCCTTCGTCGTCGGCTCGTAACGATAGAGGTTGAACTCGCCGTCGCGGTCGGAGCGGAAGTAGAGCGCGCCGTCCAGCCACATCGGGTCGGTGTCGTTGCATCGACCTTCGGGCTGCGGCACCTGGACCGTGTCGTAGGTCTTCGTGTCGAACAGCAGCAGGCGGGCGGTGGTGCCGCCGCGGTAGTTCTTCCACTGGGTGAAGGCCTCGGAGAGCGGCAGGTAGGCGATCGTCTTGCCGTCGGGCGAGATCGCCGCCTTGGAGGCGTTGGGGATCGGCAGCTTGGTCGGGAAGCCGCCCTCGACCGGGACCGTGAAGAGCTGCTGGTAGCGCAGCGTGTGCACCTCGCGCGGCGAGGCGAACAGCACCGACTTGCCGTCCGGCGTGAAGCCGAGCGCCGTGTCGTTGCCGGGGTGGTAGGTGAGCCGGCGCGGCACCCCGCCCGCGGCGCTCACCACGTAGACGTCGGTGTTGCCCTCGTAGCGCCCCGTGAAGGCGATCAGGCTGCCGTCGGGCGAGAACCGCGGCCCCGACTCGACGCCGGGGTGCGAGGTGAGGCGCGCGACGCCCGTGCCGTCGGGCCTGGCCGTCCACAGGTCGTTCGCGTACGCGAACGCGATCCGCTCCGCGGAGACCGCGGGCTCGGAGAGCAGCCGGGTGTCGGCCGTGTCCACGGCCGAGGCCGAGAGGGCCAGGCCCAGGCACACGGCGACGCTGCCCGCCTTCAACGTGTCGAGACTCGATGACATCGCAGTCCTTCCTTCCCCCACTACTTCATTCGAACCAGTTCGGCCTCGGCGGCGATCACCGCGAACGGGGCCCAGTCGGGCAGCGAGATCGCGCGCTCGAACGCCGCGCGCGCCTCGTCCTCGCGTCCCGACAGCAGCAGCCAGGCGCCGGCGCCGTAGAGCCGGGTCGCGGCGTCGGTCGTGTCTTCGCCGACCGCGAGCAGGTCCGCGAGCGGCTTCACGCCCTTGTAGACGAGCAGCCGCTGCAGGTAGGTGTCGTTCTCGATCACCTTGGTGTCGGCGGTGAACGGGGCGAGCAGGGCCGCGGCCTCGGCGTCGCGTCCCAGCCGTCGCAGCGTCAGGTAGAGCCAGTCGCTCGTGGCGGTCAGCCGGTCGTTGCTGCCCTGCGAGAACTTCAGGCACTCGCGCCAGCTCTTCGCCGCCGCGGCGAAGTCGCCCTTCAGGTACTCGGCGAGGCCGCGGTGGTACCAGACGTTGAAGTGTGTCGTCGAGACCGGGATGCCGGCGGCGTTGGGTGCGCCGTCGGGCTCGACGGCGTCGGGCACCGCGGCGATCAGCTCCGAGGCCCGCCGCAGGTCCGCGAGCGCCGCGTCCAGCTTGCGCAGCGTGATGAAGCGATGGCCGCGGTGGCGGTACATGCGATGGTCGCGCGGGAAGCGCTTCACGCCGCGATCGAGCACGGCGATCGCCTCGTCGTAGCGGCCGAGGTAGCCGTAGCGGCGCGCCAGCCAGATGATGTGATCGGCGTCGTCCGGGTCGGCGACGAAGTCCGCGGTCGCCTTCGACAGGTCCTCCTCGAGCGCCGCCTTCGTCGCCTCCGGCAGCTCGCGCGCGTGCAGCGGCCGGCCCAGCAGCGACGTGGCGAGCGGCGCCGGCTTCCCGTCCTCCTTCGCCACCCGCTCGGGCCGCAGCCAGCGGTCGTACCAGGCGAGGTATCGCTCCCGGCGGTCCTTCACGAAGGAGGGCCGGTCGATGCCGTGGTCCTCGCCGGGGTAGACGACCAGCTCGGTCGGCACGCCGAGCCGGCGCAGGGCCTGGTAGAGCTGCTCGGAGTTGAGCAGCGGCACGTTCCAGTCCTCCTGCCCGCACATCACGAGCGTCGGCGTCTTCACCTTCTCGACGTGGAAGAACGGCGACAGCTTCAGGTAGCGCTCCGGCTCGCGCCACGGCAGGCCCAGCTCGGTCTCCCACTCGTACTGGTAGTGGTCGGTGCCGTAGTTGGCCGTGTAGTTGACCTCGGAGGCGCCGGAGATCGCGGCCTTGAAGCGGGTCGTCTGGGTGATCACGTAGTTGGTGAGGATGCCGCCGTAGCTCCAGCCGCCGACGCCGAGCCGCTCGGGGTCGGCCACGCCCTGCGCGATCGCGTGGTCGACGGCGGCCATCACGTCCTCGAAGTCGACCGTGCCCCACGCCGCCCAGATCGCGCGGCTGAAGGCGGTGCCGTAGCCCGTCGAACCCCGCGGGTTGGCGGCGACCACCGCGTAGCCCTGGGCGGCCAGCAGTTGCCACTCGAACTCGAAGGCCGCCGAGAACTGCATCGCCGGCCCGCCGTGGATGCGCAGGATCGTCGGGTGCTTCTCGCCGGGCTTCGCGAACGGCGGCCGCACCAGGAAGCCGTCGACCTTCGTGCCGTCCTTCGAGGTGGCCTGGAAGCGCTCGACCGGGGAGAGCCGGATGCCGGCCAGCCAGTCGTCGTTCGCGCGGGTCAGCCGCCGCAACTCGCCGCCGGTTTCGACCGCCGAGAGCTCGAGCGGGCGCTGCGGCGGGCTCTCGAGCACGACCAGCTCGCCTTTCGCGCCGACGTCGTAGCCCCACACGTCGCGCTCGCCTTCGACCAGCCGCGTGACCGCGCCGTCCTCGAGCGCGACGCGCGCGAGGTGCTGGCGACCGCCGTCCTCGAGCACGAACAGCACCGCCGCGCCGTCCGGCGTGAAGCGCGGCAGCAGCACGTTGCGGTCGAGCGCGGCCGTCAGCGCCCGCGAGGGGCCGCCGCCGGCCGGGGCCAGCGCGACGTGGCTCGCGCCGTACCACAGGTCCCCGACCTGGCCGCCCGCGACGTAGGCGATCCACTTCCCGTCGGGCGACCACGCGGGCTGGGTGTCGGTCTCGGGGCCTGCGGTCACCCGCCGCGGCGTCGCCCCCGGCAACGCGCGCACGACGAACACGTCGGTGTTCTGGTTGGCGTCCGGGTCTTCGGTGCGGTTGGAGACGAACGCGATCTCGCGCCCGTCCGGGCTCCAGGCGGGCGAAACGTCGTCGTACTGGCCGTCGGTGAGCTGGAACGAGGTCTTCGTGCGCAGGTCGAAGACGTGGACGTGGTCGCGCCGCTCGTCGAGGTAGCCGATGCCGTCGCGCTTCGTCTGGCGGCGGCGGACGACGATCGGCTTCGGCGCCTCTTCCGCGTCGCTCTCCGTCTTGGCCTCGGGGTCGGGGTCGCTGACGACCAGCGCCAGGCGGCTGCCGTCGGGGCTCCACGCCAGGTCGGAGACGCCCCCCGCGAAGGAGGTGAGCTTCACCGCCTCGCCCCCGCGGCGATCGAGGAGCCAGACCTGCGCGCCCTTGCCGTCGCGATCGGCGAGGAACGCGAGGCGGGTGCCGTCGGGGCTCCACCGCGGCTGCCGCTCGGCGTGCTCGCTCGCGGTGAGCCGCAGCGCCTCGCCGCCGGCGAACGGAACGAGGTACAGGTCGGAGTCTTGACGGTCGCCCTCGAGCTCGCTCCACGACACGACGTAGGCGACGGCCGCGCCGTCGGGGCTGAGCCGCGGGTCGGCGACGTGGCGGATCGCGAACTCGTCCTCGATGCGCAGGGCGCGGCGGCCGTCTTCGGCGGCCGGTGCGGGCAGGGCGAGCAGCAGGCAGGCGAGCACTCGGAACAGGCGCATTCGGGACCTCGCGGGCGGGGTTCGGGTGCGGCGGCCGACCGCATCCTAGCGCGCGGCCCCCTTACAATCGACCTCCCATGACGAGCCTGCGCGTCCGTTTCGCCCCCAGCCCCACCGGTTACCTCCACGTCGGCGGAGGCCGCACCGCGCTGTTCAACTGGCTGTACGCCAGGAAGCACGGCGGCACCTTCATCCTGCGCATCGAGGACACCGACAAGGAGCGCTCCAACGACACCAACACGAAGAGCATCCTCGAGGGGCTCGAGTGGCTGGGGCTGCACTGGGACGAGGGTCCCTACTTCCAGAGCGAGGGCATCGCGCGCCACCAGCAGGTCGCCCGCGAGCTGCTGGCGAAGGGCTGGGCCTACCGCTCGTTCGCGACGTCCGAGGAGCTCGAGAAGCAGCGCAAGGAGGCGGAGGCGGCCAAGCGCCCCTGGCTGCGCGACGCGCCGTCGCGCGCGCTCTCGATCGAAGAATCCGACCGCCGCGCCGCCGCCGGGGAGCCGTTCGCGATCCGCTTCAAGGTGCCCGACGACGGCGGTGGCACCCGCTTCGAGGACGCGGTGTACGGCGTCCAGGAGCGCAAGCACGCGGACATCGAGGACTTCGCGCTGCTGCGGCCCGACGCCACGCCGCTCTACAACCACGTGGTCGTCTGCGACGACGTCGAGATGCGCATCACGTTCGTGATCCGCGGCCAGGACCACCTGTCGAACACCCACAAGCAGTTGCTGATCTACCGCGCGCTGGGCGTCGAGCCGCCGCGCTTCGCCCACCTGCCGCTGATCAACGCGCCCGACCGCACCAAGCTCTCCAAGCGCAAGCACGGCGAGGTGGTGTCGGTGACGACGTACCGCGACCGCGGCTTCCTGCCCGAGGCGTTCCGCAACTTCCTGGCGCTGCTCGGCTGGTCGGCGGGCGACGACAAGGAGGTCTACACCAGCGAGGAGCTGGTGCAGGCGTTCACGCTCGAGGGCATCAGCCGCTCCAACGCCATCATCAACTTCTCCGAGTCCGACCCGCGGATGTGGACGGACAAGAAGGCGCTCCACCTCAACCAGGAGCACCTCAACCGGATGCCGCTCGAGGAGCTGGCCCCGAAGGTGGAGCCGGTGCTGCGCGGCGCCGGGCTGTGGGACGACGCGTACGCCGCGGGCGGGGCGCGGCACGACTGGTTCCTGCGCGCGCTCGGCCTGCTGCGGGCGCGGTTCGTGACGCTGTCCGACTTCGCCGGTCCCGGCCGCGCCTACTTCGCCGACGACTTCGAGACCGACGCGGCGGCCCGCGACAAGAACCTCGGCAAGGAGCCGCGCCTGAAGGAGTGGCTGCCGGCCCTGGCCGACCGCTTCGAGGCGGCGCCGGAGTTCACCCACGCGGCCCTCGAGCCGCTGCTGCGGGCCCACTCCGACGAGCTGGGCGTCAAGGCCGGCGTGCTGATCAACGCCGCCCGCACCGCCGTCACCGGCCAGTCGGTCGGCCCCAGCCTGTTCGAGCTGCTGGAGCTCGTCGGCCGCGAGCGGGTCTGCGCCCGCCTCCGCGCCGCCGCCCGCCTGCTCTAACCCCGCCCTCCACCCCGCCCCCGGGGAGATCGACGTTTTTTTCGGGGGCGAGCTGTCCTTTTCCGCCCCGGATTGCGCGTCTTCAGGGCAAGGACCCCCCTTCGTCGACGATCGGCCGGGCCGCACGCCCCTGCCGGCGACTCGCGCGAGGGGCGTCGCGTGGAGGGACGGGGATGGCCCAACTCACCGACTTGCTCGAGCAGGCGACGAACGAGACGCTCGGCCTCAGCCTGCAGGCGGAGATCGCGCTCGGCGCCGTCGGGGACGTGATCGGCCACGCGCGGGCCGTCGCCGAGCGCGCCGGGGCCGATGGCGCCGCGGCCCAGGCCGGCCTGGCCGCGCTGGCCGAGCGCCTCGCGCAGCTCGAGGACGAGGTCGCCGAGCAGGCGGGCGCGGCCCGGGCCCGGCTCGACGAGCTGCAGGCCGAGGTCGGCGCCTCGCGCCAGCAGTTGCAGGGCGCCTTCGCCCGCATGCAGGAGCTGCTGGCCAGCGGCCGCGATCAGCAGCAGCGGCTGGCCGAGGCGTTCGACGCCGATTCCGATGCGGTCGTCGCCGCCGTCGACGAACTGGTCGCCGCGATCCGCGAACTCGAAGCCGAGGCCGCCGACGAGGTGGGCAGCCTCGAGTCCGCGGTGGGCGACTTCCGCGACCAGCTCCAGCGCATCCGCGACGACGTCTCCTCGCGTCTCGCCGAGGTGTCGGCCCAGGCGGCGGAGTTCGTCGCCGCGATCGAGGCGGCAGCCGAGCGCGCCGCCAGCCTGGCCGACGACGCGGTCGGCCGCGCGCGCGAGCAGGTCGAAGAACTCGCCCGCCAGGTGCCCGCCCAGGTGGATGAAGCTGCCCGCGCGATCGGCGACAGGCTCGGCCAGCAGGCGGTGGCACGGCTGTCGGAGCTGCTCGCGCGGATCGAGCAGGAGATCGATGCCCTCGACCGCGAGGTGGGGGCGACGGTCGGAGACCTCGAGGAGCGTCGCGCCCGGATGCTCGAGCACGCGAACGGCATGCGCGTCTTCCTCGACCACGTCGAACAGGTCGCGCGCGCGGCCCAGGTTCTCGCCTAGCCCGGGCGCGAGGAGGAAGAGATGTCCGACGGCCTGCGAGACCTCGAGCAGTTCATCCAGACGGTCGCGGAGAATCGCGCCCGCCTCCAGCAGGCGGCCGCCGAAGCGAAAGCGGCCGTCGGCGAGCTGGCGGCCTCGCGTGCCCGCTTCGAGGAGCACAGCCAGGGCCTGGCGGCCGCCGCGCCGCGCGCGCAGACGGCGCTCGAGGCCGCAGGCGGGCGAGCCTCGGAGGCGCTGCGCGAGCTCGACGCGCAGAGCGAGGGCGGAACGCCCGAAGAGGTGGCGCTGCTCGTCGCCCGGGTGGCCACCGACGAAGCGGCGGCCGTCCAGCAGGCCGAGCAGGAGCTGGCTGCCCGCCACGAGCAGGTGCGCGAGCAGGGCCTCGAGCCGCTGCGCTCGGCGGCCGACCGGGCGGAAGACGAAGCCCGCGAGATGCACGCGCGCGTCGGCGAGACGCTGACGGCGGCGTTCAAGTCGGTGACGCTGGGCATGGACGCGGTGCAGACGCAGTCCGAGTCGCTGCTGCCGGCCCTCACCGGCCAGATGCAGCGCTACGCCGAGCTGACCTCGAACGTCTCGGTGGCCGGCGACGGCTTGGCGGCCCGGGTCGAGGACGAGGTGCTGGAGCCGCTCGGCCTCGACGACGCCGGCGTGGCCTCGGCGGCGGGCGCTGCGACGGGCGCCACGGCCGGGTTCGCGACGGCCGGTGTCGGCTCCTTCGCGCCTGCGGCAGGCGGTGCGTCTCCGGTGCCTGCGGCAGCGGGAGCGGGCTTCGCCATTCCGCCGGGCGGCGCCGGCCTGATCCAGGACGGCGGCGCCTACGCCCAGCCCGGCCAGATGGTGGCCGCCGGCGCCGGGAACCTGATCGGGCTGGACGGCGCCAGCCTGATCGGAAACGATGCTGGCAGCCTCATCGGCAACGACGCCGGCAGCCTGATCGGGCTGGACGGGGCCAGCCTGATCGGCGAGGACGGCGCCAGCATGGTGGCTGCAGGCGGCGGCAACATGGTTGCGGCCGGTGCCGGGAACATGGTGGCTGCCGGTGCCGGGAACATGGTCGCCGCAGGCGCCGGGAACATCCTGCCTTCCGGTGGCGGCGGGCTCGTCGGCAACAGCGGCAACACGTAGGAACGGGGGAGCGGTATGGCCACGCTGCGCGAGTTGCTGCCGGCCTTCGAGGCCGAGGTCGATCGCCTGGAGACCGTGATCGAGTCCGAGGCGAACGAGCTGATCGAGGGCGTGTCGGGCGAGGTCGAGAGTCTCGCCATGCACGTGAACGTCAGCGTGACGACGCTGGTGGACGCCGCCCGCGACAAGCTGGGCGAAGGCGGCGTCGGCGAGTTGCAGGAGGAGCTGCTCGAGGGCGTGACGAGCCTCGGCGGCGTGTCCGTCACCGTGCTCGAGCGCCAGTACCTGATCGCCGAGATCGCCACCGCCAAGCGCGTGCTCGAGCAGATCGAGCAGAGCCTCGACGCCTTCGCGGATTAGGAGGAGCGCACCATGTCGGAACTGGCCCAGGCCGTCTCCCAGCTCGGGGACCTGCTCCCGACGCTGCCCGATTCGCTGGCGGAGGTGCTGTCCTCGGCGCGCGCCGCCGACGCCCGCGCCGATGCCGCCGCCGACGAGCTCGAGCGCGCCGAGGGCGCCCTCGAGCGCCACGAGACGCAGCTGCAGGAAAAGCTCGGCCGCCTGGCCCAGGTCGCGCAGCAGGCCTCCGAGCAGGTCGCGGCCGCGACTGCCCAGGCGGAGAACTCCGCCCGCGCCGCGCGCGAAGCGAGCGAGGCGTGGGGCGAGACGCTGCGCGAGACGAGCAGCGCCCTCGAGGCCGCGCTCGACGCCGCCCGCGAGCAGCTCGCCGCCGGCGCCCGCGAGGTCGAGGAAGCCCGCCAGCTCGTCGGCGACGAGGTCGGCGGCCTGCGCGCGCGGGCCGAGGAGGTGGGCGCCGCCGTGACCCGCGGCGTGGAGGCCGCGGTCTCCGCGATGGCCGAGGCGGGCGAGGCCGTGGAGGGCGCCGAGGCCGCGATCATCGCCGACGCCGAGCGCCTGCGCGCGGCGCTCGACGAACTCGGCAGCGGCATGGGCCGGGAGGCGGCGGCGCTGCTCGAGGTGGCGGTCTCGGGCCGCGACCAGGCCGTCGCGGAGCTGCAGGAGATCGTCGCCGGGCTCGAGGGTCTGAGCAGCGAGTCCACCGCGGAGATCGACCAGCGGGTCACCGAGCTGGCGCGCGCGATGTCGGACGGCGTCAGCCGCCTCCACGCGGCCGTCGACGCGCTCGACACCGCGCTGACGCGGGCCGCGGACGGCATCCGCCCGGTGCGCGAGGAGTACGAGGCCTTCGCCGAGGCGTTCGGCTGGTCCGAGCAGCCGCTCAACAACATGCTCGCCGAGGTCCGCCGCGCCGCGGAGCAGGCGGGCGTCCCCTTCGCCTGAGGAGGTTGCCGTGGCCGATCTCGAAACCACCGCCAGCCAGGCCGTCGAGCGCGTCGAGCGCCTCGTCGCGGAACTCGCCCTGGCCGACGAGGCGCTCGACCAGGCCGACGCGGAAGGCGAGCGCCTGCAGGGCGAGATCGCCGCCGCCGCGGCGGAGCTCGAGCGCGCGGGCGACGCGCTGGCCGGCAGAGTCGCGGCCGATCTCGAGACGCTCACGTCCGAGGCGGAGGAGACAGGCGGGCTGCTGGCCGCGCTGGGCTCGGAGATCGACGCCGGGACCGCGCTGCTGCAGGACGCCCGAGGGGCCTTCGGAGACGCGCTGGCCGGAGCCGGCGAGACGCTGGCCGCGGCCCAGGCCGAGCAGCAGCAGGCGCTGGGCCGCCTGGAGTCGCTGGTCGAGAGCGTGCGCCAGCGCGTCGACGCGCTGGAGAGCCAGCTCGACCAGGTCGCCGGAGAGGTGGACACCTTCCTCGGCGAGGAACTGTCGCAGGCGCTCGACGCGGTCCGCGCCCGCATCGAGGAGGCGAAGGTCCAGGCCGAGACCGCGACCGACCAGGCCGTCGAGCGCATCCGCGGCGAAGGCGCCGACTTCGCGGCCGCCGTGGCCGAGCTCAGGTCCGCGCTGGAGACGGCCTTCGAGCAGGCGCCGGAGACCGTGAAGGCCGCCGCCGCCGAGGCCACCACGAGCTACCTCGAGGCCCACCGCGGCCTGGTGGCCGGCCTCGCCGAAGACGGCACCCGCGTGGTCGAGATGCTGCAGATCGCGCAAGGGGCCGTCGAAGAGAGCGGGCTCGAAGAGGTCGCCGCCCAGGCGGAAGCCGACTCGAAGGCCGTGCTCGACGGCCTGCAGCGGATCGTCGCCCACTACCGAGCGGCGACCGAGCACTGCGCCGAGTACGAGGTCGCCGGCGCGCGCGAGGCCCTGGCCCAGCTCCCGGCCTGAGTGCCGCCCGTGCCTTCGCCTCCGCCCACCGTGCCGGGCTGGCGCGGGGGCCTTAGACTCGTGGCGCGATGCCCGCTCGCGCCGACGACGTCACGCGCTTGCTGAACGAGTGGAGCGGCGGCGACCGCGCCGCGCTCGACGCGCTGATCCCGCTCGTCCACCAGGAGCTGCGCCGGGTCGCGGCCCGCCACCTGCGTCGCGAGCGCTCGGACCACACGCTGCAGGCCACGGCGCTCGTCAACGAGGCCTACCTGCGCCTCGCCGATCAGCGCACCACGCACTGGCAGAACCGGCTCCAGTTCTACGCCGTCGCCTCGCGGCTGATGCGGCGGATCCTGATCGACCACGCCCGCCGCCGCCAGGCCGCGCGTCGCGGGTCGGCGCCGCACCGGATCGAGCTGGAGGACGTGGAGGCGGGTCGCGGTCCCGACTTCGACCTGCTGGCCCTCGACGAGGCACTCGACGCGCTCGCGCTGCAGGACGATCGCCAGGCGCGGATGGTGGAGATGCGCTACTTCGGCGGCCTGTCCGTCGAGGAGACGGCGGAGGCGCTGCAGGTGTCGGCGTCGACCGTGAAGTCCGACTGGCGCCTCGCCCGCGCCTGGCTGCGGCGCTTCCTCGCGGGCCGCGGCGAGCCGGACTCCGCCTAGCAGCCCGCCAGCGCCTTCTCCGCCTCGGCCAGCGGCGCCGCCGCGGCCTGCTGCTCGCCGGCCGCGGCCAGCCGCTGCCAGGCCTCTCGGCTGCGGCCCCAGGCGGCGCAAGACCGCGCGCCGACGGGCTCCAGACGGGCGACGAACGTGCGCGACTGGGCCAGCGTGCGCCACGCGGTCATGTTGCTCGCGTCGCGCGCCACCAGCCGTTCGCCGATGCGGATGCCGCGGGCGACCTCCGCGAGCGAGGCCGCGCGCTGGCCGCTCGCCTGCAGGTTCTGGGCGATCACGAGGTGGGTGAAGGCGAGCTGGCGGGCGAGGAACGCGCTGTCGGGGAACTGCGCCACCAGCCCCGCCAGCAGCGAGCGCGCCTGCTCGAGGTGCGGCGCCGCCGCGCGGGGATCGCCCGCCGCGCCGAGCGCGCGCCCGACGTTGCGGTGGCCGAGGGCCAGGTCGCGCTGCGCGTTGTCGTCGCCGGGGGCCGCCCGGGCCAGCGCCTCGTAGAGCGGCAGCGCGCGTCGGGTCAGCTCCAGCGCGCGCCCCGGCTGCCCGTCGGCGAGTTCGGCGGAGGCGAGGTTGCCGTAGCCGACGGCCAGCTCGCGGCGGTAGTGCGCGCTGTCGGGGTGGCGCTCGACGAGGCTCTCCCCGATCGCGATCGCCTGCAGCTGGCGCTGCCGAGCCTCGTCGCCGCGACCGACGCGGGCGAGCGCCGTGGAGCTGGTGTTGAACAGCGTGCCGAGGAAGACGCGGGCGTCGAGGTCGTCGGCCGCTTCCGCGAGCAGCGCCTCCGCGATCGCGATCGCCGCGTCGAGGTGGGGCAGCGCGTCCGCGGGCCGGCCCACGCCAGCCACGGCGTCGGAGGCGCCGAGCGCCATCGCCATGTTGAAGTGCGCCCGCATCAGCAGGCGCCGCGCCTCGCGTTCCGCTGGCCGCGCCGCCACCTCCTCGCCCAGCAGCGCGACGCCCTGCTCCAGGAGCTGCACCGCGCGCGCCGGCCGGCCGCGGGCGCCTTCGTCGGTCGCCAGCGCGACGAGCAGCCGGCCGCGTTCGCGCCGGTTCTCCGGGTGCTGCGGGGCGATCGCCGCCAGCCGCTCGCGCAGCGCGAAGGCCTTGTCGAAGCTCGCGCGGGCCCCGGCCTCGGCGGTGCCCGCCGATTCGCGCACGCCGGCCTGGACCTCGCCCAGCCGCGCGTAGGCCGCGGCCAGCTCGTGGAGCAGGTCCGGGTCGTCGGGCACCTCGCGCGAGAGCGTGTCGAGGTAGCCGAGCGCGCGGTCGACCAGCAGCTTGCGCGCCGCCTGCGGCCCCTGGTCGATGCCCTCGAACAGCTCGAACAGCATCGCGTTGGTCAGCTTCAGCGAGTCCTGCTGGCGGCGCTCGGCGACCGCGCGCTGCTCGCGCGCGACGCGCGCCTGGTGCCAGGCGACGCCGGCGCCGGCGACGAGGCTCACCGCCGCCGCGACTGCCGCGACGACCGGCACCCGGTGGCGGCGCACGAAGCGGGAGGCGCGGTAGGCGAACGCGTCGCCCCGCGCGAGCACGGGCTCGCCTGCGAGGTGGCGCCGGAGGTCGTCGGCCAGCGCGTCGACCGAGGCGTAGCGACGTTCCGGCTCCGGGCGCAGTGCGGTCGCCAGGATCATGTCGAGGTCGCCCTCGAGCCGGCGCGCGAGAGCCTCGCGCCGCGTGCCCCGCGCTTCGGCGGCGGCCTCCGCGGTCGCGGCCTCGCGCACCAGGCGGCTCGCGCGCGGCGGCTCGGCGGCGAGCGCGGGATCGAGCGGAAGGCCGGCCCGGCGCGGGCGCTGCCCGCTGAGCAGCTCGCACAGCAGCGCGCCCAGCGCGTGGACGTCGGTCGCGGTGGTGATCGCCTCGCCCCGCACCTGCTCGGGGCTCGCGTAGTCGGGCGTCAGCAGCCGCGCGAACTCCGTCGTCGCGCCGCCCGCTTCGGCCTCGGGGTCGAGCAGCTTGGCGATCCCGAAGTCGAGCAGCTTGGCGACTCCTTCTGCGGTGACCAGCACGTTGCCCGGCTTGATGTCGCGGTGCACCACCAGCCGCCGGTGGGCCAGCGCGACCGCGGAGCAGACGTCGAGGAACAGCCGGACCCGGGCTTCGACCCCGAGCCGCTTCGCGTCGCACCACGCGTCGATGCGGTCGCCGGCGACGTGCTCCATCACCAGGTAGGGCCGGCCGTCGGGCAGGCTGCCGCCGTCGAGCAGCCGCGCGACGTTGGGGTGGACCAGCGTGGCCAGGATCTGCCGCTCCGTCCGGAACCGCCGCAGCACCGCCTCGCTGTCCATGCCGCGGCGGATCACCTTGATCGCCACGTCCTGCGCGTAGGAACCGTCCTCGCGGCGGGCGAGGTAGACCGTGCCCATGCCGCCGCGGCCGATCTCCTTCGCCACGCGGTAGGGCCCGAGGCGGGAGCCGGCGAGGTCTTCGGCGGCCTCCGCCAACGTTGCCGCGCCACCCGTGACCAGTCCGTCGGCGTCGTGGTCGTGGTCGAGCAGCGACAGCACCTCGTCGCGCAGCTCGCGGTCGCCGCCGCACTCCGCCGCGAGCCAGGCCTCGCGTTCCCCGGGAGGCACGGCGGCGGCCGCGGCGAACAGCGCACGCACTCTCTCCCACCGTTGCGAGCGCATGACCGGACTGTACCGGCGAACGCTACACTCCCGCCACTCCCATGCTCACCCCGGAACGCTGGCGGCAGGTCCGCCGCGCGCTCGACGCGGCGCTCGACGCGCCGCCGGACGAGCGCGTGCGCCGCGTGCGCGAAGCCTGCGGCGAGGACGAGAACTTGTGCCGCGAGGCGCTGTCGCTCCTGGAGTTCGCCGACTCCGGCGAGTGGCTGATCGACCGGCCCCCGCTCGTGCGGCTCGAGCCGGACGACGAGCTCGACGCCGGAACGCGGCTCGGCCCCTATCGCGTCGAGCGGCTGCTCGATCGCGGCGGCATGGGCACGGTCTACCTCGCGAGCCGCGACGACGGCACGTTCCGCGGCCAGGTCGCGATCAAGATCGTCGAAGGCGGCCGCGCCGGCGCGCTGCTGCGCCGCTTCGAGGCCGAACGCCAGATCCTAGCGACGCTCGCCCACCCCAACGTCGCGAGGCTGCTCGACGCGGGCGGCGCGCCGGACGGGCGGCCGTACCTGGTGATGGAGCACGTCGACGGCCCGCCGATCGACCGCTGGTGCGAGCAGCGCGCGCTCCCGCTGCGGGACCGGCTCGCCCTCTTCCGGCAGGTGTGCGCCGCGGTGATGCACGCGCACCGACGCCTGGTCGTCCATCGCGACATCAAGCCCGACAACGTGCTGGTCGGCGCCGACGGCGTGCCCAAGCTGCTCGACTTCGGGATCGCCAAGCTGCTCACCGACGAGCCGGGCCTGACCGCCACCCAGGCGCCGCTGATGACGCCGCACTACGCGGCGCCCGAGCAGGTGGAAGGGGGTCCGGTCACCACGGCCACCGACGTCTACGCGCTCGGCCTGCTGCTCTACGAGCTGCTGACCGGGCGCAAGGCGCAGGCCGTCGACGACCCGACGCCGGTCGCCGTGCTGCGCGCCGTCGTCGAGCGCGATCCGCCGCGGCCCAGCCAGGCGGCGCCGGAGGAGCGCCGCCGCGCGCTCGAGGGCGACCTCGACGCGATCGTGCTGACCGCGCTGCGCAAGGAGCCGGAGCGGCGCTACGCCTCGGTCGAGCAGCTCGACGACGACGTGCGCCGTCACCTGCAGGGCCTGCCGGTCGCGGCGGTCGCCGACCGCTGGTCGTATCGCCTCGGCAAGCTGGTGCGCCGTCACCGCGTGGCCGCCGCCGCCGCGGGGCTCGCGCTCGTCGCCGTGATCGGCGGCGCAGGCGTCGCGCTGTGGCAGGCGCGGGTCGCGCAAGGCGAGCGCTCGCGGGCCGAGCGCCGGCTGGAGGACGTGCGGCGGCTGGCTCACGCGATGCTGTTCGACGTCCACGACGAGCTCGACCGCGGGCCCGTGAAGACGCGCCAGCTCCTGGCGCGGCGGGCCACCGAGTACCTCGACCGCCTGGCGGCCGAAGCCGAAGACCCCGTGCTGCAGCGGGAACTGGCCGCGGGCTACCTCCGCCTCGGCAGGATCCAGGGCGCGGGCCTGACCAGCGGCCAGCTCGGCGACGCCGCGGCGGCGGAGCAGAGCTTCGCCCGCGCCCGCGCGCTCCACGAGCGCGTACTGGCCGCCCTGCCCCGGGACTTCGAGAGCCGCCGCGAGCTCGCCCACCTCGACTGGCTCGCGGGCCGCGCGCTGCTCGGCGCCGGTCAGCCGAAACCGGCGATCGACAGCTTGAACGCGGCCGTCACCGCGCTCCAGGCGCTGCTGCGCGAGCGCCCGGACGAGCCGGCCGCCAGCGAGCACCTCGGCGAGGCCTGGTACGGTCTCGTGCTCGCTTACGGCACCAACGCCGTCGCCGGCGTCGGCCGCCGCGACGAGGCGCGACGGGCGCTCGACCTGGCGCTGCCGCTCGCGGAGCGGCTCGCCCGCGAGCGGCCCGACGACGAGCACCGCTCGATGCTGCTCTCGAGCCTGCGCAACGAACTCGCCAACTGGCACCGCTTCGGAGGCGACGTCGAGAACGCGGCGCGAATCCTGGAGGCGCGGCTGCGCGAGGGCGAGGAGATGCTGAAGCGCCGGCCCGAGAGCCGCATGCTGCGCCGCGAACTGGCCGCGGCCTACGGCAACGCGGCGGCGATCGACGTCGCGCGCAAGGACACCGCGGCGCTGCTCGAGCACACCGGCAAGGCCCTGCCGCTGTTCGAGAGCCTGGCCGCCGAGGACCCCGCCAACGCGAACGTCCGCCAGGATCTCGCCGTCGGCCACCGCAACCACGCCCGCGCGCTGACGCTGGCGGGCGAGCTGCCTGCGGCGCGGCGCCACCTCGACACGGCGGTCGCGCTGTTCCAGGAGCTCGCGAAGCTGAAGCCGGACGACGTGTTCGTCGCCCGCCAGATCGCCTTCACCCACCTGGTCGCCTCGGACACCGTGAACCGGTTGCAGGGGCCGGCGGCGGCGCTGCGCGAGCTGGAGCAGGGCGCGGCGCTGTGCGATGCGCTGATCGCCAAAAGCCCCGACAACGCCACCGCGTGGCGCACGCTGGCCCAGATCGCCGCGGAGGGCGCGGACATCGCCGGCCGCGGCAGCCTCTCGGGCACGACCGCGCGCACCTGGCACACGCGGGCCCGCGCCGCCTGGCTCGGCCTGCAGAAGGTGTCGGGCGCCCTCGCGCCCCCGGACCAGGCCCGGCTCGACGCGGCGACGAAGGCGCTCGCGTCGCTGCCGCCGACGGGCTGACCCGCCGGCGGCAGCGCGCCTTCAGCGCGTCGCGGGCAGGGTCAGGGCGCGCTCGAGGCGGATCGTCAGCTCGGTGCCGGCCGGCAGCGTGACGTCTTCGCCCTTGCCGGCGACGACGGTGCCGCCGCCGCCGAGGATGGCGCCGATCACCGCGCCGTCCTTGCCGCCGAGGATGCCGCCGAGGATGCCGCCGACCACCGCGCCGATGCCCGCCTTCTTGTTGCGGTCCGCGGGCGGGGCGCCGACCGCCGCCACCTTGCCGCGCATGTCGAGCCGCTCGCGCTCGACCCAGACCGAGTCGAACTCGAGCACCAGCCGGCCGCCCTTGCTGGGACGCTGGGCCGGCTCCACCTCGCGCACGATGCCGCGGATGCGGGTGCCGGCGGCCAGCGCCACACGGCCGTCGTGCTGCACCGGCGTCTGCACGGAGACCTCGATCCGGTCCTCGATCCGCGCGGTGCGCGACGACACCTCGTGGTCGAGGCGGACCCGGATCTCGGTCGCCACCGGCAGCACCACGTCGCGGGCCGCTTCGCGACGCCCGGGCGTCGCCGCGCCGAACGCGCGATCCATGTCCTCGAGCAGGTCGGCGACGCTGCGCCGGACGTCCTGCACCTCGTCGTAGGAGATGCCCATCCCCTCGCGCCCGGTGCGCTGGTGGTGGCGGACCTTCACCTTGAGATAGATGGTCTCCTCGCGGATCTCCTCCGCCCGCTCGCGGAAGCGGTCGGCGTCGGTTCCGGGCTCGAGCGCGCCGAGCTCGGCGTCGAGGTTGGCGAGGTCCTCCTCGAGCCGCTGGAGGTCGCGCGGCCGCGCGTCGTCACGCGACTGGGCGAACAGGGAGGGGGACGGCGAGAGCAGCAGGGCCAGCGCGAGGCCGGTCAGGGTTCGCAGCTTCATCTCCCGATACTGCACCCGCTCCACAGCCCGGCCAAGGCCGTCGCGCGTGTAGAGTGAGCGGACTCACGACTCACGGAGGGGGAAGCGGTGGGGTTCCGGGCACTGCGGGTGTTCGAGGAGGCGGGGAACGTGGTCTCGCGCCTCGTCGAGATGGAAGTGGACGCGCTGTCGCCGGGCGAGGTGGTGATCCGCGCCACCCACTCCGGCATCAACTACAAGGACGCGCTGGCCGTGACCGGCCGCGGCCGCATCCTGAAGCGCTTTCCGCTGAACGCGGGGATCGACGTCGCCGGCGTCGTCGAAAGCTCTGCCGATCCGCGCTTCGTCGCCGGCGACGCGGTGCTCGTCAACGGCGCCGGCCTCGGCGAGAGCCTCGACGGCGGCTTCGCCGAGCGGGTCCGCGTTCCCGCGGAGATCGTCGTGCCGCTGCCGCCTGCGCTCTCGGCCTTCGAGGCGATGGCGCTCGGCACCGCGGGCTTCACCGCGGCGCTGTGCCTGCACCGGATGGAGGAGAACGGCCAGGCGCCGGCGGCCGGGCCGATCGTCGTGACGGGCGCCTCGGGTGGCGTCGGCGCGCTCGCCACCGCGCTGTTCGCGGCGCGCGGCTACGAGGTGATCGCGGTGTCGGGGCGCGAAGAGCACCACGCGCTGCTGCGCGAGCTGGGCGCGCTGGAGACGGTGACGCCCGCGGCGCTGGGCCTGGGCTCGCGACCGCTCGAGAGCGGGCGTTTCGCCGGCGTCGTCGACAACGTCTGCGGCGAGCTGCTCGCCGGGCTGGTCCGCCACGTCAGGCCCTGGGGCAACGTCGCGGTGGTCGGCAACGCGGGCGGGGCCGAACTGCACACGACGGTGTTCCCGATGATCCTGCGCGGCGTCTCGCTGCTCGGCGTCAGCTCCACCAACTGCGCGATGCCGCTGCGCACCGCGCTGTGGAACCGCCTCGGCGGCGAGTGGAAGCCGCGCGACCTGGCGCGCGTCGTCACCGCCGAGATCCCGCTCGCGGAAGCGCTGCCCGCGTTCGGGGCCCTGCTCGACCGCCGCAGCCACGGCCGCGTCGTCGTCCGCCTCGGGTAGGAGCCGGAAGATGTTCATCGGCCATCTCGGCGTCGCCTTCGGGGCCAGTGCGGCCGCGCCGCGCCTCAGGCTCGGCACCGCGTTCGTCGCGGCGCAGTTGCCGGACGCGCTGTGGCCCGTGCTGGTGCTGGCGGGCGTCGAGCGCTTCGCCATCGCGCCCGGCGACACGGTCGTCACGCCGCTGCGCTTCGAGCACTACCCGTGGTCGCACTCGCTGCTCACGGTCGCCCTCGCGGGCCTGGCCTTCGGCGCGCTGGTGGCCGCTCGCTCGTCGCGCCTGCGGCAGACGCTGCTCCTCGCGGCGCTGGCCGTCAGCCACTTCGCCCTCGACTGGGTCAGCCATCGGCCCGACCTCCCGCTGTGGCCGGGAGACTCCACGCTGCACGGCCTCGGGCTGTGGAACTCGCTGCCGGCGACGCTGGTCGTCGAGCTGTCGCTCTTCGCGGCGGGCGTCTGGCTCTACGCCCGGCGGGCCGCGCGGCGCGGCCCGATCCTGGCCCTCGCCGCGACGTTGTTCGTCGTCCACCTCGGCAACCTGTTCGGCCCGCCGCCGCCTTCGACGACGGCCGTCACGATCTCGGCGCTGCTCCTGATCCCGCTGCTGTGGTGGTGGGGCAACCGCGTGGATCGCGCCGCGCGCGGGGGAGCGGACTAGGGCAGGTCCTCGAAGGGGACGTCGAGCAGCGGCCACTCCTGCCAGCCCGGGCAGTTGTAGTGCCACCACTCGTTGGGCTCGACGCTGAAGCCGTGACGTTCCATCGTGCGGCGCAGCAGGTCGCGCGCGGAGCGCTCTTCGGCCGTGCCACCGGCGTAGTCCGGCGCGGCCTTCTCCGAGAAGTCGTCGTAGGCCGAAGGCATCGCCACCTCGCGCCCCGTCGTTCGGTCGAACAGCGTGAGGTCGACCGCGCAGCCGCGGTTGTGCTTGCTGCCTCTCGCCGGGTTGGCGACGAAGTCGCGCTTCTCGCGCGGCGTCACGTCCCAGAACAGCTTCGTCACCCGCCACGGCCGGTAGCCGTCGAACAGCAGCAGCCCGTAGCCGTGCTCCGCGAGCGCCCGGTGGGCGGCGACGACGGCCTCGGCGGCCGGCCGCTGCAGGAACACCCGCGGCTGCGAGTAGACCGCGCGGCCGGTGAAGTTGTTCGGGGTCGCGTAGCGCACGTCGGTCCGCAGCGAGGGGTCGAGGGCGATCACCTCGACGAGGTCGGGCGCGCGGAAGGCGCGGGGATCGACGGGCGGGCCCGCCGGCTCGGCGGCGACGGCGGACTGGAGCAGCAGGGCGAGGACGAGGGCGTTCACGCCCTTGATCCTAGCGAAGGCCACGTCGCGCGGGCAGGCCGCTCAGGGCCCACGCGGCCAGCACGAGCGGCGTCAGGCCGAAGCTGCCGATCAGCGCCGCGAAGCCGAAGAAGACGCTCCCGATCGCGTCGAGCGGGCCGTCGACCACGAGCGAGTGGCGGGCGTGGACCAGGGCCGCGAAGAGCAGCAGCGCGCCCTGGCCTGCGGCCAGAGCGCCGCCGGCGACGACCAGGCGCTCGCGCCCGCCGGCGCGCGCGGCGGCCGCGAGAGCCCCGGCCAGCGCCGCCAGCGCGGCGACCGCAACGACGCGGGTGAAGTACGGCACGAGCAGCGCCTCGTCGTTGATGCCGGAGAGCGACAGCCGCAGGCCGGAGGCGTGCAGCAGCGCCGCGGCGACACCGGAAGCGGCGAGCGCGAACGCCGCCCCGGCCGCAGGGCCGGCGGCGGCGACGCCCGCCCACAGCAAGCCGAAGGCTCCCATCGCGGCGAGCCCCCCGACCCACGCGCGTCGCGTGCCGGTCGGACTCTCGGCCACGGCGCTGGCCGGCCGGTCCGGCGGCGGAGCGGCCCCTTCCAGCGCCTCCCACAGCACACGCCCCTCGGCCACCGCGGGGGGCGCCACGCCGAGCAGCGCCGCCAGCGTCGGCGCGACGTCGAGGTGCGAGCAGCGACCGCGCGCGCCCTCGCGCACGCCCGCGCCGGAGAGCACCAGCGGCACCGCGGTCACCTCCGGCTCGTCACCGCCGTGGCCGCCTTCGGCGACGTGCCCGTGGTCGGCGGTCACGACCAGCGTCGCACCGCGTCCCAGCACGGCGGGAGCGAGTTGCGCCAGCATCGCGTCGACGTGCTGCAGCGCCGCGCGCTGCTCGGGTGAGCCGACCCCGTGGTCGTGCGACGAGGAGTCGACGCCGAGCAGGTCGAGCACCGCCAGCGGGAAGGCCTCCTCGAGCGCCGCGATCACCTCGGCGACGGCCTCGCGCTCCGCGGCGAACAGGGCGGCCGCCTTGTCGCGATGCTCGGCGTGGTGGACGGCGACGCGGGTGACCCGGGCGCGGTCGCCGAAGCCGCGCGGGAACAGCCCGGGCCATAGCTTCGAGCCCCACACCCGCGCGCCCTGCAGCCCGTCGAGCAGCGACGGCGCGACCGCGGGCCGGTCGGAGTGGAAGTTGGTGGTGGCGCCGTGGAGGTGCGGGCGCACGCCGGTCAGCAGCGTGGCGCGGCCCGGCCGCGAGAGCGTCGGCGGCGACGCCTGGCAGGCGAACTGCGCGCCGTCGCGGGCCAGCGCGGCGAGCGCCGGCAGCTCGCGCGCCGTGGCCTCGCCCAGGCCGTCGACGAGCACGAGCACGACCCGCGGCGAGAGCGCCGGGCCGAGCGGCGTGCGGGGCGCGGCCGCGGGCAGCGCCGGCGCGTGGTCGACGAGCGACGTCCAGGCGCGGTCCGCGGCGACCCCCGCTAGCACGGCGGCGGCCACCGACAGCAGCGCCAGCCCGTTCAGGGCAGGGCGGTCAGCCTCGATCACTGGCCGCGGAGCAGCCTCAGGCTGCGCGCCAGCGTCTCGCGCATCTCGCGGCGGTCGACGACCAGGTCGAGCATGCCGTGCTCGAGCAGGAACTCCGAGCGCTGGAAGCCGGCCGGCAGCTTCTGGCGGATGGTCTGCTCGATGACGCGCGGGCCGGCGAAGCCGATCAGCGCTCCGGGCTCGGCGACGTTGAGGTCGCCGAGCATGGCGAACGAGGCGGTGACGCCGCCGGTCGTCGGGTCGGTCAGCACCGACACGAACGGGATGCCGGCCGAGTCGAGGCGGGCGAGCGCCGCCGAGATCTTGGCCATCTGCATCAGCGAGAGCGTGCCCTCCATCATGCGGGCGCCGCCCGAGCAGGAGATCACGATCAGCGGCGCCTTCTCGGCGAGCGCGCGCTCGACGGCGCGGGTCACCTTCTCGCCGACCACGACGCCCATCGAGCCGCCGATGAAGCCGTACTCCATCGCCGCCACCACGACGGGCATCGACTCCAGGCTGCCGAACGCGGAGACGAGCGCGTCGGCCGAGCCGGTCTTCTCGAGCCCGTCCTTGAGCCGCGCCGCGTAGGCCTTGGTGTCGCGGAAGCCGAGCGGGTCGGCCGAGACGAGGCCCTGGTCGAACTCCTCGTAGCGGCCGCCGTCGAGCAGCAGCGCCAGCCGCTCGCGGGCCGTGATCCGGAAGTGGAAGCCGCACTTGGCGCACACCGAGTGGTTCTTGAGGACGTCCTTGCGGTAGAGGATCTCCTTGCAGGCGCCGCACTTGATCCACAGGCCCTCGGGCACACGGCTGGCCTGCTCGCTGGAGGCGAGCGGGGTGTTGTCGCGTCGGAACCAGGCCACGGCGCGAGCCTACTCGGCCGCCGCGTCTTCTTCCTTCTCGAGGTCGTTCTCGACGCCGAGGATCTTGCAGGCGCCGCCGTAGATCTGCTTGGCGGCCTCCTTGGCGTTCTGCAGCTCCGCCAGCCGCTCCTTGACCTTGGCCAGCTCCTCCTCGATCTGCTGGTTGAGATCCGCGATCTGCTTGCGGGTCATCTCCATCGTCGTCTGGTAGAACTGGGTCTGCTCCTTCGACAGCGCCATCCTCGATCTCCTCGTCTGGTGGGTTCGCTTCCTGCCGTGCGACTCTACTTGATCCCGAAGTTCTTCAGGAACCGCTGGATCGCCGCCGGGTCGCGGGGCACGGAGGGGGCGGTGCGGTCCTCCTCGCGCGGGCCGTTGTTGCCGGTCGGGTTGGTGTCGATGCCATGCGACGGCGTGCCGGGGGCAGGCGGCTCGCTCTCGCCGCGCTCCTGTTCGTCGAAGAGCTGGCGCATGAAGCGGGCCAGGTCGGCCGTCGTCACCGGCACGTTGCGCAGCGTGCGCTCGAGGTCGTGGAGGAACTCCGAGGCGTCCTGGTAGCGGTGCTCGTGGTCGCGCTCGAGCGCCTTCATCGCCACCGCCGCCAGGCTGGGCGGCACCTTGGGGTTCACGTCGCGCAGCGGCGTGATCGGGCTCTTGCGCACCATCTCCAGCACGCTCACGTCCTGCATCTGCGCCCACGGCTTGCGGCCGGTGAGCAGCTCGTAGAAGACGACGCCGAGCGAGAACACGTCGGAGCGGCGGTCGACCGGCTTGCCCCACGCCTGCTCGGGGCTCATGTAGAGCAGCTTGCCGCGCAGCGCGCCGCGGTCGGTGGTCGAGGCCTTGGCCGCGGCCTTGGCGATCCCGAAGTCGGTCAGCTTCACGTCGCCCTCGAAGCTGATCAGGATGTTCTGCGGCGAGACGTCGCGGTGGACGATCTCCAGCGGCTGGCCCTTCTCGTCCTTCTTGCGGTGGGCGAACTCGAGTGCCGCCGCGACCCGTGCCGTGATCAGCATCGCGAGGCCGACCGGGAACGGCGTCTCGCGCTCGCGGGCCCGCTTCTCGATCGTGCGCAGGTCGCGCCCGTGCACGTACTCCATGGCGATGAAGTAGCTGCGCTCGAGCTTGCCGAGCTCGAAGATCTGCACGATGTTCGGGTGGGAGAGGCCGGCGACCATCTTGGCCTCGTCCACGAACATCGAGACGAACTCCTGGTTGTCCGAGAGGTGGGGCAGGATGCGCTTGATCGCCAGCACCTTCTCGAAGCCCTCGACCCCGGGCCGCTTGGCGAGGAACACCTCGGCCATGCCGCCCATCGCGATCTTGCCCAGCAGCACGTAGGGGCCGAACGCGTTGGGGTCGGCGGGCGGCGGCGGGGGGGGTGGGGCGGGGGCGGGCGGCGCAGCCTTCGGCGCGGCGGACGCACCCCCGAAGGCGTCGGCCGCGAGCGAGAGCAGGTCGAGGCCGCCGTCGCTCGCAGGTGCCGCCGGGGTCGCGACGCTGAACTTGGTCGCCGTGCGCGCCGCCGGCTTCTCCACGCTGCCGAGCACGCCCTGCAGCAGGCGGTCGACCTCGGGGCTCGCGGGCCGGGCCGCCTTTGCGGGTGTCGGCGCAGGCGCGGGTGCGGGTGCGGATGCTGGCGCAGCCTTGGCTGGCGCCGGCGCCTCCGCAGCGCCGAAGAGATCGTCGAGCAGGTCCGCTGCGTCGCCAGCCGCAGCCTGCGGACTGGCCGGCGCCGGCGCTGCGGGAGGCGGAGCGGCCACCCGGGGCGGGGCAGCCGGCGCGGCCACTGCCGGTGGCGCGGGCTCGGGGGGCGGTGTGACGGCGGGCGCCGGCGTCGGGTCGTCGAACGCGCTGAGCAGCGCGGCCATCTCCTCGGGCAGCGCCTGGTCCGGCGGCCGCTTCGCCTTGCCGGCCGAGCCCGGCTCCGGCAACTGCACCTTGATGCGCTCGTGGCGGTGGGCAGGCGGCGCCACCTCGGCCTCGGTCGCCGGCACGTCGACCATGTCGCCGAACAGGTCGGACGCCGTGACGAGATCGCCTTCCTCCGGCGCCTGCTTCGGGGGGCCGGGGGGGTCCTTGGGTCGGCCCGTGGTCATTTGAAAAAGCTGCCCGCAGCGTTCCTTGCGTCAGGGAGACGAAAAGGCGTAAGTGGAGTCCTGACGAAGATATAGCGCCCCCCCGCGGGAGTCAACGAACGGGCATACTTCGGGGCCATGAGTTGCCCGCTGTGTGCGCGCCGCAAGGGCAAGCGCCACTGCCCCGCGAAAGGCGAGTTGATCTGCGCCGCCTGCTGCGGCAGCAAGCGCCGGGTCGAGGTCGCCTGTCCGGACGATTGCCCCTACCTGACCGGGTCCCACGCCGGAGCGTGGGACGGGCGCGAGACCGAGATGCGGCGCGACGCCCGCCGCGTCGGCCCGTTCCTCGAGGCGCTCGACGAGGAGGAGGAGGCGCCGCTGGTGCTGATGACGATCGCGTCGCTGCCCGCGATCCGCACCCGCGTCCGCGGCCTCGACGACGCCACCCTGCACCAGGCGCTCGGCGCGCTCGCGAAGACGGTCGCCACCCGCGAGAACGGCATCCTCTACGAGCACCCCGTCGAAGACGGGCTGACCCAGGCGGCCGTGCGCGAGCTGTCGGGGCTCTACGAGGTGAAGGAGGAGGACGGCTCGATCGTGCGCCCGCGCGACGCCAGCCTGCTGCGCGTGCTCGAGGCGCTCCAGAAGGCCGTCGAGTCGACGCTGCGCGAGGCCGCGGGGCCCACCGCCTTCCTCGACACCGCCACTCGCCTCGCGGGACGCATGCTGGCCGAGGCAGGCGGGCCGCCGCCGCCCGCGGCCGAGCCGCCGACGCCGCGGCTGATCGTGCCTCCCGAGTGAGAAAGTGCTTCGGTCCTTGACAGGGGTCGGTCCCGGAGCGCATTCTCCCTATACCATGAGGGGGTATAGGACGGCGCGGCGCGCCTCGATCGTGCTCGGCCTGGTGGCCGCGCTGGTCCTGCCGCTGTTCGCCCTCTGCCCGTGCGGCCAGGAGTGGCTGCCGGCCGCCGAAGGCGCCGCAGGCGCGAACGGCATGGCCGCCGACCACTCGTGCTGCGCCTCGACCCCCGGCTGGCGCGCCGCCGAAGACTGCTGCCCGCAGATGGACGGCCCGTCGCGGGAGAGCGCGGACGGGGCCGCCCGCCACGCCGGACCCGAAGCGCCCGCGCTGGCCGCGAGCGTCTCGCTCTCCGACGTGCCGCTCGCCGCCGCCGCGTTCGCCGCGGCCCCGGTCCCCGCGCACTCGCCTCCCGCCACGGCACGCCCCGCCGTCCTCCGCCTCTAGCCCGAACCTCCGCGCGCCGCACGCCTTCGTGCGCCCGCGTGACTCGTCCGTCCGCCGTCCGGAACGCGGTCCCGCCGCGTCCGGTCCCGAGTCCCTGGAGGTTCTTCGATGCCGCGCTCCGCACTTCGTCTCGCCGTGCTCGCCCTCGCCCCGGCGCTGTTCGCCCAGGCTCCGCCCGCCGTTCCGGCGCCGGAGTTCGTCGACCCGTTCCCGCTGCAGGACGACCCGGCGCTGCAGGCGCTGGTCGCCGAGGCCCTCGCGCGGCACCCGCGTCTGGCCCTCGCCGCCGCGGAGCAGCGGGCCGCGGAGCACCGCGTGCCGATGGCCGGCGCGCTCGCCGAGCCGCTCGTCGCGCTCGAGACCGAGGGCAGCGGCGAGCCCGGCTGGATCGGCGAAGACATGGACGCGGCGATCTCGCTGCGGGTGATGCAGGAGCTGCCGTGGCCGGGCAAGCGGCGGCTGCGCGAGGCGGCCGCGAAGGCCGAAGCCGCGGCCTACGCCTCCCCGGTCGAACGCGAGCGGCGCGCGCTCGAGCGCGCGGTGCGGCGGGCCTACACGGACCTGCTGCTGGCCCGCGCCAACCTCGTGCTGCTCGCGGAACAGCAGGGCACGATCGCGGACCTCGAGGCGCTGACCCGCTCGCGTTACGCGGTCGGCCTCGCCGAGCAGCCGGACGTGCTGCGGGCCCAGGCCGAGGCCGCCCGCCTCGAGCAGATGCGGGCCCACGAGCGCGGCAACGAGCGGATGGCGCTGGCGGCGCTCAACGCGCTGCTCGACCGCGAGGCCACGGCCCCGGTCGAGACGGCGGCGACGCTGAACGACGTCGCGCGCCGCGAGTGGGCGCTGCCGACCGAGGCCGAGGTCGCCGCGTGGGCCGTGGCGGCGAGCCCGTGGGTCGCGCAGGCGCGGGCCGAGGAGCAGGTCGCCGCAGCCCGCCACGACGTGGCCCGCTCCGAGCGCAAGCCCGACCTCGAGCTGGGCGGGCGCTGGGCGTACCGCGGCTCGCTGCCCGACATGTGGGCGCTGGAGGTGGGCGTGCGCCCGACGCTGTGGCGCGGCCGCAAGCAGCAACGGATGGCGGCCGAAGCGGAGGCGATGCGCCACGTCGCGCAGGCGCAGACGCGGGCCGTGGCGCTCGCCGTGCGGGCCCGCGCCCAGCGCGCGCTGGCCGAGTACGTCGCGGCCGTCGAGGAGGCGCGCGCGTTCGAGAAGGGCGTGCTGATCGCCGACCGCCTCGCCGTCGAGTCGACGCTCGCCTCGTACCGCGCGGGCCGCGTGCCGTTCGTCAGCGTGCTCGAGGCCCACACCACCGACTTCGAGGACCGCTGGGAGTACCTGGAACTGCTGGCCCACGTGTTGTGGCACTCGGCGGACCTCGCCGAGGCCGGGCTGGAGGAGTAAGTCATGCGCATCGCCAAGGTCGTCCTCGTCCTCCTCTCCGCCGGCGTCCTCGTCGGCGCCGGCTACTACGCCGGCACCCGCCACGCGCCCCACGCCGGGGCGGAAGCGAAGAAGGAGCTCTGGCACTGCCCGATGCACCCGGAGTTCACGTCCGACCGCCAGCAGCCGTGCCCGATCTGCGGCATGGACCTGGTCCTGGTCGACGGCCCCGGAGACGCGCCGGCCGCGGCGGGAGGCGAGGTGATCGCGGGTCGCGCGCCGCTCACGCTCTCGGCCGAGAAGCGCCAGGTGCTCGGCGTGGCCAGCGAGCCGGTGAAGCGCGGCGCGGGTGCCCGCACGCTGCGCACCGTCGGCGTCGTCGCCGTCGACGAGCGGCGGCTGCACCACGTGCACACCCGCTTCGAGGGCTACGTCGAGCACCTGCACGTCGACTTCACGGGCAAGTACGTGAAGGCCGGCGAGCCGCTGCTGTCGATCTACAGCCCCGAGCTGGTCGCGACCCAGCAGGAGTACCTGCTGGCGCAGAAGGCGCAGCGGGAGATGGAGCAGCGAGGCGCGCCCGAGACCGCCGCCGGCGGCCGCGGCCTGCTCGAGGCCGCGCGGCAGCGGCTGCTCTTGTGGGACATCCCGGCCGACGAGCTGGAGCGGCTCGAGGCCTCGGGGACGCCGCAGCGCACGCTGGAGCTGCGCTCCCGGATCTCCGGCTTCGTCGTCGCCAAGAACGTCGACCACGGCCAACGCGTGATGCCGCAGGACACGCTGTTCGAGATTGCCGACCTGTCGCGGCTGTGGGTGCTGGCGGACGTCTACGAGCACGACCTGCCGAACGTGAAGCTCGGCCTGCCCGGCGAGATCACGGTGCCGAGCCTGGCCGGCCGCACCTTCCGCGGCACGGTCACCTACGTGGCGCCCACCGTCGAAGAGAAGACCCGCACGGTCAAGGTCCGGCTCGAGGTTCAGAACGTCGGCGCCGTGCTCAAGCCCGACATGTACGTCGACGTGACGCTGAAGACCGGTGGCGCCCCTGGCCTGGTGGTGCCGTTCGCGGCCGTGATCGACGCCGGCGAGCGCCGGCTCGTGTTCCTCGACCGCGGCGAGGGCCGCTACGAGCCGCGCGAGGTGCGGCTCGGCGCCCGCGTCGAAGGTGGCTTCGAGGTGCTCGCGGGGCTCGACGAGGGCGACCGCGTCGTCACCGCGGCCAACTTCCTGATCGATTCCGAGTCGAGCCTCGAGGCCGCGCTGCGCGGCCTCAAGCCGACGCCCGGCGAGGCCGCCCCGGCGGCTCCCGCCCACCAGCACTGAAGGCCCGGAGCACGCCATGACCAAGGCCATCATCCGCTGGAGCGCCGAGCACCGCGTGCTGGTGCTGATGCTCACCCTGCTCGCCGTGCTCTACGGCGTGCACACCCTGCGCACGATCCCGGTCGACGCCATCCCGGATCTCTCCGACACCCAGGTGATCGTCTACTCGCGCTGGGACCGGAGCCCCGACATCATCGAGGACCAGGTCACCTACCCGATCGTGTCGGCGCTGCTCGGCACGCCGAAGGTGAAGAGCATCCGCGGCTTCTCCGACTTCGGCTTCAGCTACGTCTACGTCATCTTCGAGGACAAGACCGACCTCTACTGGGCGCGCAGCCGCGTGCTCGAGTACCTCTCCAAGATCCAGCCGCTCCTGCCCTCGGGCGTGAAGACGGAGCTCGGGCCCGACGCCACCGGCGTCGGCTGGGTGTTCCAGTACGCGCTGGTCGACGACAGCGGGAATCACTCGCTGGCCGACCTGCGCACGTTCCAGGACTGGAGCCTGCGCTACCGGCTGCAGTCGGTGCCGGGCGTCGCCGAGGTCGCCTCGCTCGGCGGCTTCGTCCAGCAGTACCAGGTCACCGTCGATCCCAACCGGCTGAAGGCCTACGACCTGTCCGTGATGCAGGTGGCCGACGCGGTGCGCAAGGGCAACGAGGACGTCGGCGGCCGCCTCGTCGAGTTCGCCGGCCGCGAGTACATGGTGCGCGGCCGCGGCTACGTCAAGTC